>Ga0209633_10000510_pt1 | contig 44789 bp, 55 predicted proteins | sample Cruoilmetagenom1_FD_187290 | JGI IMG/M metagenome (GOLD analysis project Ga0209633, IMG submission 187290) | Oil polluted marine microbial communities from Coal Oil Point, Santa Barbara, California, USA - Sample 1 (SPAdes) (version 2) | ecosystem: Environmental > Aquatic > Marine > Oil seeps ... | reverse complement strand
AAAGTAGTAGATATCTACCTATAATTATCCTAACTCTTCGTGATTGTTGATAATATTCTGGACAGCCTAAAGTTTTTAGAAAAATGAACGGCGGCAGATTTAACTTACATCCCGGAATTTTGATTATATTAGGTTATTGCGAGCAGGAAGGCTCAGATATTTCTCTAACTCCGATTATCTTTCATGATTAAAGCAATAATGATAAAAGAGACCACAGAGAGGCACAGGAGAAATGTAAACGCTCCACTATAGCCTTTCATAAAGGAGTTCTCAAAAATGGGCAAAATTTTATCTGCAGTGACGTCAGTGAATTGTGACAAGATGTGCCTTGATTTATCCGGATCAGACAACAAACTACTGACCATATCACTCTGTTGTTCCGAGAGTTTTACCCCGGATGAAGAAAGTCCGTTGTCCAGAGATTTTCTCTCTATGTGTCTGAAAATTATTCCAGCAATTGCAAGACCCGCAGCGCCTCCCAAATTTTGGAATGTCCAGAGAGCCCCTGTAGCCGTGCCTGCTTGTTCCTTGGGTAGAGACGAGATTGCCGCAAAAGCGCCCGAGCCGTAAATGAACCCCCACCCTATTCCCATAAATAGAAATCCGAAGATTATGTAATATGGTTCGCTACTGACACCAAAGGTGGCTTGTACAAGACCGCTTGCAGCAAGGGCGGTTAAACCTACTAATATTGGTATCTTGGCTCCCCTGGTATCTACAAGTCTCCCTGAGTATGGAGCAACTAAAATTATAAGAACTGTAATTGGAAGGAGAAAGAAACCAATATATAAAGCGTCTTCCCCACGAATATTGCCCAGGAATATGGGCATTAAGAAAAACGCCGCCCATGCAAAAGCTATCACTGTAAAATTCGCCAGCGCTCCCGACACGAAACTCCGATTCAGAAATAAATTGAAATCGAGTATAGGATTTTTAACCTTTTTCTCAACTATACTAAAGGTGATTAACGACACCACTGCGACAATAAAGAAAATTATTGTAGTACTTGAAGCCCATCCCCACTCAGGGCCTTGAATTAAGGCAGTTATAAGAGGCCCTATTCCAACAATCATCAAGAAAAATCCGATCCAGTCTATTCTTTTATCAAGAGCCTTGTGTTTTATCTCTCTTACGCTCACGATGCATATAAGTGTACCGATGATTATGACCGGGATATTTACAAAAAAGACCCATCTCCAGCTAAGCGCGCTTGTTATGATGCCTCCCAAAACAGGTCCTACGGCAAGTCCTACTCCGGTTACACTAGTCCAGATTCCAATAGCTTTCCCCTGTTCATTCTCAGGGAACGTATTTGTTATTAAGGCAAGACACGCTGGTGTTAAAGTAGCGATAGATAATCCTTGAAGCCCCCGGAAAACTATTAACATTATGCCGTTTGTAGATAGCCCGGCTAAGATAGTAGCAATACCAAACAGCGCCGATCCCAAATAGAGAAGAAGCCTGTTGCCATAGATGTCGCCCAGCTTACCCATATTTACCATGAATATACACACGGTGAGCACCACAACATTCATCACCCACTGAAGCTCTACAAAATTCATCTGGAGACTCCGTTGAATAGCCGGGAGAGCCGTGCTTACAATGGAAAAGTCTATAAATAGAATAAGGCTGGTTATACTGAGCCCCGCCAAAGCCCACCATTTTCTATTTTCTTCAGTTATTAGAATTTGTTTACCCTCTGGAACACTTATACCCACTATACCTAGAGGTGTCCGATAGGTAAACAAAGAAAGGGAATCTATACTCTCTTTGAACGAAAGAGAGATCTATATCTTTAAAGCAAAGACAAAGAAAGATTTCTCGCTGCACTCGAAATGACGGACGTATTATGTGACTGAACTGTCCTAGAAACACCGTCATCTCGAACAAATGTGAGAGATCTTATTTTTAGTTTGAAATAGTAGATCCCCCCCATTTTATGAAGAATTATTCTATTTAACTTTACGGCGCTACTGGTTCTTTATGAACATAACGTAAGTGTGATGTGGACTTAATTCAGTGTTGCAAGAGATTTACAAAGAAATTGTATACCAGCAGGTGCTGCACGCAAAGAAGGGTATACGTTCCCTATTAATATTGTTAATTCTGCTTAGCAGTTAACCCCCAGACAAATTCAGCCTTGTCTCCATGGTCGGTCATGATAGCCATATTTTTGGACATACCTTCAGGGGTCTCTACCAGATGACCCTCACTTTCTTTGATGAAACGATACATTTCCCCGTCTCCAAGTTATAAATCAATCATTTTCCGACTTTTGTTTTGCCTCTATTGCATCTAACCGTTTTTCAATTTGAGTGAGTTTGTGGAGTATTAAAATATGAGTCTTTTTGGCGTCTATGCCAACCGGGCTCTGGTCGCTATGAATCATTTCTGCTATTTCGTTGTAAGTCTTTTCATCTATTTCCATATTATCCTCCATAATATTAATTTAATGATTATAGCATCAATATAGTGGTTAAGTGATTTTTCTCAATATCGTGGTTACAATTAATAGAAGTATGCAAATTTATAAGACTTAAAAATAACATAAGAATTGTGGAGGAGTGACGATGAGTAAACTGAGTAAATCACTTACAGTTTTTGCAGTACTTATTTTGATGGGCTTAGCTATTACGTTTGGATTTTCCGGCTGCTCAAATACAAACAACTCAATAGGACAGATTGATGATCTTTTAAATTTCGAGCCGTCACCCGATGATATAAATGAACTAAAACCTTTAATCATTGGAGTGGTAAAGGAACCCCAGCCCTTTAGGGCAAATGACGAATTGGTTCATCTTGTCTATGAAATACAGATAGAGAATTTTACAACCGAAACAGTTGATTTAAAAAAACTGAGTGTTTTTGGCGTGACTGGGGATGAAGCGCCCGTGCCGCTTCAAGTACTGGAGGGAGGAGATTTCATGATTCGCACACTACTGCTTCAATACCATCCATTTAAAAAAGCTCCTTTGGATGAAGTGACAGTAGACCAACTCGGCCCAGGTCAGACAGGTGTTGTCTTCCTGGACGTTACTCTGAGTAACTTTGAATTAGTTCCTGATAGACTTATTAATGTGGTCGAAATAGACGGCCCACCTATAATTGCCCAGATACTGGGCGAGAGCGCTTTGACTGTTAGTACCGACATTGACGTTAACACAGAGAAGGCTCTGGTGCTTGGCCAGCCTATTAAAGGAGGCAGGTGGATCAACCTAAATGGGTGCTGTGATTTTGCGAACTCAGCGCATAGGCGTGTAATACGTTCGGTGGATGGAAAAGAGTTTTTCCCTGAGCGTTATTCGATCGATATACTCGAAGTTGATGAAGAGAATAATTTATTTGTTGGTGATGCTAATGACAATAATAGTTGGCTTGGATACGGCGCAGAGTTGATTGCCGTAGCCGACGGGGTTGTAAGCCGTGTAGTGAAAGGTGTGCCGGATAATAAGCCTGGAGAATCACCGCCGTTTCCAATAAGTTTGTCAGACGGCGCCGGTAATATTGTAATTTTGCATATAGGAAATGGCATCTATGTCCTGTACGCTCATCTGATTCCCGGCAGCAATGATCACCTAGAAGTGGGTGATTTTGTTGCAAAAGGTGAAATGCTCGGACTTCTCGGCAACACTGGTCAGAGTGGCGCACCGCATCTGCATTTTCAGGTAATGGACGGCAACTCAATTGCAGAAGCTGAGGGAGTTACGTTTGAATTTGAAGAATTTGACGACCTCGGAAGACTTCTCGATGTTGCTGAAGAAGATGGTGATAATGAAGGCGACGGCTTAGATCTTGATGATGTCATAGACCCTGACGCAGAAGAAGAGATGGAGCAAAACAGCCCAGGAATCATTTTAACAGGAGTTGAGCTTTTTCCTGAGCCACAGCCTAGAACTAACGAACATCAGCTTCAATTTACAATCATAGGCTTTCCAGAATGATTAGATTAGTAGTTGCAAAGAAATAGTATGCATGCGGGTGTTACCCACAAAAAAGGGAGCTTAGGCTCCCTTTTGTTATATTTAGATTTTGAAGGGCAAATCAGATTTTTACTCAAACAGGGTTTCCCCAGCTGGCAGTGGGCCAGGTAAAATCGGTGGCTCTCCAGTTCTTTCTACGCATTTTTTTGCTATATATTCCTGAGAAACCGATTCAAATCTGGCTCTGGCATTTAGCTCTTTCTGCTGAAGCCTAATATATTCATTGACCTCATCATTAGCACGCGCTTTTTGCATTTTTTCTTGCAGCCTAAAAATATCGTTATGAATACTTACCAGGTCTTGCAACAGCTGGTTACAGGTCTTCTCTCCACATCCAACAACGTTAAAGCTGGCTATAGTGAGAATTAATAATAGCAATATAGATAGTCTTCGCATTTCTATCCTCCAGTGTTAATTTTGAGTTGAATTACCTACCGTCTCAATATTTTTTATACCACAATCGAACGATTGTATGCAAGAGTATTCATATAAATGGATATTTAGACTGAAAAAGGGGGCCGAAGCCAATTCTTAATGTATTCCGCGGTATGGACCATCTCCCACATTCTCGGCGATTTCACAGTCATAATTATTTGTTAGATTTATTTACATTTACATACTAATATCAAATCACGGATATAATTATAGATGTCACCACAATAATACAGGATGGAGGGATTACAATGAAAATTATCACTAAACGTTTTGAGAATTTTTCAAGGTTTTTCGGATTAGTATTAATACTCGGATTTATTTCCCTAGGGACGATCGGAGGGTGTAACAACAATAACTCGGGCAGCAATAACACAGGCGGGAACGATAATGGTGGCGGTCTGGGTTCCGGGCTAACAACAGCATTTAAGGGCGGACAGTTCGGGGTCGACTACTCATGGACGAGTATTTCCCGATGCAGGAATAATAGGGATATTACTATGGACGGTTGTGATGTAAACGCCGCCTTTGTAAACAACCCGAATGCGCCAATGCCTGAATGCACAGGGAGCAGCAATCCCTTTTGCACTCTTGATGATTGTGTAGCCTGTTATGAAGTAGACACTGCGCAGATGAAGTCGGTAGGAGCAAATATCTTAAGACTCTACTCTCCTAATTACAGCGTAACTGATGCGGCAAGTAAACAGGGTGTTAACGTTGTGGTAGGGACTGAGAACGGAACGATCTCAAACCTGGCAAATGATCCAACTTTCGCCGCAACTTTTCTCATGGGACAGTACGATCCTTATATAACTCCGCTTGAGCCGCACATTAAGGACGGTACCATAGTCGGCATTATTTTGGGAAACGAAGTAAACGGGAGCGCTGGATGCGCACCGTGCAGCCCGACGCTTTTAGGAATGGCGGCCACAAACCTGCGCGTGGCTCTTAATGAAATTACAGGAGGGAGCAGTGTTAAAATCGCTACAACTCTGGTAGGCATCCCAACCTCTCCAACTACTCCCACGGCCGAAGAGTATTGCAATGCTTCAGATATTGATATGGTAGGATTCGATCTTTACTGTCCTCTTAAAGGTCAGAGTCCTCCGGGAAAAACGATAATGTGCACGGGCAAGGACATGCCTGCCGGGTGTAATACTCCCCCCGAGTGCGTCGATGTCAGCATAACGGGATGGTATGAAATGAATACTCCTACAGCATGTCTGGGCAAGTCATTTATTGCCGAGACCGGGTACACCACGGGAGATACGAATAACCCAGGATCAAATCTTACATCCCTCTACCCCGATCTGACTACTATGCTAAACACCTATAAAGATTGGGCATGCACAAACCAAATCCAGTCTTTTTACTTTGAGTGGTTTGACGAGGACGAAACTAACATCAATGCGCCGAACAAGTTTTTTGGAATTTACGAGTGGACAACAACAGCTGCTACTCAAAATTACCCAGCCTTAAAATATCAAGACACGGTAAGCAATCTCTTTAAGTGCCCCTAATATATAAGGGGGTGCTATATATTTTATGTTTTGTGTATCTCGCGGTAGGCTGAGTCGCCAACATTTTTGGCTATTTCACGGCCGAATTCGTCGGCGTCTCCTACTACATCGATTACCATATCTTCGGTCACTTCAAAGGGCTCGTTATTAATAATCGGTATTGCGAGAGCGGCTTGTGCATGTTTCATGCGATCTTCCATACAGGGATTATCGAGAGACACTTGTCCAAGATGGACAGGAAGTCCAACCTTCGCAAAGAAAGTAGCCGCTTTTTCAGCCTCGTCTTTTTTATCTTCTAATAAAAGGTGCGCGATCAGACCAAAGGCTACCATCTCACCGTGGAGATAATTTTTATGGATGTGAGGAAACACTGTTAACGCCTGCCCCATTGCATGAGCAGCCGCGACTCCGCAGCTCTCAAAACCAAGCCCGCTCATAAGCGTGTTAGCCTCAACCACCCTTTCCACAGCGTCGGTTATCTCCTTGTTCTTGACCGCTTCTATAGCATCGAGTGCACTGTCATAAAGCGTGTTTGCGCAAAGCTCTGCAATAGCAAGCCCGACAAGCGTGGGGCGTGTTCCAATCAATGATAGCCCGTTTGGATTTTCAAAACAGGTCCGCGCCTCATACCATGTGGCCATCGCATCACCAAGTCCTGAGACTATGAACCTAAAGGGCGCTTCGGCTGCGATCTTTGTATCCACTACGACCAATGAGGGATTAAGCGGATAGAGATCAACGTCGATGAACTCACCGCTATCACTATATATAACAGACACCCCCGAACACGGGGCATCGGTCGAGGCAGTTGTCGGGCACATAACAGAGTGGAGTGAGAGACGGTATGCCACTCCTCTAGCAGTATCCAGACATTTCCCCCCACCAATGGCTACAATTGCGTCAACGGGAATATCGGCTTGATCGATTAATCCAATCACACGATTCATCTCTTTAATAGTAGCCTCACCTTGAAAGATTATTCTGGTTTCTTCTATGTTTAAGCGTTTAAGACTTTGAGCTATTATACTGCCAAATCTCCTGTCCCCGCCTTTAGAGATTAGAATTGCAGTGTCTTTGCTCTCCAGAAGGGACAAATATAGACCCAGATTGTGAAGAGCTCCTTCACACTGAATATACTTGTGCGGGCTGTTCAGTACTCTTGGGATTATACTCTTGTAAGTAACTTCGGGTGAAAATACGTCTGTAGGGTTAAAGGTTTTGTTGGCCATGGTTTTCTCCTGCAAATATATTACAAAGGATGTACATCGTACATTTCCTGAAGCGCTCCTATGCCATCACGCCATGAGGCGCCTGATTTCATAAGCTCCCCAAGCTCATAGAGATACTGCACCTGCCCTCCGCCAGGAATAAATGTAACGAGAAGACGCTCGGGACTTTCCATAGAATGAAACCTGTGGTGCGTGAGCCTGGGTATCCGCGCAGCCGTGCCCAGAGTGGCAATTATTTTTTGATCCCCTTTTGTCACTTCGACTTTTCCCTCTGTTATATAGAAATTCTCGTCCATCTTTGTGTGGTAATGAAGCCCGGGGCCGGTATTTTTTGATTTGAGCACACTGTCAAAGCTCTCTATCCGGTCGTTTACGATTAGCACATAAATTGAGATCTCACCTACATCAATATGCATTATATCGCTCATCTAATTACCCTCCAGTTTGGAATAAGTCTAAAATAAATTCTAACTCAAGAACATAAAGAAAGGAATAAGATTTCTATTTCATAGGGGAATATATGCAATATAGAAAGTATTGTATTACATATGAGATTTATGGTAAATAGAAATAGTAGATGCAGTAGATCTAAAACTCATATAAACGGAGGGTATCAATATGTTGATTGTAAGGACTTTTGCAGGACTGTTTGTATTAATTTTAGTTGTTTCGTTTAGCCTAGTCAGTTGTCATCACGATCCTGGACACGAACCACCAGGACAAGAACCTGCTGATACGGGATCAGCTTGTGCAGACGGTGCAAGCGCGGAATGGACGAATCAACAGGGAAGTGAAGGTAAGGTCGCCGTCTCATGGTTCCCTAGTTCAGCCGATTCTTCGGTAATGATTACGGATGTTGTTTCCTTTACCCCGCTAACAGGAGACTATAGAGCGCCACTAAACGATATATCGTCCGCTGTTATAAAAAGATCGGGTGGGGCCTCTCTAATTAGATTCTGCTGTGGAAACGATAAAGTATCCAGGGGCACGGTAGTAAGTCAGGGAAACCAAAAAGAATTTCCTTTTGACGCAAGCTCTTCGTCAGAAATAATTTCTTTTGGCTCTGTTGATTTAATCAACGTGCAAACATGGGTAGTACTTCATTGTCAACCGGGTTTCGATGATCATACGGATCTACCTGTTAGTTTTCCTATAAGCGTTCTCTCGATATGTCAAAAACCCAACGGTGATGAATATGAGCTGGAGACAACATTTACTTATCAGACATTCAGCTCGTGCAACACATGGAATAACTAGCATTATGTTTTAAAATTAAATTACGCTGGGAGCCATGCATTAATATAGTATGGCTCCCATTTTATGCTATTTTACTCAGACAGATCATTCATAAAATCTATAACAATCTGATCACCCGGAGGTATATCCCTCGGATGGTTCTTTAATCTAGGGCCATGCGAATTCTCTGTAAAATCTACGCTTACTTTATATTCACCATCCGCCATGCTGTTAAAAGCCTGAAGCGGACAATTTACGTTAAGAATTTGGTATTCTTCAGTGCTTGATGGTTCGGCATTTCTAAATACGCAGAAACCGCCGTTCATATCTGAACGGTTATCATTCTCGACAAAGTCTACCCCGGTTATGTTACCACCGACTTCATGGACACGAATAACATTAGAAATATAGGCATGCAAATGACCAACACCATCTATCTGAGGAAGGAAGAGATATTGTGTACCTGCGCTTGAGGCCAGAGCAAAATCAATAACAAATTCCGGACTCACAACAATCTTAATAGGAAGCGCTTTAAACAGAAAGTTCCCATCACTATCGTTTATTTCAACCAGGTCTGAAGCTAAAATTGTCTCCCCGTGTTCCGGCTTAACAATCTTGACCTGCGGGGTGATTGAATCCTTGTCTCCTTTAGACTGAAAACGGTCGCAGTTATAACTGATGATCTTGTTGCCGTCTAAATCTCTGTACTTACACTGTGGTCCATTCCCCTTTCCTGGCGCAGCAAGGGTGCTTATTGGTGAAAAGGCGAGAAACAATGCTATTGCTATCATATGGAACATAACCAGATACTTCGTGCTTGTGATTCTTGTATTCATTTGTACAACCTCCATTTGTTTTAACGTTTGTGTTTTTTAAAGAGTAATTGCATCAATATCCAATATCATATTTCTTGATCAATAAATAAACATCCTTTTATCACAAGTTGAATATGTGTCTAAATAATAGGCGGGCTATTATTTAATACTTATCCGCTACTATGAAAATATATCTATTTTGTTAACCATTATATGGTCTTCAGGTGGATCACCCCATTCTCCGGCATGTTGGAAAAACAAGAAAACTAAGGAACAGTATTCTCTTATAGTAAGCACCACCTCCGCCATCATATATATAAGCAATGCTTATCCACCAAACTAAATGATTTATAATATGAAGTCAATATAATTTATTGGCAATATGCAATAACTAATATCAATATTAGATATATAATTGAATATTATGAGGAAGGGATGGGGCTATCTATGAGCGTGTTCTTTTTCGGCTAAACGTTTAAGCCCGTTTCGGTCTATCTTGCCTGTGGGGTTAAGGGGCATTTCGTCTAAAATTACAATATCCTCAGGCGCTTTGTATCCAATACGATCGCGGGCGAACTTGATGAGATCAAAAACTTTAGGCGCCTGGAATCCTTCTTTTATGGTTATAAAAGCGCGAACATTCTCGCCGTGCATAGTGTCATGTACGCCTACTACCCCCGCTAGCTCCACAGCTTCATGCTCCAAAAGCGCTTCTTCAACCTCTATAGGGCTGATGTTTGAGCCGTCGTGAATAATAATCTGCTTCTTACGCCCTTTAAACCAGAAATATCCGTCCTCATCATAAATCATCACATCCCCCGTATCAAACCAGCCGTCTTTAATTACATCCCGGGTTGATTCGGGATTGCCCCAGTATCCCTGCATCAGGCTCCTTGTCTTAACCCACAGATTGCCTGTTTCATGAGGAGAAATCTCATTATCTTCTTCATCACGGAGTGAAAACACATAACCCGGAATCGGAGGACCCGTAGAGCCGATCTTAATTAAACCCGAAGGCGGGTTCATACAAGCAAGACCCATTTCAGAGCTTCCGTAACCTTCGTCGATCTTGTGACCGGTCAAATCCTCGTATTCCCGCTCCAGCTCAAGGGGTACTGCGTCTGCCCCTGCCCGGCATAATCTGAGAGAAGAAAAATCCTCTCGTGTGGCTCCGTGATCCCGTATTACTCTAAAGAGAGCGGCGGGAATCATAGAAAGCACAGTGGGTCGGTTATTGCGTAAAAGTGGGATTATTTCATCGGGATCGATGTGCCTTGCAACAAGAACGCACGCTCCTCGGGAAAGCGCGGACAGTGAGAATAAGAAGCCTCCGATGTGAGATATGGAAGAGCCTGGTAAAAGAGTATCATCAGATACGAACTCAAATCTTTCAGCACAACTGCCAACCATCCATTTGAGCGATTCATATGTATGCGTAACTCCTTTTGCGGGTCCTGTGCTGCCGGATGTAAAGAATATTACTGCCGGTGATTCAGGATCAGGGGTGTTAAACTTTACTGCGTTAATATCGGTTTGAACAAAGTTTTCAAAAGACAGCGTGTGATTTTCGGAATCGTTGTAACTTATAGTACCAAAAGGCAGTTTATCTACCAATTTAGAGTTCGAAAGATCTTGATTTCTCTCGGCGTGCGCAACTATTGCGGACACCTGACATACTCCAAGGGCGTGGTCGATCTCGGGAGACATATAGCGGTAATTAAGAGGCACTGCGACTAACCCCGCTTTTAAGCATGCGAGGTAGTGGACATATAATGCAACACGGTTGGGCATGAGTGAAGCGATTCGGTCTCCGGGGTTTAGCCCGTGGTTAAGATATCCGGCTGCAAGCCGTGATGACTGCTCATCAAACTCACGCCAAGTGAGACTTGAGTCCAATGAAATAACCGCATCTTCATCTGCTTTGGTATCCAAACCAATTCGAAGAACATCTTGAATTTTTGAAGGCTCGTCTAGATCCTGTCCGTAAATCGGCATTATAAAATCGTCCTTTAAGAGTTTGTAGAAAAAGTATATTTAAAGAATTTATTAGTGTAAGTCTATTTCTCGTCAGCGGGCGGCACTAATGTAAACCCGAGCTGGGTCAATATTGAAGCCCTGTTGTTATAATCCAATTGCTCCGTAATCACACCTTCTTTTATATAAATAATCCAGACTGCTGAGATTTTGAGCTTTTTATTAGTAGGCGGCATATCCCCTATCGGGCCCATATTTGTTCCAGTAAAAGTTATCCTAGCTATAACTGTATCACCGTCAACATTCAGATGATCAGCTACTATTTTCATATCCGGATATGCTTTTCTGATAAAACTTAAATAATCCATAAGCTCGGTTACGCCATTTATGTCAGGTATGTCCTGATCAACCCAACGCATTGTAAAATCAGGGGCATATATCTGATTTGCTATTGCAGTATTACCAGTGTTCCAGACTATAATGCTCTGCTTGGCTAGAGACTCCATATCCCCTCTTGATTCGGCATTGACTGGATTTATATCAGCTAAGACAAGACCTGCAGTAAATAAAATTAGAGCTAAAAATAAATTAAGTGAATATTTTTTCATAGAATGTCTCCAACCAGTTTTTACTTTACTCAAATCCTAACAAATAGGATCTTTGAATGCAATAGGTTTGAAAACAAAAAGGGATTCGAAGCTCCCCTTAGTTTTTAATATCTATTGTTAAAGTTTAAGCAGTAGCTTTACTTCTACGAATAAATATAAATCCGGTTAAACCTAAAATACCCGCCATTGCTATTAGACCTCATTCAGATAGTGTTGGGACGTTACGTGTAGGTAGTGGTTGCACACAACCATCCAACCATGCAAGGCCGCGCCGATCACTTCCTGTGTGTTGTTTGAGCCAAGTAATGTTGCTGCGCCATTGGATACATTCAAAGTATATAAACTCTCCCCATCATTGGCATACAGAATTTTGCTGTCCTCATCGTAGGCTAGCCCCATATTGCGAGTTGGGGAAAGAGGTCTGAAAATACTAATGGCCTAATTAGACAATATTTACCGAAGGGCACTGATTTTGCTAGTGTTACTAATGAGAATTTGCGTGTTATAATGCACAAGCTTAATAATAGACCCAGAAAAAGCTTGGGTTATGCTACACCTATTGAGGTTTTTAGATAAGAGCACAAAAAGATAAATATCCTCTATATTGCAACTAATCTTGATAGAAAAAAATAAATATGGGATCATAAATGTATGATGGGACAAAGTAATTTTCTCAGAAATCGTCTCCGGCTTTTAGGCGTTGTTGTTTCTATCCTGTTACTCTGGAACGGTGTGTGTGACTATATTTATGCTTATTCTCCTACACTCAGCGGTCTTGAATATCTTTCTCCTGCAGCATGGGAGGTGCTTAGTACTGCAGGCCACCGCCCTCATTGGATGATAATGATGGCACAAACAGCCGGTTGGCTCTATCCCATTTACGCCCTGTCATATTACCTTTGGTGGATTGGCATGAGAGGTGCCGGGTTTTGGCTTGCCACCGTGCCGTGTTTAATACTTGCTTATGCTTTGTTGATGATTGGGGGAATACAGCATGCCGGGTTTGCATTCTTGAGCGTGTTAGCGCAGGCAAAAGCCCTAGTAGGCTCTACTGATACTACATTTTATGAAACGGCCAACCGTCTAATAGTCGATCATTTCTTCATGGGAGATTTAACGGCAGAATTGGCTTTTTATATAGGTGCAATTTGGCATGGTGTTGGAATCTTAAGTGGGCGAACATTGTATCCACGCTGGTTTATCGCTCTTTCACCTCTTGGAGTGTTAGTTCTAACAATAGCAGTGGGAGCTCTGTTACCCGCTCCATTTGCAGGATTTGCAATTGGCCTATATGGAACATGGTTCATGCTTATTCCAACCGTTGCAACCACAGTGTGGCTGTGGAATCGCTCAGAAGAGTTATGACAGAAATATTGTAAAGTTAAAGTTGCAGTTCAAAGTTGAATACAGGTATTAGTAAAAAATTGGTATAAATGAGTGGTATTGTGAACATAACGTAAGGGGGTGATGTGGACTAAGTTATCTAGCTTTAAATAGTGATTATTTACCTTTTCTGTCTAAGTTTAACTTTACTCCTGAGCTTTATTTTACTAATGAATGGATAACTTTTTCTGTTATTGTGTCTAGAATACTTCTGGAATGTGTAATTAAATTGCTGAAAATACTGGCTACTATGAGTGCTTATTTTCGATCTCAACATCAAAAAGTAATCCCAATTGTGGAATACGCGCACTTCAAAATTTTTCTCAAATATGATATAATTGATCAGCGGTAGGATCATAATATTAGACTTCCGTTCTTTTTCAATTTTTCAGTGTTAAAATTGGTAAGTATAGGAGGTTATTATGAATTCAAAATACATTATAATTACGATTTTGATATTGTTATTCTTCGGCATCCAGGGCTGCATGCGGTCCACTGCTGAAGCGCCTGAAGAACTCGGCAGCCTCAGCAGCAAGGAATACGAAGTACGCCGGCAAAGAATCATAGAATTCTTTTCAGAACGCCAGATGCGCTACGATGTTGTAGCTACAACAACAACCGAGTCTGGCCAGATTATTGATTGGATCAAACCTGAAAGTCAGGTTCCAGATGGCAAAGTCGCTACAGCCCCTTTTGAAAAAGTTGAAATAGATAAACCAGAATCGGCGATTGATAACCCCTATCTCGACACTGACTTGCCAAAGACTCTTCAAGAACTGAGCCCTCTGGATGCATCAGCCAGAACAGAGCTCCAATTAGATAAAGCGGCAATGGGCCCCCAAGGTACCGTACCTGTCGTACGCTTTGATGTAGAAGCGTATCTAAGAGAGAACACTAAATATCTGCCGGAAGATCCAATGGAAATTTTGACCAAGATACCACCCCCTGCTCCAGCTTCAAATGACAGGTACTATGCAGTCTGGCAGCGTTATGGTGATGTGTATGGCAGCATAGGAAGGATCAACATTTGGAATACAACAGGCCCGGTTGGCGGCGAAACTTCTATCGCACAACTTGCAGTTATCCGGGGCTCCCCGATGCAGGCTATTGAGGCTGGAAAAATTGAACATTCGTCCTTTACACCGTCTAAACGGCCGGTCTTTTTCACCTACTTTCGCACAAATGGCTCTGCCAGCGGAGATTGGGTTGGAGGCTATAATAATTTGGTCGACGGCTGGATACAGGTTTCAAGCAACGTTGCCCCCGGCATGTCGCTGGTTCCAAGGGAGAGCACTACGAACGGCTCGCAATATTCCCTTGATGTAGAAGTCCGGCTCTGGGAAGGAAACTGGTGGGTGAGAACAGCAGGTGAATGGGCTGGCTATTACCCTTATTGTAAGGGCGCTGATTCACCACCTTGCGCTCAGGGCACGCTTTTCTCAGCTTCAGGAATTCGAGACAAGGCATACCGACTTGACTGGTACGGAGAGATTTTTGATGAGAGCGCACCAGCGGCAACATCAACAGATATGGGTAGCGGCGCGTTTGCCGATCAGCGATGGGGAAGAGCCGCTTACTTCCGCAATTTACTATACGTCTGGTCACCAACCCAAGCTTGGTGGTGGAATTCAGGCTCCATTTCTACAACTGACCAAGCATGTTACAGCGCCGATGGTCCTTACTACAGTTCAAATCCTAGCTGGCGAAACTGGTATTACTATGGCGGCCCAGGAAAAGAAGCGGCGGGTTGTAATTAAGCAAATTCTCTGCCTTCTGATTTTCAGTGCTATGTTGGGTATATCCTGCACTATGATTGCCCCGGCGGGAGGCACTGATGGGATCAGGTCCATTGGAGCGTCTTGTCAAATCGATCATGACTGTGAGTCCAGCTTCTGCGATATAGGAGTATGCATCAGTCCTGAGGGTCAGTACGGCATGACTTGCACCCCTGCACCTCTTACACCTGAAGGTCTGCGTGATGGAAAGTTAAATACCTGCGGCGCCTATATTTGCTCCCAAGGACGGTGCCGCTCCTGCAATTCGGACAGTCAATGCCAAAGCGAATATGGCGCTCCCATGTGTAAACCACATGCTACCCGCCCCGGAAAAAGGTGTGGATCTTGAAAAAATCTGAAAACCAAAAGGTGGTGTGAGTTTTTTCGGTGCTAAGCTTGATTTAATACTCGCTATATACATAGACCCCACAAGTCTCGGAATCGGATTAAGACTGCGGTTACGCTATTAACCTTTTCGTAATTTGAGCAAATATGCTAGAATAAATTTAATATATTTTGCGTACTTCTGTCTTATTAAATAAGACTATAGGAGGCGATATGAAAAAAGGAATCTTAATAATAGTAGGTGCCGTATTTGCGATTGTACTTATCCGCATGTTTATCATAATTGTAATTTTACTGTCAACTCCACATGGGGAGCTTCACAAGCAGGGATTAATTACAGGACACAAGGGCGACTGGGTAGCGGCAATAGCACATTTTGACAAAGTGATTGAGATGAACCCTCATCATGAAAAAGCCTATACAACGAGAGCCTTTGCCAAGTCACAACTCGGTGACCAACAGGGCGCAATTGATGACACCACTATAGCCTTACAAAAATACCCCTTTTACGGAAGGGCTTATGCCATACAGGGACTGGCTGAGTTCAGAGCCGGAGACAAAGAGCTGGGTTGCAAGGACATGCAGCAAGCCTACGACCTCGGGTTTGAGCAGGCAAAAGAATATATAAATCAGTACTGTAATTAGAATCTATCCGCTATAATTTCCATTAGTGGTATTTACAAAACTGAATTAAATTTAAACTAGGAGAGCTTTGTGAAACTTAAATCTGCAACCTTAATTGCCGTTTTGTTCTTCCTACCATTCACCGCAATGGCTGATTCAACCAGAGAATATATCGACCTGGGGATTACTAAAGCTACATCCGGTAACTTACCAGGGGCGCTTTCCGATTTTAATAAAGCAATAGAGAAAGACCCAAAATCAGCAGAAGCTTACTACAGCAGAGCAGTCACCAAAGCCAGTATGGGCGATCTTAAAGGCGCACTCTCTGATTTTGACAAATCAATTGAGCTAAATGACAAGTCTGCATACGCCTATAACAACAGAGGAAACCTGAGGGACGACCTTGGTGATAAAGAAGGAGCTATTGAAGATTATGATAGCGCTATTGAGATTGACCCTGAATTTGCCATGGCTTATAACAACCGAGGGACCACGAAAAGGGAAATTGGCGACATAGAAGGCGCTCTTGCTGACTATGATAAAGCTATAAAACTAGACCCTAAATTTGCTATGCCTTATAACAACCTTGGAAATCTTAGAAGCAGACAAGGTAAGAACAAAGAAGCGCTTTTAGATTTTGACAAGGCTATCAAACTAAACCCTAATTTCACCATTGCCTATTTTAACAGAGCCAACGCCAAGGACGATTTGAGCGACTATAAAGGAGCAATTGAGGACTACTCAAAGGCAATTTCACTAAACCCCAAATACTTTGACGCCTATAACAACAGAGGAAATGTGAAGAGCAAGGAGAAAGACTATCAAGGAGCGCTAGAGGACTACCAAAAAGCAGTAGAGTTAAACCCGAAGTTTGCTCTGGGATACTATAATATCGGGCTTTCTTACTATAATTTGAGCCAGTATCCTGAGGCAATTAAGAGTTACGACAAAGCAATCGAGCTAAACCCGAGATTTTCGCAAGCATACGGCAGCAGAGGAAGAAGTAAGGGCTTAACAAAAGACTATCAGGGAGCATTATCAGACTTCACAATGGAAATTGATCTAGATCCGGAAAACGCTAAGGCCTATTACGGAAGCGGATACTCAAAGATTTTATTGGACAAGACCGAATCGGGGTGCGCAGATATAAAAAAGGCTAAAGAAATGGGCTATACTCAAGCTGAAGAGGTATTAAAGCAATACTGTAACTAATGATGATATCTCGCTCTAATCATTAGACATTTGCCAACCCTAAATACTACGGTAAGGAGAACTATGATGAGAAAACTGCCTGAGAGAATGAGTGAGAAGCTCTACAAAAATGATTATGTTCCTGATGAGACACTTAAACTCAGGAAGAAATTTAGATCGTTTGCAGAGAAAGAACTATTCCCTATAGCGTATGAATTTGGACAGCGCCAAGAAAGCAATGACAATTTCCCAATGGAGTTATTTAAGTCCATGGCAAAAAAGGGTTTCTTCAAAGTTCCACACAAAAAGAAAGACGGTGGCATGGGGCTTAAATACCCAGCATGCGCTTCGGCTACTCTCGCTGAAGAGCTCGCATACATCAGCGCTAGTTTTTCAGGCTCAGTAAACGCTCATTTCTTATTAGCAGGTGTTAGCCTTGCTCAAGGATCTAGCTATATCAAACGTAATTACCTAAAACCGTTAATGGAATGTGAAGCCATAGGATCTTTCGCAATGACGGAGCCACAGTCGGGTTCGGACGTAAGATCAGGCTCCCTCATAACCAAAGCTACTAAAACCAGGGGCGGATATGTTGTCTCAGGACAAAAACGCTATATCACAAACGCCGGCATTGCAGACTATACAGCTACACTTGTGGACTTAAACGGCAAATCCTGCATGTTTGTGATTGACATGAAATCAAAAGGGGTCAGCACTAGTGAGCCCGACAAAAAGCTCGGCAATAGGGGCGAGCTTACATATGACATATATTTCGACAAAGTGAGAGTTCCTAAAGAAAACCTGGTTGGTGAAGAAGGTGATGGTCTTAAGGTATGCCTCACAGCGCTTATGTACGGCCGGACTGGAATTGGAGCAGGCGGAGTTGGAATGGCTCAGTCGGCATTTGATGAAAGCGCAGCTTACATGAAAGAGAGAAAAGCGTTTGGAAAACCTCTCAGCCAGTTTCAGCACTGGCAATTCTTAATGGCGGAAAGAGCAATTGAAATTGAGAATGCCAGGAACCTATATATAAAGAGTGGGCGCCAGATTGACTGCGGGAAGAAGTTTCCGATTTTAGAATCATCCGGGGCTAAATTTTACGGCTCCAAGATATCTGTTGATATGGCAAGAGATGCAGTGCAAATATTTGGCGGTTATGGGCTAATGGTCGAACTTGCGCACGACAAATCTACATATAAAGTCGAGGAAATTTATCGCGATTCCAAAGTAGGCGAGATCTATGAGGGGTCTAATGAAATTCACAAGATGGTTATAGCACGGGAGATTTTTGGCAAATAAGCTATTAGCTTTTATTAGAAAGCCCCTGCAGTCTTAGAGAAATATTGATTTTTCCTCACCTCGGGGTTTAATAATTAACCCATGGCAATGAAGTTAAAGAACGTAGTCCCGCTTGGGAGGTCGTTTGATGAGTACAGACTCATGTTTAACCTTTCAAAAAGCGACTTGGACAAAAGGATAATAGGCGTAGGCGATGGCCCTGCCAGTTTTAATGCCGAGATGAATGAGATGGGAAAAATAGTTGTCTCGGTAGATCCTATCTATTTTTTCAGCGCAAAGGACATATCCCGCAAGTTTGATAAGGTTTTTGATAATATCATTGAGCAGGTCAGGAACACCCCGGGAGATTGGACGTGGACCTATCATATGTCTCCTGACGATTTAAAACAGCACAGAAAAGAAGCGCTTGAAAGGTTCACCTCAGATTTCGAAGCAGGTAAAAAAGAAGGCCGTTATCTAAAAGGAGAATTACCGGCACTCGAATTTCAAGACGGTGTTTTTGATATAGCGCTCTGCTCGCACCTTCTATTTTTATATTCCGATCATTATGATTACAACTTCCACAAAGCCGCAGTATATGAGATGTTGAGAGTTGCAGAGGAAGTCCGCATATTCCCACTGCTCGATCTGATGCTAAGACGCTCTCCATACATAAAACCCCTGACTGAAGAATTGAGAAGAGATGGTTACACCGTAAAGATAAAAAAAGTTCCTTACGAAATACAGCGCGGCGGAAATGAAATGATGTGGATATTCAACACCTCAAAGAATAGAATGCTGCCGATTTAACTCACATGCTTATTTAATTATCTATCTCGATTTTAATTTCGAAGTGCTTTATAATAATTTTCTATGGAACAATTATGTACAAGATGCCATTTTATTGGTCATGGGAGACATGGTCTCTTTTCTGGAAATGCATATATAGGCATAGCCCAGATATCATTAGGTTTAGCGCTCATTGCCACAAACATAGGCAGATTTAACTGGTCTGAGATTATTATACTCATTATAGCTGTCATAAGTATTTTTGTTGGTATCTTAAATATATTGGATTCAAAAAAACCTGGGCGTATATGTCCGAATTGTAAGAAGACAGATATGATACTTATTGGAACAGAAGAAGGTCAAAAATTCATCAAAGAAAATAATATTTCGGTCCCTAAAGAAACAAAAAAACAATCATCCCCTCAATCCCCCTAGCCTTTTCTTAGCTTTAAGCCCATTTTATTCCCTATATTTCGATACTAAGTTATATTAAAGATATAAAATTTACTGGAGGAGATTACTATGTCTGAAATTACTCTGGATCATCATTTGCACTCTTTTGGAGAAGGAGATGTCGAAGCGCTACTAGAGGATTACACTGAGGAATCTATAATTATCATACCAAACGCAATAATAAGGGGGCTTGACGAGATAAAGGACTTTTTCACCAACCTTACTACAGAGATACTTCCTCCGGGCTGCAATTTTCATCTGCACGAGAAAGTAGTCGAGGATAATATTGGCTATCTCATATGGCATGCAGAATCTGACGGCTACAAGGTGCCTTTCGCTTCTGACACATTTGTATTTGACGAGGATGACAAAATACAAGTTCAGACAATTGGATTTGTCCTTCAAGAAAAGGAATAAAAGCGGAGCGCAAAGATTAAGGCTATGAATGAAGACTCCCCCCGAACACTCAGGATAGAGATATGGATGAAGAGCAGCATGGAATGGTCTCTTGAGGGGGATGGGTCTGCTAAACAATATCAGTTGGCGGATATGAAAATCCGCTCGCTATTTCCCGATATGGACGAGCTTAAGCTCGTTAAAAACAAGGACAATGTTAGCACCGTATCTAAAAACACTGCACTTGAGGAAATTAAACACAATCTTTCTAACGAAAACTTGATGCTCTGTGATGACAAATTCACACGTATGATGGTGTTTTTTTACTTGAGTAAGGTAGAATAGAATTCATCATAAATTTTGCACTCAAACCATGCTTGTACTTCTAAAAAAACTGGATAGATAATTGAAATTCGCTGCTATAGATGTCGGATCAAACGCCATAAGGCTCCTATTCACACAGGTTTTCGAAAACAATGGGGAGACCTTCTTTAAGAAAGACTCTCTCTTTAGGGTGCCTATAAGGCTCGGTGAAGACTCCTTTGTAAAAAGAAGAATCTCTGATGAAAAAGCAGACAGTCTAATAAAAACCATGATGGCTTTTAAGTATCTGATTGAAGCATATTCACCGCTTGACTATATGGCTATTGCTACAGCAGCAATGAGAGAGGCTGATAACTCCCATGAGATTGTTAATGCAATTCAGGAAGAATCTGGAATAGATTTGGAGATCATAGACGGTCAGCGAGAAGCTGAGATAATTTATTCAAACCATGTAGCTGAAGCCTTGGATAACAAGGGTAACTATCTGTATATAGATGTAGGAGGCGGAAGCACTGAGCTTACGCTTATTTCCGGCTCCGTTATAGTGGACTCATATTCTTTTAAACTCGGCACAGTGCGTTTACTTGAAGAGCAAGTTCCTAAAACAGAGTGGCAGACTATGAAGAACTGGATAAAGGAAAGCACTTCTGATTACCCTTCTATCAAAGGCATAGGTACAGGTGGAAACATCAATAAAATATTAAAGATGTCCTTTAAAGAAGACGGTGAGTTCTTATCTTATAAAAACATTAAGAAAGTATATGATCTGGTAAATTCATTTAGTTATGAGGACAGAATCTCTAAGCTCAACCTAAGACCGGACAGGGCAGATGTAATTATTCCGGCGACTAAAATTTTCCTTAAGGTTATAAAATGGGCAGATATAAAAGAGCTCTATGTACCCAGCATTGGACTTTCAGACGGCATTATTCATGTGCTATACGAGAAGCAAAAAAGATTAAAGCTTGAAGCTTAAAAAGACAAGATAATTTCTTTGACACTTTCATAGAAGAATATTTTGCATATATTAAATAAATGGTAGCGCCTTCGGACAATAGTGAATATTACAAACTTCCGGACTCCATGGACCGGGCCGAATTGTTGCGTAAGCTCACAACTGATAACAATTTCGTGCTAGACCCTCCCCATAAAAAGAAAGAAGAATTTCTCGACACTTTTGATAGACGACTTCACAACGCAAACCTTGTGCTAATCAAAGAAGGAAGCTTGTATTATCTAAAAGATTTAACACAAGGTAACACAGTGGCTTTGCTTGAGGACATGAATAATATTGACCCTAAATTCTGGTGGGACTTTCCAAAGTGTAGATTAAGAGCAGAGATTAAACCTTTAAGTGATATAAGGGCGCTCCTTTCTCTAGCTAAAATACAAAGGTCAATAGCCACGCTTAGGCTCTTAAATGAAGACAAAAAAACTGTGCTCTTTGTTTATATAAAAGATCTTAAAATGTTAAACAGTAGTGATACCAAGCCTGTTGTAGTTGTACAAATTAAACTAGTAAGAGGATATGAGGATGAAGCAGTCGAGTTTAAGAAATACTTAAAGGATATTGGACTAGTCGTTTCAGAAAGAGACCTTATTTCTGCCGCGGGGTCGTTTGATGGGAAATACCCGCTTAATTACTCATCTAAAATCAATGTACATCTAAAGCCTGACATGAAAGCTCAAGAAGCGGCAAAGCTTATATTCAAAAATTTACTTGAAACAATGAAAGTAAATGAATTTGGTATAATAGAGGATATTGATACTGAATTTCTGCACGATTTTAGAGTTGCTGTGAGGAGAACACGCTCAGCGCTCAGTCAGATTAAGGCTGTATTTTCACCTCATGACACAGACAAATTTAAAGAGGAGTTTTCCAAAATCGGAAGCGCTACAAACGAGCTTCGCGATTTAGATGTTTATCTCCTCACAGAAGACTCATACAAGATGATGCTCCCAGAGGACCTGAGACCTGGGCTTGACCCGCTGTTTCGTTCACTATCTGAGCAGAGGAAAAGAGCTAAGAAGGACTGCGCTGATTTTCTTGAATCAGATGCATATAAAGAGATTATAAAAACATGGGATGATTTTTTGAGAAACAAAGACAGCGATCCTGCGCAGGCCCTTAATTGTGAGAAGCCGATAATTGATGTCGCAAAAGAGCATATATGGAAAAAGTATTCAAATGTCATAAAACTTGGGAGAAAGATCGAAAGCAATACCCCTGACTCCGAGATACACAACCTTAGGATTGAGTGTAAGAAACTAAGATATCTCCTAGAATTTTTCGCCTCCCTTTTCCCTGAAGAGGGTATGAAAGTCATCATAAAACACCTAAAGAGACTTCAGGATAATTTAGGAGAATTTAACGACCTCTATGTTCAGCAGGAGAGCCTGAAAAAGTTTCTCACCCAAACTGGCATAGGATATGACCAATCCAAACAAAAAACTTTAGCTGCAGCAGGTGGACTTGTATCAGTACTTTATCAGCAGCAGATGAATGTGAGAAAGAAATTTAAAGAGAATTTTGATGAGTTCAGCGACAAAGAAACATCAACCCTATTTAAGAGTCTATTTAGCAGAGGATAAAAGAGAAGCAATATGAAAAAAATAGCACTTTATAGCATAAAAGGAGGCGTAGGAAAAACGGCAGCCACGGTCAATTTATCTTATTTAGCTGCTGCCGATGGCTTTAACGCATTACTCTGCGATCTGGACCCTCAAGGAGCATCGACTTATTATTTCCGTATTCGTGCTTCTAAAAACTTCAACACCAACAAGTTTATAAAGGGCGGGAAACATATAGACAAAAACATCAAAGGCACCGATTTTCCCAATCTTGACCTGCTCCCATCCAAGCTCTCATACCGCAACTTGGACCTTGCCCTTGATGCGCTTAAGAATTCTAAAAAAAGGCTTAAGCAGATATTTAATGAGCTTGAGGACGACTATGACTATCTATTTATGGACTGCCCTCCTGGAATATCACTCGTTTCGGAAAACGTTTTTATGGCAGCTGATATAATATTAGTGCCGCTAATTCCTACCACGCTGTCTGAATTAACTTATGAGAAATTGATCAAGTTTTTTGAAAAAAACGAAATAAATTCTAACAAGATCTACACTTTTTTCTCCATGGTTGAGAATAGAAAAACTCTCCATCGGGAGACGATGGAAAAGGTAACTGAGGAAGGAGAAAATATTTTTGAAACACGAATCCCCTACCGCTCTGACGTTGAGAAGATGGGAATTTACAGAGAGCCTGTACCAGTCACAAGCCCATACTCTGACTCAACCCGAGCATATAAAGAACTGTGGAATGAAATAAAAGCTATCTCGACCTAGAACGAACTATGGCCCATGAAATAGAAAGAAAGTTTTTGGCAAAGGAACTCCCACCGGAGATAGACCGCTACCCTAATAGTGAGATAATACAGGGTTATCTCATGATTACTGAAAACGACATTGAGGTTCGTGTACGAAAAAGGGGTGGACGCTGCTGGCATACTGTGAAATCAGGTAAGGGACTTATAAGGAAAGAAGCTGAAAAAGAGATCACTGAGCAACAGTTTTTTGAGTACTGGCCCCAAACTGAAGGAAAACGGGTTGAGAAAGTAAGATATGATATCGAGCTTGAAAACTTTTTGATTGAGCTTGATATTTACTCAGGTGATTTAGCAGGACTGGTAGTCGCTGAGGTGGAGTTTGACAGCGAAGAAGAAAGCTCTCATTTTGAGCAGCCCGAGTGGTTTGGAGAGGAAGTCACCCATGATGAGAGATATAAGAATAAAAACCTAGCCCTCCACGGAAAACCTTAAGGTTGATAACAACAACGCCTACGATGATCAGAGCCATGCAAAAAATGTCCGGAAGACCAGGAACCTGTTAGCTTAGAAACATGATGGCTACGGCAGACATGGCCATTCTCCCGGAGTTTAGTATTTTCTACAAGTTACACAGAATTTGAACTATAATATTAATTAGAAGTTCTTCAATTTAGAATTGAAATGTAATTGTAAAAGGAGGCGATCAGATGTCAGATCTTACTCAAGTGCTTGATAATTGGTACAGGAGAGTTTGGGAACAGGAGGATGCAGGAGCAATAGATGAGATGTTTGTGCCTGATCCGGAGATTAAGGAAATAGGCATGCAGAAGCCTATTGACCTTGAAGAGTTCAAAGGATTTCATAAACTCATCTGTAATCAGTTAAAAGATATCGATATTAAAATTGACCTGGCAATAGAACAAGGTGACTGGCTTGCTGCTGCATGTTCTTGTTACGCAAAAGGCACCCATACCGGTGAGGACGTAACCATCATAGGCAATGTGATGGTTAAGATTACGAACGGCAAGCTCCGCGGAGGCTATGAACACTGGGACTTTATGGGCATGTGGGATCAGCTCGGTCTCCTTCCTGGAGACAGTTTCGGCAAGTGCCTGCAGGGCGAGAAACTAGCTTAAATTATGCCCGAGACAAGTTGTGCACTCTATATTGTTTATTTGTGACGAGAATTCAGGATTTATTACCGGACACTTATTGGCGTTAGACAGTGGCTGGAACGCAAGGTAGTCAGGTATTATGGGGGCTCATGATGCGACCACGATACATGCACCGTCATCTCGACCATCAGGAGAGATCTTGTTTTAAAATTAGTACAGAAGCGGACACTGTCCGCAAGGAGACTAAAATGGCATTAGACGAATTTGTTTATAAGCTTGCAACACAAGGCAAAAACTTTGCTTCTGTAGCAACTGTTATGCCCGACGGCACACCTCAGGTTAGTCTTGTGTGGGTGGACTCTGATGGTGAGAATATTATTATCAACACAGCCGAGGGACGTCTTAAAACCGAGAATCTTAGAAGATCAGGAGCAATCGCTCTGGCAATAGCAGATTCAGAGAACCATTATAACCAGGCTATGATAAGGGGCAAGATCGTTGAAGATACTCATGAAGGTGCTGACGAGCATATAAACGCACTGGCCAAAAAATACCTGGGTGTGGACGTGTATCCTCACCGTCAGCCGGACGAGCAAAGAGTAATATTTAAAATTAAACCTGAGAAAGTCTTTAAAATCGAAGTTTAGATACCAAAGATTGGAAACTCGGAAATCAAAGCCAACTCAGGTGGGAAAGACATGAGCGAACAGAACGCAGTTCAAAAATTCTTTACGGGGCTTTCAGAAATGAACCTGGAAAAGGCGCTTCAGTCAGTACACGAGGATGCTGTGTTCTCAGCACCCGGACCTGACACTGTCCCCATATACGGAAACTTCTACGGAAAAGACGGGGTAAGGGATTTTATTCGAATCCTAGGAGAGCTATTCGATACCGAAGCTTATGAAATATATGATATGGTAGCCAAAGACGATTATGTGTTTGCTTTTGGCTTGATGAAACATAGAGTCAAAAAAACAGGTTTACTCTTTGAATGTGAGTGGTCACTCATATGCAAAATTAAAGATGATCAAATCATTTCCTACAAAATGTTTGAGGATACGTCGGCATTAGAGAAGGCATATCTCAATATCAACTAAAACAAAAAAGTCCTGGCGCAGTTATTACTAACCGTGTCAGGACTTTTATTGCCTCTCTTCTGTAATTATGAAGTAAAGCGTTTTAGGACTGGGTGCCTTCTGAAGAACCAGTGGTATCTTCAGTCGTGGCGCCTTTATCTTTTCCGCCGCAAGCGAGCACATCAGAAGACGTAATTGCAAAGCTTCCGAATGCTAGTCCCAATGCGATTGCTAATGTAAGTACTAATCTCTTCATGATTAATGCCTCCTGCTTTTTGATATAAATTAAGTGTAGCTCAGGATCCTGGAATTTACCAGCAATTTAATTTGGGAAGGAAAATGCAAGATTCTGAAACAAGTTCAGAATGACAGAAATGGCAAAAGAGAGATTTCTCCAGAAGCCTGTGCTGAATTTAGTTCAGTAGTCGAAATGATGAGTCTTTTGTGATTGTCGCACCCAACAACCTCCGTCATCTCGACTGAAGGGGGAGATCTAAAGCATTTCATCGTTCATAAATTCCCAATTAGGATTTTGTTGCTCAATTAGCTCAGTCTTTTTATTCCTTCTCCATTTTTTTATTCCTTTCTCTCTTCTAATTGCATCCGCCATAGTCTCATAAACTTCGCAATATACTAAGTTATAACAAAAGTATTTACCCGCAAATGAATCTTTATTGTTTTTATTTTCTAAATGTTCTTGGAGTCTTCTGGACAGACTATTTGTAACACCTACATAGAGTGTTGTTTTACTTGGGTTTGTAGTTATGTAAACGTAATAATTCCTATTTCTCATTTTCTGAAATATACAATATTGGCAAAAAATCTAAAAGAAAGATTTCTCGCTGAACTCGAAATGACAGACTTTCTTGGTATTCATCCAGGCTAACAACCTCCGTCATCTCGAACGAACGTGAGAGATCTTGTCTTTATAATTAGAGAGTACTATTTATGACGCTTGAGAAAAGCATAGCTAAGTTCTTCAAAATGTCAGACGACGTATGGGCGAGGCATGCCAACCCCTGGAGCGTGTGGACTCGCTACACAACCATGCCAGCCCTGGCGCTTTCGGTGTGGAGCCGGGTGTGGATAGGATGGTGGGCTGTGGTGCCCGTAATTGTTGCTCTGATCTGGGTATACGTAAATCCGAGAATATTTAATAAGCCAAAGACTACTCAGAGCTGGACTTCAAAAGCAGTCCTGGGAGAGAGGGTTTGGCTTAATAGAAAAAATATCCCTGTTCCCGGCCATCATTATCAAATTATTAACATTCTGACTGCCATATCTACAATCGGAGCTATCATATGCGTCTATGGGCTGATTGTGCTCTCAATCTGGCCTACAGTGTTTGGAATAGTAGTCGTATTCCTAGGCAAAACCTGGTTCCTCGACCGCATGGTCTGGATCTATGAGGAAATGAAGAATAACAATCCTGAATATAGAAGTTGGTTATATTAATTGTGCATATACAGCAATAGTTTACATCTTATAGTTAAACTTATTTACCAAGTGGGATAAATCGTTTGATTTTCCCTGTTTCAGGGTGGTGAGGGAGGGAATCTACAACCTCGAAAGTAACTTTCAGATCTTGCAGACCGTATTTGTTAAGATTTTTTAATATTGTGTCTTTTATCTCGCCAATATTAGGATCGCCGTTGCAGACTAGCTTTATATGAGCGCCCTCTTCTGTCTGCACAATCTGAAATTCCTCAATTTCTTTCTCTTCTTCCAATATATTGCTAAACGCGGTAGGATGAACCTTAATTCCGTCATAAAGGAACCAGAATGTAGCCTTGCCCAGGATTCTGGCAACCGTTTTGTAGCCCGGGTATTCGGGCAAGCTTGAGCCTATCTCTATAATATCGTCCACTTCGTAGCGGATCATAGGCATCGTTTTGTTTGTTAAATTGGTTGCAAGCACTTTGGCCGCGTCCTCGACATTGTCCACGGGATTATTGTCGTGATCTACAACTTCAAGTATCACCCCGTCTAAACAGATAACCATCCCCGGGCTAAGCTCTGTCTCAACCGCCATCTGTCCAATCTCACAGCATCCCCAGGAGTTTGAAGCCTTAACACCCCATGCCCTCATTGATCGGTCACGAATGTCGTCGTCCTGAGGACCCGAGTTAGTACAAACCCATCTTGGGTGTATGTCTAATTCTCCCTTAAGCTGAGCTGAAGCCAACTCGCCAACCGAAGAAGCATATGCCATTAAATAAGTCGGCTGGAATTCGTTTAATTTCTCGCACACCTCAGGTATCGGGTCGGTCGAGGCCAGACTAAGAAGCTCTATTTGCGAAAGCGGCTTGCTCGGAAACACATATGGGCTTCCGTGAAGTAGAGTCGGGGCCTCAACAGTGGCAAGCCTCATTGGCCCACTGTATCCCTTTTTCTGCTCGTCATTAATAAGGTAGCGGTACGTGTAGCAGATTATCTGCCTAATAAACTCCATATCCCATACAAAAAGCCCTCTTTTTCCTGTGGAGCCGCCCGTTGCAACAAAAAGATATTTCTCTTTAAAAAAGGGGTTCTCAATCTCGCCCGTTCTTACCCCTTCCATGTGCTTCTCCGCAATGTCATAAGATATTTCAGGAGTAGCTACAAAATCATCCCACCTTTCCATATGCGCTATTTTATCGTGAGGCGGCAGGCTCGCTAAATTCTCAAGATTAAAATTATCTACATCAATAGCTGCCAGCAAGTCACCATAATATTTAGTATTCTCTTTTGCCGTTTTTAAGAGTTCCCTAAGAGCTTTGGTCTGATACTGAGTAACCTGCTCGCATGACCAGCTTAATCGGGATACATGCTCAGGCATAAGGCCTTGAACATCCGCCCAGACGATACTCATAATTTCTTTATAGTTCATTTTTCACCGCCTATTAAGATTATTCTAATTTAGCATGAATATTTTAACAAATGGTTAATATAATTCTGTATAATTAGCAAATAGATGGCTGGGGGATCAGTGATCCCTGACATAAAATTAAAATAACAATATAATAAGGAGCACATTCAGATGACAAGTAAAGATCTTGAAGTGTTTAATGAGATGCCGTTTTTTTTCTGGGTAAAGGATGATGAGGGAACATATCTTTGGGTCAATAAAGACCTTAGGAAAATGGCGGGTGAAGAGGTCATGGGGAAAAAGGATACTGAGCTTCCCTGGGCAGACGCTGCAGACGCCCTTAGAGCAGATGATATAAAAGTACTTGAGACCGGGAAGCCAATTCTTCTTCATGAGTACGTACAAAAACCTAGCAAAGACGACTTGAGCGTGTGTAAATTTGTAGGGGATTTTGAAGGCAAACGCTGCGCCTTTGGAGTTTCTTTTGTAATCCCAGAATAATTCGTTCGTGATACGATCACCTAAGAATTAACGACTTAAACACGGACGCCTAACACATTTATCTTAATTGACACTATTAGCGCTTTGGCAATATATTGTCATAATGACAATATATACCCCAATGACAAAACGAGCGCCAAATAAAGCAAGCGCTCAAAGTGCTAAAGAATGTCCGAAAGCACCTTGAACAAAACAAACATAAATTAGAGAAAAACTATATCAGGAACTTTAATAAACCCATTTGAAGTTTCTTAGGGAAAGGAAGAAGAATGTTTCAAATGTAGCACAAAGCAGCTGATTTTTTAAAGAATCAACCTGGCAGCAATAGCTTGAATTTTAGGAATACCCGGATTTAATGAATCCTTTTTTTAGCAGATACATCGTAAAGATTAAACAACATACGTGCATATACACGTAGTAGGAGGAATTAAAATGTCAAAACCGCTAATTTTAATCACAGGAGCAACAGGAAACACTGGAGCGCCGGTTGTCAATCAGCTTATCGATCGAGGCTATCCAGTCCGCGCGCTTGTCCACAGAATTGATGACCGCTCTAAGCGGTTGTCAGGGCTTGGAGCTGAAGTAGTCCAGGGGGACTTTCTGGATCTTCATTCTCTTGAAACCGCAATGAAGGGGGTCAAAAGAGTATATTTCTGCTATCCGCCTGCTGATAAATTATTAGAAGCTACAACAAACATAGCGATAGCCGCTAAGAGAGAGGGTATTGAAGGCTTGGTTAATATGTCTCAACTCCCATCTCGGGAAGTTGCGCCTAGCGATTTGACCTATAGCCATTGGCAGTCCGAGCAGATACTTGACTGGGCGAATATCGGGGCTTCTCACATCAATCCTACTTTCTTTGCTGAAGATCTTTATTTATTTACAGGAAAAAGTATTGCTGCTGAAGGTAAGATGTATCTTCCATTTGGAGAAGAAAAGCATGCTCCCGTAGCAGCTCAGGATATAGCTCGGGTTGTAGTTGCTATGCTTATTGATCCCAAACCACATGTAGGACAAAGATACGCAATTACAGGCTCTAAGAATATGAAGATGGTTGAGGTAGCTCAAGTACTATCCAACGAACTTGGTAAAACTGTTGAGTATGTTGACCTCCCGCTTGATTATTGGCGTCAGGCTCTAGTTGAGCAGCCTAACTTTTCAGAATACTTAGCAAACCATCTGGTACACGTCGCCAAAGACCATCAGGACGGTGTATTTAACGTTCAAAATGATTTAGTGGAGCAAATCGGCGGTCAACCACCTCAGTCCATTGAAGACTTTGTTCGGACCAACATTGATCATTTTACTGTTTGAAGAACTGAGTCTAAAACCAAAAAAACATTTCAACTTCAAAATTTCAAGGGGAGCTTCGGCTCCCTTTTTGTCTACTTTGTCGGGCATATGTTTTAATATATGGCATTAGGTAATAAGCAAATATGGAGAGCATATTATATCCAAACTATCCAAGACCACACAAAACGCCTTGATACCCAGGGGTTTTGTGACGTAGACGATAAGACTTTTGCCGAAATTATGCCTTGGCATCGGATGGCATTCGGTTTGTGTGCAATCTTTGCTGGTACGGGAACAGTATTAGCATCACCAGTAATCTTATGGATATTGACACTTGTCGCGATTCTCGCTACGTTGCAGACGGTCCACCCGTTTGATCTCATTTACAATCATGGCATACGTCATCTCCGTAATACTGCCCCACTTCCTAAGCGTCCGATGCAAACTCGCTTTGCCTGCGGTGTTGGTGCTGTTTGGTTAGTTGCTACGGCGATAGCATTTCAGTCGGGTGCGCTCATATTGGGATACATCTTAGGCGGAGCCCTTACAGCCGTTGCCGTACTGGTAAGCACGACCGATATTTGCATTCCATCAATGATCTACAATTTGCTCTTTTCTCGTTCGAGAAACAGTTAAAGTAGAATTGGGTATTTTAATCTGCTCTCCTATACCCTCTAATATTTTGCGTCTTTTTTAGGATACCTCCGTCTGTATAGAGGAAAGCAAAAAATTGCTTAAATAAACTTTGGAGGTATTAACCATGAGTGAACAGAAAGAGAAAGTAACGTGTGAGTGTGAGAACTGTAAGTGTGAGACATGCAGATGCAGCTGCGAGTGTAAAGACTGTCAATGCGGATAGTCACCAACACAAAATCTGAATATAGGTGCACATTATGTATTTAGTGATTATATTCTGATTAACAGATAGATTTCTCTCTGTACTCGAAATGACGGGCAGACAGCATCCCGTGAGAGATCTAAGTTTTAAAGTAATAACTACATTGTGTGCGTCTATATTTGTGGAAGAGTGTGAATGAAAACAAAAGAAAATACAGCTGATATATGGAACGAGTTTTCGGGGCAGATCAGGGGTTATCTTCTTGGGAAGGTAAAACAGGAAAATGACGCTGAGGATCTTCTGCAGGAAATCTTTATCAAAATCCACAGTAGTCTCGGACAACTTCAAGATGAAAAGAAACTCGCCCCTTGGATATATCAAATCGTTCGCAACTCGCTCACTGATTACTATAGGAAAAACAGAATCCCTGAGCAGGAGCTCGATGAAAACGGTGAGTATTTAAAAGATCTCCACGAAGAGAACGAGATCAAAGGGCTAGTAAAGTGCTTAAATGTATTCATAAGCCGCCTTCCTGAAAAATACAAAGAACCGCTAGTACTAAGTGATATAAAGGGTCATAAACAAAAAGATATCGCTCGGCAGATGAACCTGTCATACTCAGGATTGAAGTCTCGTGTGCAGCGCGGGCGCGAGATGATAAAAGAAATGTTTATGAATTGCTGCTGCTATCAGCATAACGCTGACGGCAAGTTAATATCCGACAACTTCGACCACGAGAGCTGTGAGATTTGTAATTCTCCTGCAAATTAGGCAATCATTGATATAGTTTAAATAGATAGATTAGTTTGAATTCCACTGTCCACCGCAGGCTACGTTACCTGAAGAAGTAGTGCGGCATTCATTTGCCATACCCCCACAGGCGACATTGCCCTTAGAAGTTGTGCGGCATTCTTTAGCTAGTCCTCCGCAAGCGACATTCCCAGCTGAAGTAGTACGGCATTGTTTAGACAACCCACCGCAAGCTACGTTACCCTTTGAAGTAGTACGGCAGTCTTTAGACAGTCCCCCGCACGCAACATTACCAGCAGAAGTTGTTCTGCAATCCTTAGATAATCCCCCGCACGCGACATTCCCAGCTGAAGTGGTGCGGCAATCCTTTGAGCGCCCACCGCAGGCAACCTCCCCTTTGGAAGTTGTACGGCAGTCCTTTGACCCACAGAACACTAATCCATCGACCAGGACACAACCATCTGAGATATCGACTGCACCGGATTTTGGGATAAAGATGAACATCGTGACTAACAATAATGCAAGCACACCGAGATACTTAGTCATTTAGACCCTCCTTTTTTAATAATCTTCCCAAGCTAATCCGCCACAAGTGCAAACGGTCTTACAGAACCACCTGTGGCGCCTTTGATTCTTATTGGAGCTGCTACGAAAATAAACTCCTTCTGGCCTGATTCAACCAGTGGAGCTAAGTTTAGGTTCTCAAATATGTTTATGCCTGAACGCACTATGAGTATCACATGCCCTGGTCCATTACAGTGCATATCATCTTCAAAGTGTGTAGGCTCATCCCATGCAAAATTATCAGCTCCCACAGCTTTAACTTTTTTATCAGCTAGCATCTGAGATGCTCCAGCGCTCATTCCGCCACATTTTAGATATCGCTCTCGATCGTTCCAGAAACGGGCATTGCCTAGATTTACAAGTACAACTGACCCTGCTGTTATATTGACCCCCTCTACCCTACAGCATTCTTCTAGGTCTTCTGCAGTTACCTGATACCCAGGCTCAATCGACTCTACTCCTTTAATAGCCGGCACATCGAGCAATATTCCACGGTCAAAGAATATAGGCAAGTTCTCAGCGCCGTTTACCGTAAAGCCGGCCTTTGTCTCCGTCTCTGGCGAAACTTTGAAACCGCCGTGCATAAATCCATTCTCCGCCTGATGACAAAACGCGTCTACATGTGTGCCTGAGTGCTCATTGCTAATGATGCTGCCCCAGGCGCTCGTGCGAGTGCCCTGAATGGATCGATCAGTATCTTCATGAGGATGAGTAATCTCAAAACCAAACGCAGGCTTGTGAGTTGGCATCCCAGGCATTCCCACTGTACGCAAAAACTCCAAGTCTATCACTTTATATCCCGAAAAGTCTTTGAGCGTCATAAATATCCCTCCAAAATATCATCATATATAACTTTTATATATGATTTGGCACTCAAATGCCAGAATCATATGTATTTGCTTTAAATGCTTAGATCTCTCTCGGAGCCTGTGCTGAATTTAGTTCAGTATCGAGATGACGGTGTTTCTAGGACACTTCAATCACATAATGCTCCCGTCATTTCGACTATCGGGAGAAATCTTTCTTTTCCTTCCCGTCCCGTGCGCTAGGGTACAGATTGATATTATAATCCGACTACAGCACGATCACGAATTAAAACACTTGGCATTAAACGCCCTCAATAAAAAACATTTCCGCTCTTCTAAAATTATTATGTATTATATAATCATCAACCAACCGCGGGAGGAGTAATGTTAGAGCCAATAGAAGGATTGCCGGATAATGCCTTGGGATTCACTGCCAAAGGCAATGTAACCTCAGAAGACTACGAGACCATTTTAATCCCGGCTGTAGAGGAAAAACTTAAAAAACAAGAAAAGGTACGCCTGCTCTATCATCTGGGGGACGAGTTTGAGAAGTTCGAAGCGGGAGCAATGTGGGACGACGCCAAGGTCGGACTCGGACATATTACGGACTGGGAGAAAATCGCAATCGTAACGGACGTGAACTGGATACAGCAGGCAGGGAAGATATTCGGGTTTGCAATTGAGACAATGTCTGTCTCAGGGGATGTGAAAGTATTTCACAACTCCGAGCTCGAAGAGGCAATCAAATGGATTGGTGAGAATTGGTAAGACAAACACGCCTTTTAAATTCAATTAAAATGTATTAGCTCAATTAATTGTAGAAATCGCCAAATAAATCAGAGATTATAGTATCGGAACGCCTTTCTAATCATTCCAATAATATTGCTGTTGAGCCTTGCTGCTTGTGATAGCGGAGGCAGCAATCAGTGCACAGAGATTGTCACCGAAAACAATTTCATGCTGGCTTTTCAGGGATGCCCGAACAACGGCATAAAAGAAGTATGCAACTCATTTGAATGTGAGTTCATTCAACAAATAGGGGGCCCGCCTGCTCCGCCTGATGCTTTTGCAATAATTGACCCTGCTGACTGCAGCAGAATTGACCGCTGTGTCAACCTGGACTGCGACTTGAGATCGGACACCGGAGAGATAGTAGGAAAAGTCATACTATCCACATCAGAAATCCTGGTCGGAAATTCATTTGTAGGGTTTGCGAACTTAAACGGGTCCGGCCCTTTTGATTTCACTTGCGATATCATCCTTCCGTAAAATTAAAGTTGCTCCTGTTGTAACAGTGCAAATCCTGTTAAGATTAATCTCCTTATGAGCAGCTCAACTAGAATAGAAAACATTATAGATTTCACTCTCGAGAGAAAACTCGACTCCATTGCGATGAAGTTCAAGGATGAGGCCTATACATATGGAGACCTCGAACTACTGTCACGTCACATGTCGACCTGGCTTACAGCTATGGAACTTAAGGGAGAGCCTGTTGCCTTTATGCTCCCTAATGGTTTTGAGATTCTGATCACTTACCTGGCTTGCTTTAAATCAGGCGCTGTGGCTATGCCCCTTAACAGACGCTACGCAGCCCCTGAGCTGCAACAAACGCTCATAAATTCAGAGGCAAAGTGTCTTATAATTGAGCTTGAGAAACTCCATCTGCTTAAAGATATTGATCTTACTCAGACTTCAATTAAAACAGTATATTTAAACGGAGTCGTGCCCAGAGAGGGGTACAATAATTTTTATACTCTACTGGGTCCCGCAGGGCAATATTTGGAAAGAGAGATTGATGTTGATGACCCTGCTGTAATATTGTACACATCAGGTTCCACCGGAGAGCCAAAGGGTGTAGTCCATTCTTATGCATCAGTCGATGGAATTCTTGAATCCACATCTCAAGCGCTTGATGATATAAACGAAAATGACAAAATTTTAGTTATAGACCCGCAAGTGCATATAAGCGGATTCATTGAAACATTCTCCGGACTTTATAAAGGCGCAACAGTAATCGTAGACGAAGGGTTTAAGCTAGATAGGTGCATACCCGCTCTCGTAAATGAGCGCCCTACTCTACTGACTACGCATATTGACGTATACGTGAAAATCCTGGATTCCGGGCTTACGAATAAAGATACTTTCGGGTCACTTCGCGGCATATACACAGGAGGCGATTCACTCCCAAGCGCATTTCAACAAAGTTTATACGAACATTCGGGGCTAGTTCTTCAGCTTGGCTACGGCATGACCGAGGCCATATGGCTAACTATTAATAGAGAGCTCGATACCGAAGCCAAAGGTTCAATAGGAAAAGTTATACCGGGAGTGGAAATTAGACTAGTTGATAAAGAGGGTAATGATGCAGCGAATGGTGAAGTTGGAGAGATATGGGTGAAGGGTCAAATGGTGACTCCCGGATATTGGAAAAACGAAAAAGAGACTGAAAAAGTTCTTGAAGACGGATGGTTTAAAACAGGTGATTGCGCTTATAAAGACAGCGGGGGAACAATTTATTACACCGGCAGGATTAAAGACATAATAATTAGGAATACTTCAAACATTACGCCGGGTGAAGTTGAGCAGGCTCTATATAAAAGCCCGGACGTTAAAGAAGCAGCTGTGATTGGAGTTGAAGATGAAGCAGAAGGCCAGGTGCCTGTGGCTTTTGTGGTTAAAAAAGAAGGGTCTAATATATCAGAAGAAGAACTTAAAGAATTTAGCGCCACTCAGATTGCAGAATACAAAGTACCTGCCAAAATCTATTTCATTGACAGTTTGCCCCTTACCTCAAGCGGCAAAATCGATCATAAAAAGTTGTATGATTTACTGCCTAATTCCAAATAGAGAATTAAGCCAGCTTACTCTCTACCCTCCTTTTATGTTCTATTCTTTTAGCTTAATAAAAAGAAGTGGATTGCATCAATTGGCATACAATTTCTTTGTAACTCTCTAGCTTATTAATATCACATATTGTTATACTCAACACTTTCTCAAATCACACCAGTAGGTTACTCAACACTTATACAAAACCTCTCTAACTTCGACACCTAACTTGCCAGTATTCCACAACTTTTCCACACCTGTGGATAACTTTCCATATATCGCTCTATAAACATGACAAAAGCCATCTAGTTCATAAATGAGCACGGCTTAAATTTGGACGAAGTTGAATCAGAACCTCGACAAATCCAACCCTAACCCACTCCGTCATTTCGAGTGCAGTGAACAATCTTTCTTTGCCTTTCTCTTTTGATCTTCCGATTTAAAAACAAGATCTCTCCCTTCAGTCGAGATGACGGTGGTTATTAGGCAAAGTAATCACAAGGACACCCGTCATTTCGAGCGCAGTGAGAAATCTTTCTTTTTCCTTTCTTCTCCCCCTTAGAAAAAGGGGATTAATTCTTGTCATTCCCGAATGCTTAAATCGGGAATCCAGTTTCTTCATTTGATTTGCTTCTAAAAAGTAGGAAATCATCCTTGCAACCCCCACCTTACCCTACTTAATGTAAACTATACGCTTCCCATACCACTTTTTATATGCTTTAACCCAAACATGTTATAATATCCCGATGCAAAAACTCTGCACGAAATGCAACTTCATCGGCAAAGGCAAACACAGCCTATTCTCGGGAAATGTTTATTTTGGAATATTAGAAGTCTTAGTTGCAGTTGGAATACTAGTCTACGGAGGTAAGCTCCTCCAATCTTACGCCTATGCGGCAGTGGTCGCAGCAATAGTTGCAATCGCAGGAATCGTAAACATCATCGACTCATTCTCGGATGGCCACATATGTTCCAGCTGTGGCAAAGACAATCTGATACCACTCGACTCTCAGCAAGCAGATGAAATCATTAAAGAAAAAAACCTCTCAATACCAGAAGATACCACAAGCTAAACCAATTACTGAGCATGTTTCGCTGATAGAGAAAAAACTTCAACTCTTGTAACCAGCAAGAAATCTTTCGTTGCCTTTTCTGTCATTCCCGAATGCTGAAATCGGGAATCCAGTTTCTCCCTTTGTTTTGCTTTAAATACTTAGATCTCTAACGGAGCCTGTGCTGAATTTAGTTCAGTATTCGAGATGACTGTGGGCGTTAGGGATATCAGTTAGCAAGAAAACCCGTCATAACGTATAACCTTTTTTAACTAATCAATATAGGTGGTTACACAATACATTTAAATCACTTTCGAGTGATGTGCACTGGCATTTCCAAGATTAATGATTATCATAAATAAAATGCAAAAGCTCTGCACACAATGTCTTTACATCGGCCATGAAGAGTCCAGCATCTACGGAAATTTCAAAACGGAGTCTATACTCTGGGGCCTGGCGTTTTTCTTCGCCGTGGCAGGAGCTTTCGAGACATTCCTCTGGTTTCCGGCCACAATAATATTCTTCATAGCCCTACTCTACAGCATCAGCGGCTATACATTTAAAGCCTGCGTCTGTTCTAAGTGTCACAGTAACTCCATGATCCCGGTCAATTCAGATAAAGCGCAACAAATTATCAACGAAAAAGGCCTCTTAGCACCTGATTACATAGTGGTAAAAGAGGAACGAACTATCCTGGGTATCGCCTTTAGAACTATATTCTTCATACTTACAACCATTCTAATTCTTTTTATGCTCTACGATCATTTCAGTTAGACAATTCTACTGAGGAGGTTCTGTCGGTGGTGGAGGTTGCGGTGGCGTTAAGCATGTACAGCTAAAACGGTAATCTTGAGTCACAACCTGTTGCCCTGAAGGAACTGGCACAGTGTAGGGATCTCCTGCAACAGTTGCCGTATCAGTGCATATCTGAGGTGCCGTACAAGGAATAGGGGTGCAAATATCAGTTCCTGCTCTTCTGGTTATGGACTCAACCTTCCATTCTTTTGCTCTTACGTTGTTTCCAACTTTGAGACTGTAAGTTGCTACCCTTGTAGTAGCATTGCTTACAGGCGCATCAAAGGTCTTAAAAAAACTTTCAGGTCGTGGATTTGTACCATGAAAATGTAGCTTGGCTTTAATCCTGATCTTGTCATCCAGATCAGCTGTATTGTTTGTACAATTGTTGATCATGGTGACTTTTCCTTTAAGTTCGTAATGCCAATAGCTGCCACGGTTGCGGAAAAAGAGTACCAATAATAATATTACTAAAAGTATTATGAGTATGTTTCTTATGCTCATCTTATTCCTCCTTCCCCTTCTAATTTTGATTATAAAACAGAAAAGGGTGAACTATCAAGAGGGGTTAAAATGAGCTTTAAATAAAAACTTCACAAATCACTTTAAATTAGTTACTATTATAGTCATTAAAAGTTTTTAAAGTTCTAAAACCCTGGCCATTCTGTCATTGTTTGGCCGGGGTTTTCTTTATCCAAATAAAGCCTGCTTCCATAAGATTAACAAAAACACACAACATCTTCATGTATTTAATACAGATATAGAAAGCTTATTGCAATAGCGGCAATAGGAAATGCTGAATATAAAACCGTACAGAACAAACCCTTTCACAAACATATCCCAATAGCGGAAGTGGCACCTGTATTTGCCTTTAATATTCCAGACATTCACGAAATGGTTTCGATCTAGTAAGGATTCTACTCTTTCAAACTCAAAACAAGATCTCTCTCGGAGCCAGTGCTGAATTTAGTTCAGTATTCGAGATGACGGTGGATGCTTGGAAAAGCAATAATGTAGAATAATCGTCATTTCAAGCGCAGCGAGAAATCTTTCTTTTGCTTTTCTGTCATTCCCGAATGCTTAAGTCGGGAATCCAGTTTCTTCCTTTGCTTTTCCTTTAAATACTTAGATCTCTCCCTTCAGTCGAGATGACAGTGGGCGCTAGAGACATCAGTTACCAAGAAAACCCGTCATTTCGAACAGCACACAATGTGTGCTTGTAAGAAATCTTTCTTTGCTTTCTGTCACCCTGAACCATGTCCCGTACTTGATACGGGATCCATTCAGAATCTAATCCTTAACCCGTTCGTGCTGAGGCTTTCGAAGTATGAACGGGCGTTTAATAACACAAAAGTATATATTCTGGCTAGCTACTTTATATAGTATATTCAATAGAAATATAAACTACATACTTGGGAAACATCTGACAAGGAGGGGTCTTATAAGTTATGTTCGCCTACCTGTTATTGGAGTTTCACTTTTAAATAATCCTAACTTTTGTTCTATCCAATTTCCATCTATAGGTTCTAAAAGTTTTTTAAAGTATGATCCATAGCCACTTTTGGATGCTCTTAAGTCATCTACTATTTGACTAGCGTATAAATCAAAAACTTTTATCTTTTGAAGCATCGTATTTTCTGCGAGCGATCCAGCTAAAAAATACCTCATTTCAGTATCAGTTGAGGGAAAGCTGTAACCAATAAATATTATCATTTCTGCATGCTCTATAGCTTTTGATGCCTTAGACCAAACATTAACTAATTGATGAGGTAGTTCTGGTTTTAAATAAGTAGGGGGAATAATGATTGGAGAGCCTACATAAGAATGATTTGTACATGATGCTGGTATTAAAGTATCTAATTTATCTGGATTGGGAACAACTCTATCTTCTAGCAATATCTGTTCATTTCCGTTTTGATCTTGAAAAAACCAATTAATAGATCCATGAAGTTTAAATAATGGCACAGCATTAATCCCATATAAAGTGTAACCATTGCCCTTCGAAGTTGTATTAAAATCAAATGGAAATTCAGCATCCATCTTTTGACTAAATAAAATAGAATCAATAACTAAATCATAATTTGTTGTAATGATATTAAGTTTATGTCCTTCTCGTATTAAAGTTTGAATATCCGACTGTAGAAAACTTTTAAAACTATCTAGCTCATCCCAATAATGATCAGGTCTTTTTAAAGTAGAGTAGACTTTTGCAATAATTGATTTAACTTCGGTAGAAGGGACGCTTAACCCATCATCAAAAGTCTGCAAACGATCACCCATGGCAAAAAAAGACAAGATATCTTCTAAATTAGTTGAAGTGCTTTCAAGAAAACTATTCGCTCTCTGAACATTAAGCTTTAGGGTTCTGAATAAGGCCCTATCTCGATCCGTGAGATTACTATTTGTTGAAACTTCCTCAGAGAACCGATTCAAAGTTGGCAGGTCAAAGGGTGCCGAAAAACCTGCTCCAAGAAATAGAACGATATTCATTCTTTATAACACCCCCATTATTTTATGACTAAAGCAATAATGACATAAAATTGTTATTTTTGTAAACCCCCACAAAAGTCTGACCCTCACCCCTTCTTAAACTTCTGCCTGTTTATGAGATAAATACCGAGTATGACTATGACAATGCCGATTATCTGGGAGATATTTATAACCTCACCACGGAAAAAATGCCCCTCAAGATTGCCAAAGATCGGAAGGAAATAGAAGATAAAAGAACTGAAATAAGCGCCAGCGTTTCTGATCATATAGAAATATCCAAAATACCCGCTTGCTGTGCATATGATGCTAAGGGCAAGCTCAGCAGCTATTGTGTCCTTGGTCCATGGCACCTGCACCGGACTTTCGAATATAAAAGCAAGAACTGCTAATATCACCCCTCCAAAGAGAAGTAAATACATAGTTGTGATAATTGGGTCTATACTGCGAAGCCATTTCATAATCAATATGCCGTTAATGGCCAACAACACAAAGGCGCCTCCAATATAGAACACACCTAGTAATGTAGACCCGCCGGCAAGTATATTCTGAAGTCCAATTACAAGTATTAGCCCCACAATACCCATTAATAAACCACCCAGCCCTATGAGGCTGAAAGACTCCATCCTGAGGATAAACACAAGAATGACAAATGTGACAAGCGGCGTAACCGTGACGAGAACCGACGCAAGCCCGACGGTCAGATATTCCTGCCCGAACGCAAGCCCGACCCATGTAAGCACGATCCCTAAAACCGCCAGGAAAAGAAATTTGGGCAGATAACTCATAACGCTTAACATTTTCTTCTGTGTTATCAGCGCGACAACAAATAGTGTGAGGAATGCAATTAATGCCCGCCCCGCCATGATGGTTATGGGCGGGATTGTCGATTCCTCGATCTTTACAAAGAGAATTGCCGACGCCCACACGAGGGCTATGTAGAGAAGCAGAATAGAATTTTTGAGCATGTTATCCTTCCTTTTTAAACTTCTCTCTATTTATGAGATATACGCCGATAAGGATTGTCAAAACTCCTATCACCTGAGATATTGCGATCTTTTCTTTCAAAATCAGAAACCCGGCAACCATGCCAAAAATGGGGATGAAATAGAAAATGAGCGATGAAAAGAACGCCCCTGCCTTATGAATTAGATAGTAATAACCGAAATACCCACTCGCCGTGCAGATGACTCCAATTGCAAGTTCTTCAAGGTAGTTATCAACCGTCCATGGGATCTTGTCCGGACTTTCGAAAACAAACGCGAGCGCAGAGAGTATAATGCCCGCGATAAGCAGATAATATGTTGAAGTTATTACAGGGTCAATCCCCTTTGCCCACTTCCCTACCAATACTCCGTTTATAGCAAAGAACACAAAACCGCCTCCAATAAGAAGCACTCCTTTTAATGTCGCCCCGCCCTCTAATATGTTATTGATACCTATGACAAGAGCTATCCCTACCGCGCCCACAAGGAGTCCGATGAGCCCTGTAATGTGAAATTTCTCTTCTCTTAAGAATAATACAACGATTACGAATGTTAAGAGCGGTGTAATGGTAACCATTACAGAACCGATACCTGCCGAAACATATTCCTGCCCAAATCCAAGCCCAAGCCATAGGGTTACTATTCCGAGTATCGCAAACACGAGAAATATGCCAATGTGTTTGAAGTGCCCGATCAGGTCTTTTTTGGTTATAAGCGAGACGGCGAGTAGGCAAACGAAGGCTATTATGGCTCGCCCCGCCATGATCGTGATAGGTGGAATATTGGTTTCCTCCATTTTGAGAAATATGAAAGTGAAAGCCCAGACGGCCGCGATGTATAGTATGAGAACGAAATTAAGAACCAATTTATCCCTCCTGTTTAAATCTTACTCTATGTAAGACCTAACGCGTGGTCACTCAATACTAATTCAGTTTGTGATCTCAATAACACCAAACCTAAACCCTTTGCATCTTATCCCTGTTAATCAGATAAATCCCCGATATCACAACCCCTATCCCCACAATCTGAGCAATATTGGTCTTGTCCCCGAGAAACGCCACCCCGCTCAGCATCCCAAAAATCGGCAGCAAGTAAAAAGCAATCGATGCAAAGAAAGCCCCTGCCTTATTAATAACATAATAAAACGCCACATACCCCGCCGCTGTAGCGATGATTCCAAAAGCAAGCTCAGCCAGTATGCTGTATAGGTCCCATTTAGTTTGAAGTGGTTTCTCAAAACCGAATGCCAGCACCAGGAGCATAACGCTGCCCATACCCATAATATAGGTAATAGACACGATCGGGTCTTTTTCTGATATCATCTTGGGGACGAACACTCCGTTTATGGCAAACAGAATAAATCCTCCTATTATTAAAAGTACTCCTCTCAGCACTGTGCCATCGGCAAGGATATTCTTAATACCTATTACGAGTATTAGCCCAACAACACCCAGGAGGAGACCCCCTACTTTAGAAATAGTGATTTTTTCAACCCTCAGAATAAGTGCAGTGATAATAAACGTAGTAAGCAGCATTACAGAAACCATTACAGAGCCAAGCCCGGCTGTGATGTATTCAAGCGAGAAAGCATCAGCAAGCCAAAGCTGCACCACCCCAAGAATAGCGAAAGCAAGGTAGCCTAAGTAGCTTTTTGAATTAGAGCGGAGATCTTTTTTTAGAATCAGGCAGACTATTATGAGCGTAACAAAAGCAATCAGCGCCCGCACAGCCATTTCGGTTATAGGGCCCTCTGATCTTAACCCAAATTTAATGAGAGAAAATGCCCCTCCCCACGCTGCACCCAAAAAGACCAATAGAAGGAAATTTTTAATCACAACATATCCTTGCAAAACTTCTCTCTATTTACAAGATAAACTCCCGCAAATACAACCACTATTCTTATTATTTGTACCCAAGTTACCTGATTTCCAAGAAGCGTTACGCCCCCTGCAACTCCAAAAACAGGTGTAAGATAAAAAGTCATTGAGCTAAAAAATACTCCCGCTTCTTAAGAGAATGAGAATATTAACCAGCATGATTTTTAAAATTTGCTCGGTTGATTAAGTACACACCTAATAATACAACCGCTATGCCCACAATTTGCAACCGGTCCACCTTCTCACCTAAGATGAAAAAGCTTAATACCACACCGAAAACAGGGACTAAGTATAGACTTATTGAGGCAAAAAACGGATCTGCCCGTTTAATTAGAACGTAATATCCCAATACGGCAAATGCTGTACTGATAATACCCAGACCAAGTTCAATCAGTATATTATCTGAAGTAATCGGCGTTGTAAGAGGACTTTCAAATAAAAAAGCTAGCACCAAAAGAATTATAGCTGCCCAGCCAAGCAAATAGGTTGTTGTAATAATTGGGTCGATCCCTTTGCCAATTTTCGGAACTAATACGCCGTTTATTGTGAAGGAAACAAAACCGCTTAGAAGTATTAAAACTCCTATGAGAGTAGAGCCGCCATGCATCACGTTGTGAATACCTACAACTAGAATAAGGCCAATAATGCCAATAATTAATCCCACCATTCCTGTGATGCTGAAGCTTTTTTCTCTTAAAATAAATACCATAATTATAAAAGTAAGAAGAGGAACAGATGATACCATTACGGAGGAAACACCTGCTGCGGTATACTCCTCTCCAAACGCCAGCCCGAGGTATAACAGCACGGCGCTTAAAATACCAAATACCAAAAATCTCCAGAGGTCCTTTATATGAGCAAGTAAATCTTTTCTGAGAATTAGAGATACAATTAAGAGACAAATAAAAGCGACCGACGCTCGCCCCGCCATCTCTGTTATCGGAGCGATGGATTGCTCACCAAGCTTTATAAATACATATGCTATTCCAAACCCCGCCGCAACGGTAACCAAGAGTACTAGATTTAGAACCATCCCTCACTCCAGAAAGTGGTATATACCAATAATCTAACTGTCTATTAAATAGTGATTATTGTCAATCTAATTTGAAAGGAAATTATGAGAAAAGTAATCAACCTTCTGTAAGCATTTTTATAAAGTCGTTATAAGCCGGAGTGATTCGCTTCATCTCATCCCCTGCCACGCTGCGCCCAAAAAGACCAATAGAAGGAAATTTTTAAGCATAATTCCTATCTTCCCAGAAATCACCTCTCTTTACAAGGTATAACTACGAAT
>Ga0209633_10000509_pt1 | contig 44815 bp, 42 predicted proteins | sample Cruoilmetagenom1_FD_187290 | JGI IMG/M metagenome (GOLD analysis project Ga0209633, IMG submission 187290) | Oil polluted marine microbial communities from Coal Oil Point, Santa Barbara, California, USA - Sample 1 (SPAdes) (version 2) | ecosystem: Environmental > Aquatic > Marine > Oil seeps ... | reverse complement strand
TGAAAATTCGTGCTGTAATTCGGATATTCTTTGTAATTTCATACCTAAGAAAAAAGAAAAACCCCGTTTTTATGGCTTTATGCCTGAATTCGGGGTTTGGTTTCTCTAAAATACAACTTATTTCGCTAATTTCCAAATGTTTATTTACTTATGAAAGTGCCTAATTAGGAGACAATCCTTTATGAAGTCTCTAGCAACTCTAAATGATAAATCTAAAGTCTCTAATCTATAATATCAAAGCCCGTATATTTCTGTAATACTTCAGGAATTTTAATTCCCTTTTCAGTTTGATAATTCTCTAATAGCCCTGCCAGAACCCGTGGTAAAGCCAATGAACTTCCGTTGAGCGTATGAGCCAATTCGCTCTTGCCATCGGCATTTTTAAAACGTAATTTTAAACGATTGGCCTGAAAAGCCTCAAAATTAGACACAGAACTGATCTCTAGCCATCGGTCTTGTGCTGTAGAAAAAACTTCAAAATCATAAGTTAAAGCAGATGTAAATCCTATATCTGCACCACATAAACGTAAAATACGATAAGGTAATTTTAATTCGCGTAAAATCTCTTTTACATGATCCACCATCCCGTCAAGGGCATTATAAGAGTTATCAGGATGCTCAATTCGTACAATTTCTACTTTATCAAATTGATGCAATCTATTTAACCCTCTTACGTGAGCTCCATAAGATCCTGCTTCACGCCTGAAACAAGGTGTGTAACCTGTATGTAATAAGGGAAAATCAGTTTCTTTTAACAATACATCTCTGTATATATTGGTAACCGGAACTTCTGCCGTAGGAATTAAAAACAGATTGTCTTCTGTAACATGATACATCTGTCCTTCTTTATCAGGCAATTGCCCCGTGCCAAATCCAGAAGCTTCATTTACCATTAAGGGAACTTGAACCTCTTGGTACCCGGCATTTGTGTTTTTGTCTAAAAAATAATTGATCAAAGCCCTTTGCAATTTTGCACCTTTACCTTTATAAACCGGAAAACCGGCCCCTGTTATTTTATTACCTAGTTCAAAATCTATAATATCATATTTTTTGGCTAACTCCCAGTGTGGTAATGCTCCCTCATGTAATTTTGGTATTGCTCCTTCTTTAAATACTTCTTCATTATCGTCCTCTGTAACACCAGATGGAACTAATATATTTGGAATATTAGGAATTTGATATAACAAATTGTCTAGTTCATTTTGAAAAATTATTAATTGTTCGTTCAGTAGTTTAGAGCTTTCTTTAAGTTGACCTGTTTTTTCTTTTAAAAGGTTCGCTTTTTGTTGTTCACCAGATTTAAATAAAATTCCAATTTCTTTAGATAATTTATTAGATTCTGCCAGTATATTATCCAATTTGGTTTGGGTAGCTCTTCTCTTTTCATCAATCTGTATAACTTGATCGATAATTTTTTCTGCATCATTAAAATTTCTAACCGCTAATCCTTTTAAAACACTTTCTTTATTTTCTCTAATATAAGCTACTTGTAACATATTGTTGTTTTATTAAGCATACAAAGATAGTAATAGATTAATGATAAACGAATTTAGATTTATGAATATTCAGGGCTAAATCATGCTTTGTAGAAAAAAGCCACTAACTCACTTACTAAACGGGCAAGGGCACTAATTTTTCTTTACTATGAATTAGCGATGAAAATGTACACCAATTTTTGAAAATCCATAGAATTTCTATTAGTGAAAATCAAGGGTTTATCATCTGCTTTTTTTGATAAGGTAACAACCATTTATTATGTTTAAAAAACTCCCATTTTACAGCAGCAATATCTATAGTATCGTTGACTAAAGGTTGATGTTGTTTTGCATTTACACTAACATAACCTTTTACATAAACGGCAATATTTTGCCCCTTTTTTGTGTATTCTTCTTTAAGGTGTTGAGCAAATTGCCATATCATATCCGGTTTAGTGCTCATGGTACCAATTTGTTTATTGGTAAGATAATTAGAGAGCTTTATGGATTCTTTCTTATACGTTAATTTATTTTGGATGGTAAAATTTTGATAGCCGCTTTTTGAACGAAGCATCATTCGCCAACTTAAACGATGACCTTCTTCTGTCCACAACACATTGTCGTCTATAAACCAATGGCGTAGTGGTAAAACTATTTGTACCGTAAAGTAAATTCCAATAAGAAAATAGTATATGTTTTTTCGTTGAGGTGGAATAATTTCATTTTTATTGTAAAAAGGTTTTCTTTTTAAGAATATATTATGGATGGTTTTAGGTTCAAAAAAGAATACTGCAAATGATAAAGTTAAAAAAGGGAAAATACCTACTTGAAAAATTATAGCATTAAAAAGATGAAAAAATACTGATAATGCAAAGCCAAAAATTCTAGTTTTTCTAAATAATAATAAGGGCACTATCAATAGATCAAAAAATAATCCGCCATAACTTAATGCAAAATGAAACCATTCCTTTGTAAATAGACCACCAACTATTAGATAGTTTGTTTTAGAGGATAAAAATTGTTTAGCAGGAATTGCCTCTAGCCAGTCTGGATATATTTTAGCAATGCCTCCATAAAAATATACCAAACCAATCTGAAGCATTAAGATTAGGGATGTCCAAAAGGGAACTGAAATTGATTTTAATTGGGGTTTTCTCTTTACATCAATAGAAAGATAATTATGAGCAGGTTGAAATATCATTAAAAAACTTAATAATGCCGTTAAATAATAATGATTATTATATGACGATTTTTGCATTAAATAGGTAGCTGTCCACATTAAAAAGAATGAAATTATGGCCAATTTATACCTATAACCAATCATGACACAAAATCCAAAAACACCCATGATCAGATAGTAAAAATACATTCCATTACCGGAAAGCGGTTGTAAAAAGTCAAAACCGATAAAGTTAAATGTGAATTGAGGTTCAACCAGTGTTTTTGTGATCCATCCGGTAAAAATGGCACCAACGGATTCCAATAAAAGTAACAATCCGAAAATAATTCTAAACACTACTAATGGTGTATTGTCAATATGCCTAAAAAGAAATTTTTCCAATGGAAATTAGTTTTCTAGCTTGCGTTTCATCTTTTCTAATTTGGTTGAATAAATGGTCAAGACTATCAAACTTTTCTTCATCGCGTAAGCGATAAGCAAGATGGACTTGAATAGATTCTCCATAAATATCGGCATCAAAATCCAGTAAATGTACCTCAATGGTTTGATTTTCACCATCTATGGTAGGGCGATTACCAATATTCATAATCCCAAATAAATTTTGATTACCAATAGTTGTCTTAACCACGTAAACTCCAGATTTAGGTATCAATTTATAAGGTTCTGCTATATGAATATTCACAGTTGGATAGTGATATTTCTGACCTAACCCTTTTCCATGAACAATTTTTCCAGAAAGCATAAATTCATATCCTAAATAAGTGTTTGCTTTTTCAATTTGACCTTCGGCCAAAGCCTTGCGAATTTTTGTTGAACTCACTGAAATATTTTTTATGTCTTTGGCAGGAATCTCTTCCACATCAAATCCGTAAATAGTACCGTATTCTTGTAACTGGTTAAAATTACCTTCTCTATTTCTACCAAAATGATGGTCGTATCCAATCACTAATTTTTTAAGTTTTAACTGTTTTATTAGAATGTTTCTTACGAAATCTAGAGCAGTTAATCTAGAAAATTCTTTGGTAAAGGGTTCTATAACCAAACAATCAAGTCCTAATTTTTCTAATAAAGTAATTTTTTCGTTTAAGGTGGTTAATAGTTTTAAATCTACACCTTTTTGTAATACCATTCTGGGATGCGGGAAAAATGTAAGAATAACGCTATTGTCATTCTCAGATTGGTTTACTAAGTTTTTTATTATTTCTTGATGTCCAACATGAACCCCATCAAAAGTACCAATAGTAATTATTGAGGTGTTTTCTTTAGCAATAAATTCTTTAGACGTATGGAATATTTTCACAAATAAGGAAAGTTTTTAAAGTCCAAAAATAGTTAAAACTATTGAGACTGGAAGTCTTAGCAGTTGCTATTAATTTCTTTTAAGTTTTATAGTTTCATTTATTCCACTTAGCAATTGAGGTATCTTACCAACCTTAAAATCAAGCTCAATGGTCATTTCATCATTTTTATGAATTAGTTTTAAGTTACCATTTGTAACTTTAAAATACCCTGAAGTACCCTTACAATAGCACAATCTGCCATAAACCATTTTAATCGATTGCAGCTCTTCATTAGTTAAAAAGAGTTGTTCAGTATTTTTGTCCATTTCAAAATAGATCAATTCTATATGATGACCGTCTGCGGTGTTAGGTAATTCATTTCTTTTAAACTCATATTTAACAATAACCTTATCACCTTTTTCAAAATCAATGTAGGAATTTTGGAGCTCATCTTGTTTAAGAATAAGATTGGTGTTGGGTGTAATTTCTATACTACATTGTGCATTTTCGTTACAGTGCTCTAATTTATATATTGTTTTTTCTGACCTTAGCGTATGTTGTTGATCTAATTGTTTGCTTTTACAGTTGATAAATAAGAATAGAAAAATAGTACATAATATAGGTCTCATAAAATGAATTTTTACAAAGGTATTGAATAATAAAATTTAATTTAAAAACTTATAATTATATTTGCTTAATCATGAGAATTAAAAATTGCTGTTATTTTTTCTTAATTGTAAGTTTTTTGTTGATGAATTTTGTTGGATTCTCACAAGAAAAAGACATTTGGTCTGCACTTAGCAGAATTGATTCGTCTGAAGAGCTTATAGATAAAAAAGTAATTTTACAAAAGCATAAGATTTATGCTTTAGATATTAATAAGCTAAAAAGCAATCTTCTGAGTCTACAAAAATCAAACAAGGCAATTCAAATTGTTGAATTTCCTGATGCCGAAGGCAATCTTATAAAATATAAGGTGTCAGAAACTTCTTTATTGCATCCTGATTTAGCTAAAAAATTTCCTACCATAAAATCTTATAAGGGTGAAGATATAGCCGATAGATCTTCTACTATCCATTTTACAATAAATGCTTTAGGATTATATGCCATGATATTATCCCCTGAAAAGGGAACAATATTTATTGATCCTTATACTCGCAATAGAAAGAAATATAATGTGTACTATAAAAAGGATGCAACAACTCAAAAAGGATTTGAATGTTTAACGGAAAACTCAATTTCAATAAAGCCGAAAGATAAGGGTTTTAAAAATACAACTACCAACGATTTAAAATTACGAACATTTAGATTGGCAATTGCTACTACAATAGAGTATTCAAATTTTCATGTTGATGCAGCGGGAGTTGGTGTTGGTAGTTCTTGTACAGATTCTATTAATGCAGTAATGTCAGCCATTGCGGTTACTATGGTCAGGGTAAATCCAATTTTTGAACGAGATGTTGCAATAACCATGCAACTGGTGGCTAATAATGACCAATTAATTTTTTTAGAAACTGACCCGGGAACAGATCCATATACTAATGATAATGGATCGGCAATGCTCTCTCAAAATCAAACTACCATAAATAATATAATAGGATTGGCAAATTATGACATTGGGCATGTGTTTAGTACAGGTGGTGGAGGTGTAGCAAATCTTGCTTCTGTTTGTACTTCTTCAAAAGCCGGAGGAGTAACAGGTTCTGATTTTCCTGTTGGAGATAGTTTTGATGTTGACTATGTTACTCATGAAATGGGACATCAATATGGAGCTAACCATACATTTAATGGTACAGCTGCTAATTGTGCCAATGGTAATAGAAATAATGAAACTGCAGTTGAACCCGGAAGTGGATCAACAGTAATGGCCTATGCCGGTATATGTAGCCCTCAAAATGTTCAAGGCAATAGTGATGCTTATTTTCATATCATTAGTATAGCTGAAATAGTAAATAATTATACTGCAGGTAATGGTCAGTGTGCCATAGTTTCTGATTTTGTGTTAAATCTAAATCTGCCTACTGTAAATGCGGGTAATAATTTTATGATACCAAAATCTACGCCTTTTGTTTTAAGAGGTCAAGGTGCTGATGCAGATGGGAATGTATTGACTTATTGTTGGGAGCAAATTGATAATGAGGTAGTAGGTATTGATATTCCACCTTCATCCACGCAGACGGTGGGTGCAATTTTTCGTTCTTATCCTCCAACTATGGAAACTAATAGATATTTTCCTAATTTGTCTACCTTAGCTTCAGGAAGTCCTTCTACCTGGGAGGTGTTGCCAAGTGTTTCTAGAACAATAAATTTTTCATTAGCCGTTAGAGATAATGTTGTGGGCGAAGGTGAAGTAATAGCCGATAATAATCAAATTACAGTAAATGATGTTGCGGGTCCTTTTGTAGTGACTTCGCAAAATACAGCAGGTATATTATGGACTGAAAATGACAGTCAATTAATAACTTGGGATGTGGCCGGAACTGATGCCAATGGTATTGATGAAAGTAATGTTAATATTTTTATGTCTACTGATGGTGGTTTAACGTTTCCAATATTATTAGCCTCAAATACGCCTAACGATGGTAGCGAAAATATTATTGTACCTAATACACCTTCTCCTAATGTGAGAATTATGGTACAGGCCGTAGCAAATATTTTCTTTGCGATAAATAGTGAAAATATTTCCATAGGAACATTTGAAACTATTTGTACAACTTTTCAGGCGGTGGACGTTCCAAAATCAATTCCCGATGTTACCCCTTCAGGTATAATTTCTACAATTAATGTTACCGATAATTTTGTGATATCAGATGTGAATGTGTCAATAGATATCACCCATACTTGGTTATGGGATTTGCAAATTTATCTAAAAGCACCTAATGGTATTGAGGTATTAGTATATGACAGGAGTTGTGGGTCTTCAGGTACGCAAACTGAAGATATTAATGCTGTTTTTGATGATGAAGCCTCAGGAATCATATGCAATAATGCTATTCCTGCGATTAGCGGAATAACTAAACCGGCTAATTTATTGGCAGGCTTTAATGGTTTGCAATCCGTTGGTGATTGGGAATTAAGAGTTGTGGATAATTCTTCGGGAGACATTGGTACAATAAACAATTGGGCAGTAGAACTCTGTCAAACCAATCCGGTAGTAAAAGTTGATGATTTTTCTTTTCAACAACTCTCTATTTATCCTAATCCGTTTAATGATCGTATTCATGTTTCCTTTGCATCTGATACTACGGAAGATGTTTTAATTTCATTATTTGATATTAGTGGAAGGAAAATAACTAATTATAAATATACTAATCAAACTGGTAGTTTTAATAAAGAGTTAAATTTCAACAACTTGGCTTTGGGTGTTTATATTTTAAATATCCAAAAAGGGTATGCAAAATCTTCAAAAAGGATAATTAAGTATTAAATTAGTAAAAAATCTTACTTAAAATTTACAATTTCATAATGTTTATTTAAAAAAAATTGTATTTTGCGTACCTATTAATCCAAATAAAAAACATTATGAATAAATTTTTTACTATTGTTTTAGCACTATTTTTGGGAGCAACTATGTACGCCCAAACTACAGTGACAGGAACAGTTACTGATTCAAATGACGGGCAGCCTATACCGGGAGCAAGTATTAAAGTGGAGGGTAAGGCGTTGGGAACCACTACTGATTTTGATGGTAAATACAAATTACAAGTAAGTCAGGAAGTACCTTTTAAAGTTGTGTTTTCTAATCTTGGCTATGTTTCGCAAACAGTTGAAATTACAAAAAATGACCAAGTAGTTGATATTGCTATGACAGAAGCAGACAATACGTTGGATGAAGTCGTAATTTCTGCATCTAGAACCCCTGAAAGTATTAGAGAATCTCCTGTAACCATAGAAAGAATGGACGTAAGAGATATAAAAAATGCTTCTGCACCTTCTTTTTATCAAAGTATTGGAAATTTAAAAGGGGTAGATGTGAATACAGGTAGTTTAACTTTTAACTCTGTAAACACTAGAGGATTTGCAACTTTTGCAAATACGCGTTTTGTTCAGCTAATTGATGGAATGGACAATGCCTCGCCTATGCTAAACTTTGTTTTAGGAAATTTAGTTGGTATGAATGAACTGGATATAAATAGTGTTGAATTATTACCAGGTGCGTCATCGGCATTATATGGTGCAAATGCATTTAATGGTATTTTATTCATGACAAGTAAAAGTCCTTTTGATGATCCGGGAATTAGTGTGTATCTAAAGACTGGTTTGACCATGCAAGAGGAGGCTGGAGATAATAATTTTTATGATGTAGGTGTGCGTGCTGCCTATGCTTTTAGTGAAAAATTTGCGGCAAAAGCCTCTCTTTCTTATATGAAAGGTACTGATTGGTATGCAACAGATTTTAGTCAATATGTACCAAATGAAGCGGGAGAAGTAGATACTAATCTGGCTTTTGGATCAAGTAATGCTCATGATGGGTTAAATATTTACGGTGATGAGATTACTTCAGCTGCTTCATTACCACCTGGAGTTAATATGGATTTACTAGCAGCTAGTTTAGGTTTTCCACTTATTGATTTAGGTACCGGTACACCTATTTTAGATGGGTCGGGAATGGGTAATGTTGGTCGTACGGGTTATAGAGAACAAGATTTAACTGATTATGAAGCCAGGAGTGTAAAATTTGATGGTTCTTTAAATTTTAGACCATTTGCTAATGATTTTGAAATTATATGGAATTCAAGGGTTGGTTTTGGGAATACAATTTATCAAGGGGCTAACAGATATTCTTTAAATAATTTCTTAATGCAACAGCATAAATTGGAAATTAGAAATGATAATTTCTTTTTGAGAGGTTATGTAACTTCAGAGGCTGCTGGAGATTCTTATGATATGCGTTTTACGGGTATCAATATGAGTAAAGAAGGTGCTGGGACTTGGTTTGGTACTTATGCCTCAGTTTTTGCTCAAAATTTTAATGCCAATGGTAATAATAGAGCATTGGCTCATTCTGCGGCAAGACAATTTGCAGATGCGAATGTGACTATACAACCGGGTACACCTGAGTTTAAAACACTTTTTGATAAAGTAACTTCTGATCCTGATGTAGCAACGGGGTCGAAATTTTTGGATAATACAAAGCTTTATCATGGAGAAGGGAATTATAATTTTTCTAGTTTATTAAATGATGCAGTTAATCTACAAGTAGGGGGCAATTATAGGCAATATTCATTGAATTCAGGAGGGACTATTTTTACAGATTATGATGGTTCTATTGAGTATAATGAGATTGGGGCCTATATGCAGGCTAGTAAGAAACTAGCCGATGAAAGGTTAAAACTTACAGGTTCTATTCGTTATGATAAAAATGATTTTTTTGATGGAAATATCTCACCAAGAGCATCTTTAGTATATTCAGCGGGTGAAAATAAACAACATAATTTTAGAGTATCTTTTCAAACTGGATTTAGAAACCCTGACACCCAATCACTTTTTATAGGACTTAATGTAGGTAGGGCCATTTTAGTAGGTTCTTCGCCTGATAATTTAGATAGAAGGTTACCAACTACTAACGGGCTCACAGGTAGAGATGCATATAATGATGCATATAGTGCTTCTTCATTTAAGGTATTTACTGATTATTTGGAAACGGATGCGTTTACAAGTGAAGTTATAAGTTATATAACACAAGGATTTACTCAAGAACAAGCAACCGGTTTGGCAATTCAAGATAATTTGGGTAAAATTAAATCAACAAAAACTGAGTTAGTTCAACCAGAGGAGGTAACAGCTTATGATATTGGTTATAGAGGTAAATTAGGGAAAGTATCTATTGATTTTAATGCTTATTACAATTCTTATAAAGGTTTTATAGCTAATAAGACTGTATTGGCTCCAGTTAATGGATCTGCTTTAGATGGTAGTGGATACGCCGATGTTGCGGCTGCCCTACCTTTGTTAATAGCAAGTGGTGGAACTTTTGATACTAATTTTTTACAACCTTTTCAAACTTACACAAATTCTAAGGGAGATGTTTCTTCTTATGGTGCGACTATTGGTTTAGATACTAAAGTAGGCGGTTTTAATGTAGGTGCAAATTATACTTATGCAAAATTAGATTTTGATCAAGTAACCGATCCTGATTTTCAAGCAGGGTTTAATACACCTGAACATAAAGTAAAAGTATCTTTTGGTCATCACAATTTATTCGAAAATTTTGGATTTAATGTGAATGCTAGATGGAGTGATGAATATTTCTGGCAGTCTAGTTCTGTGAATTTTATAGTTCCTTCAAGAACGGTTGTTGATGCACAAATTAATTATTCTGTACCGAAAATTAAATCTACCTTTAAGATTGGTGGTTCTAATTTAGGTGGTAAAGAATATCAAAGTGCCCCGGGAGCAGGTTTTATTGGTTCTCAATACTATGTTTCTTGGGTAATCAACCAATAGTAGAAACAGTATAATTTATTAAAGAATGCTCTGAATTTTCAGAGCATTTTTTTTTGCAGAAAAAATATTAAAAACATTTTTTCCATTTCCATAAATAAATTACCTTTGCACGGCGTAAAACAAGAATACTTAAGTTTTACAAGCATTATTAGTTTGTCAAAAAAACAGAAACCAAAATAATTAAAAAAATAATGGCTAAAGTTACAGGTAAAGTTGCTCAGATTATTGGTCCGGTAATTGATGTTGAATTTTCTACAGATGCTAATCTTCCTAAAATTCACGATTCACTGGAAATACATAGAAAAGACGATTCTATACTAGTATTAGAAGTTGAACAGCATGTAGGTGAAGATACAGTACGTTGTATTGCAATGGATTCGACCGATGGTTTAAGTAGAGGGTATGAAGTAACGTCTACTGGGAATCCAATTCAAGTGCCTGTAGGAGAAAATATTTACGGTAGGTTATTCAATGTAACAGGTGATGCCATTGATGGTTTAGGAAATTTACCTAAAGATGGTAAAAATGGTTTGCCTATCCACCGTCAGGCACCAAAATTTGAAGAATTGTCAACTGCAACCGAAGTTTTATTTACGGGTATTAAAGTAATCGATTTGATTGAACCTTATGCAAAAGGTGGTAAGATTGGTTTATTTGGTGGTGCCGGAGTTGGTAAAACAGTACTGTTGATGGAGTTGATTAATAATATAGCCAAAGGTCATGGTGGTCTTTCGGTTTTTGCAGGAGTAGGAGAGCGTACAAGAGAAGGGAATGATTTGTTAAGAGAGATGTTAGAATCTGGTATTATTAAATATGGTGATGATTTTATGCATTCTATGGAAGATGGCGGATGGGATTTATCTAAAGTTGATATGCCGGGAATGAAAGAATCTAAAGCAACATTTGTATTTGGACAAATGAATGAACCTCCAGGGGCTCGTGCTCGTGTGGCATTATCTGGATTAGCGATTGCAGAATATTTTCGTGATGGAGCTGGTGACGGTCAAGGTAAAGATGTATTGTTCTTTGTAGATAATATTTTCCGTTTTACACAAGCTGGTTCTGAAGTATCTGCATTATTAGGGCGTATGCCTTCTGCAGTAGGTTACCAACCTACATTGGCAACAGAAATGGGAGCCATGCAAGAACGTATTACTTCTACAAAAACAGGTTCTATTACCTCTGTTCAAGCGGTTTATGTACCTGCTGATGATTTAACGGATCCGGCACCTGCAACAACTTTTGCTCACTTAGATGCTACTACAGTATTGTCTCGTAAAATTGCGGAATTGGGTATTTATCCTGCAGTAGATCCTTTAGATTCGACTTCTAGAATATTGAATGTTGAAACTTTAGGAAATGAGCATTATGATTGTGCACAAAAGGTAAAAGAATTATTACAACGTTATAAAGAATTACAAGATATTATTGCCATACTAGGTATGGAAGAGTTAAGTGAAGAAGATAAATTGGTAGTATATAGAGCACGTAGGGCTCAACGTTTCTTATCTCAACCCTTCCATGTAGCTGAACAATTTACAGGTATTCCTGGTGTTTTAGTTGATATTAAAGATACTATTAAAGGTTTTAATATGATTCTAGATGGTGAATTAGATCATTTACCTGAAGCTGCTTTTAACTTAAAAGGTTCTATACAAGAAGCTATAGAAGCCGGAGAGAAAATGTTGGCTGAGGCCTAATCAAGCAATATTTGAAATTTTTAATAATATGTATTTAGAAATTGTATCACCAGAAGCAGTATTATTTACAGGAGAAGTTGACTCTGTTGCCGTACCGGGTATTAATGGTGAATTCCAAATGTTAACTGATCACGCACCAATTGTTTCTTTATTACAAAAAGGGAATATAAAAATTAAAGGATCTTTTGATATTGATGAAAGTCACCAAGCTAAATTCAAAAATGGTGATAAAGGAGAAACTTTATTAGCTATTCATAGTGGTACTATAGAATTAAAAGAAAATAAGATAATTATTCTTGCAGATTGATTTTCCAATTTGTGGTTAATAACTTAAAACGTCAGGTAAATAACCTGACGTTTTTTTTTGGAATAGTTCTTAGGTTAACATAGGTCATTATGTTTTATTTAACCACTGTCTTTGGTAAGTTAAGTGTTCAAGATTAATCATTTTATATATATTAGTTTTGGTCATATGGTGATCACGTTACCCTGAACCTGAGGTGAGGCAGGTTCAGAATGAAGTACGTTGTATATTTATGAGCCTTAATGGATAATCAATATTTTTTTTAGTTTATTTCGCAATCAAAATTTATTTCATCTACCTGGTTAAACTTTAGATTTAATTTAGTTTTTAATTTTATATTTGTCTAAAAGGAATCTAATATAAATCCCCAAAAAAATAATTTTATGAGTAAAAGAAGTGGTTTAATTGCTATGTTAACAATTATAGCAATAAATGTTAATGCACAGTTTGGTAAAGTACTAAGTAAAGCAAAGAATGTTGAAGCCGGAAAAAAATTGGTGAAAGCCGCAACGCTTTCAGATGAAGATATGGCAACTTTATCTTTGCAGTCTGTTCAATGGATGGATGAAAATAACCCGGTTGCAGAAGCTGGAGATCCATATGCAGATAGGCTTAATAATTTGGTAACAGGTCTGGAAAATGAAGATGGTTTGGTACTTAATTTTAAAGTGTATAGTGTTGTTGATGTGAATGCTTTTGCTACGCCAGATGGTAGTGTAAGAGTTATGGCGGGTCTAATGGATCTAATGACAGATGATGAAATTTTAAGTGTTATAGGTCATGAAATTGGACATGTTAAATTAGGTCACTCTAAAAAACGTTATCAATCTGCATATTCAATTTCTGCGGCTAAAGATTTAGCTGCGGCTAATACAGGAGCTGGTAAAATTCTAGACGATAAAGAAATAGGAGGTTTTGTAGAAAATGTATTAAACGCTCAGTTCTCTCAATCTAATGAATCTGCTTCAGACGACTATGGTTTTAAATTTTTAGTAAAACATAATTTTAATTATCATGCCATGTCAAGTGCATTTCAAAAATTAGCTGATTTGAGTGGAGATGGAGGTAAAGGTTCAATTACTTCTTCACATCCGGGGTCTGCAAAACGTACCACTAGAGCTAAAGAATGGGCTGAAAAACAAGATCAAAAAAAATAAGAGCGAGCAATAGTTTACAAACAAAACTAAATTAAAAATCCTCAATGAACAATAATCATTGAGGATTTTTCTATTTACCATAAATGGTCATTAGAATTTTCCGGTAACCCACTTATATACATCATTTCCGTTAGCATAAAGTAACAATGCAATTAAGAATATAAATCCAACTATTTGAGCCTTTTCTAAAAATTTATCACTTGGCTTTCGCCCAGAAATCATCTCATACAATGTAAATACCACATGACCTCCATCTAAGGCGGGAATTGGTAATAAATTCATAAAGGCTAACATGATAGACAAGAATGCTGTTAAACCCCAAAAACGTTGCCAATCCCATTTTTTAGGAAAGATGCTTAATATGGTTCCAAAACCTCCAAGAGCCGTGGCTCCTTTTTTAGTAAATACATATTTAAATTGAGCAATATAATCGCGTAATGTCCAATAAGCAGCTGATGTGCCTTTAGGTAGGCTTTCTGAGAAAGCATAGTCTTTATGATTGTATTTTACTATATCTGGACCAACTGAAGGTGAAACACCAATTTTGCCATCTTCTGCCGGAGTAACATTAATTGTTGTATTACTTCCATTTCTTAGAACAACTATTGTCATTTCTTTTCGCTCTTTATTTTGCTGTACTTGCCTAGTAAATTCGTCCCAAAATTGGATTGGTTTACCATTGATAGAAATGATTTTATCATTTTTTTGAAGTCCAGATTTTAAGGCAGGAGTATTTGGTAATATGCTATCTAATACCGCATTAAATCTTGGTACAAAAGGTTCCATAATACCGTTAGTCCACATGGTTAATCCTATATCTTCTGGTAAATTAATTTTTTCTGTAGTACCCTCTAGATGTTTTATTTCAATACTTTGAACATCTCGTAAAAAGAGTTCTTTATTAACATTTAAGACATTAAAAGGTTCTTTATCATTTATTTTTAAGATTTGATCTCCATTTTTAAAGCCAAGTTGTTCAAATTCTTTGGGCACTGAAAATCCATTTTTAACATCTGAGATAGATACATAATCTTCTCCCCAAACATTTAATATCATAATGTAAATAAAAATTCCCAATAAAAAGTTTACAGTAACACCACCCAACATAATTATTAAACGTTGCCAAGCTGGTTTTGAACGAAATTCCCATGGCTTAGGTTCTTCTTTCATTTGATCAGTATCCATACTCTCATCTATCATGCCCGAGATTTTAACATAACCACCTAGTGGAATCCAACCAATGCCATAAACAGTTTCACCAATTTTCTTTTTAAACAATGAAAATTTATAATCGAAAAATAAATAAAATTTTTCAACTCTGGTTTTAAATAATTTGGCGGGTATATAATGACCAAGTTCATGTAGAACGATCAAAAATGATAAGCTTAATATAAATTGTGATATTTTTATAAATATATCCATCTGCTAGAAATCTCTAATTAATTTGAAACGCGCAAATGTAAGATTTTATAACTAATTACATTTACTTAGGGGAAGTAAAATCTTTGTTAAAATTGATGATTCAATAAGGAATATAGTTATTCTTTTAAAATAGTTTTGTGTAATATACCTTGATCGGTTTCAATTTTTACCAAGTGAATACCAAACGATAAAGGCTTTAAGTTGATGGCAAGTAGAGGATTGTTTTCTTCAATTTCCAATTTGCCCAACATATTATAAATTGATACCTTTTCAACAACGGCATCACTATAGTTTTGAATGTTAAGATGATTTTTAACAGGATTTGGAAATAAGGCTATCGTATTATTTAACACTTCCTGATCAACACCATTTTTCACAATATTATTTGAACTTATTAATTGATATTCCGGATCAATTTCAACAGTTTCAATTTTAAAGGGTAACATGCCTTTAAAACCCTGTTTATTTTCGCTTAATTCTAATCTGATAAATTGTGAATCGCCATTTTTATTGCTCACTCTAATCGGTAGTGGCATTTCAAAAAAAGATACAGTAACATCAGATTGTTTTTGTTTTGCTGTAATGTTAATGGCATTGGTTTCTTTATTTTGGAACCAACTAATTTCATATGAAGGAAAGCCTTTACCTATAAACCAATCGTTAAAAAAATCTGAAAGGTCTTCATTGGTTTGTGCTTCAATTGTGCTTTGTAAACGCTTTAATGATGCAGAATCAACATTTCCATCTAGTTCTAATAAATAGGCGTCAATACTATTATTATAATTATCATCCCCTAATTTATATTTTAACATATGTAGCACCATTGCAGTTTTTAAAAAGCTAGGTTCTTTATATGTTTCAGAGGTTATTTGCCTAACGGTATTCGCTCTCCAATGCACATCATCAGTATCTAAATTCACCAAATTACTACCTTCAGAATTAACTATTAATTCCTGTAGATAAACATCGTGAATATTTAATTTTTCCTGACCGTAAGAAATACATGAAAAAATCAATAGAATTAGGGGTAATATTCTCTTCATAAACTATAACTTTGTAAAAACATTAGGGAGCAAAGTAGCTTACAAATATATAAATTATAATGGAATTATCCTTTTTTAAGAAATCATTTTCAACAGTACTAAGAATAGGTATCTTATTTGTGGTTATGGTGGCCATTGGTTATTACTTGTTAAGCCCTAAAAAAAGACTACCAGTTTACAACCCCGTTGATGTCAATCCGAAATTAGTTGATGAATCGGTTAAACACATACGTTCCAATCACAAAATATTTGATTTTCATCTAATCAATCAAAATGGAGACACTATAACGGAACAAGATTATAAAGATAAAATCTATGTAGCTGATTTCTTTTTTACAAGATGCCAAACAATTTGCCCAATTATGACTACCAACATGGCCGATTTACAAGAACATTTTAAAAATGATCCTTCGGTAAAGCTTTTATCTCATTCGGTTACACCTGATATTGATAGTATTTCAATTTTAAGGGCGTATGCTGATAAAAAAGGTGTAATAGACAGCAAATGGAATTTAGTTACAGGAGATAAAAAACATATTTATAATTTGGCCAGAAAGTCGTATTTTGCTGTTTTGGAAGAAGGTGATGGCGGGATTCAAGATTTTATCCATACAGAGCAATTTATCTTAGTTGATAAAAAACGTCAAATAAGAGGTTTTTATGATGGCACTGATAAAAATGAAATCCAACGTATAATAAAAGATATTCAAATTTTAAAAGATGAATAATAAATTTATACTTTTTAATTTTTTAACTTTATTGTCTATTTAGTGATATTTATCATAATTTTCTATGAAATAATATGTATTTTCGCACAGTATTTATAATCAATCTAAATAATAATTGACTACTACAATTGCAGATCTTTTAGTTGGAGAAAAAGGAATCATAGAAGATATTCCTTTTGACAGTGTGCCATTAAAATTGTTAGAAATGGGTTGCTTACCCGGTAAAGAAGTAGAACTATTACAAATAGCACCTTTTAAAGACCCTTTATATATTAAGGTAAATGGAAGCCATTTAGCCATTAGAAAAGAGACTGCAGTCCTTATTAAGATTACCAAAATTAAAAATTTATGCGACATACTGAAGTCATAAAAGTAGCTTTAGTAGGTAATCCTAATACCGGTAAATCTTCATTATTTAATCAACTTACAGGCTTAAATCAAAAGGTGAGTAACTATCCAGGTGTTACCGTTGAAAAAAAAACAGGAGTAGTTAAGTTAACAGATACAGTTACGGCAAAGATTGTTGATCTACCGGGAACCTATAGTATCAATCCCTCTAGTTTAGATGAAAATATAGTATTGCAAACCTTTTTAGGAGTTGAAGAAAAAGAGTATCCAGATGTTGTAATTGTTGTAGCTGATGTTGAAAACTTAAAACGCAATTTATATTTATTTAGTCAGATTAAAGATTTAGAAATTCCGGCTATACTTGTAGTTAATATGGCAGATGTAATGCAAAAAAAGGGCATTACTCTAGACATTGAATTACTAAAAAAAGAATTAAAATCGGAAGTTTTACTCATTAGTGCCCGTAAAAAGTTAGGTATAGAAGAAGTAAAAAATGCTATTATACATTATGAAAAAGTTGATAAAGTTGCCATCGCCAATATTGCTGAACGGATAAATGCTGAGTTTTTTAAAAAATTAAAGGATAATTTTCAAAATACAGCTTTATATAAATCTTGGTTGCTCGTTACCCAACATCACAATCTCCCTAATTTAGACCGAAATCTTAAACAACAAATTGAAAATTTCAAGGTTGATCCTTCTACATTGAAAAAAATGCAAAATAGAGAAACTATTTTGCGATATCAGTATATTAATGGCATCCTCAAAAAAGCATATATAACCGATGTAAATGCGGCGACTGGATTGCGTTTTAAGTTAGATAGATTATTAACTCATAAATTTTTTGGATATGTGATTTTTGCCAGTATATTATTGCTTATTTTTCAATCTATTTTTGATTGGGCCGGCTTACCTATGGAACTTATAGATACCACATTTGCCCAGTTTAGTAGCTGGACTAAAGATCAATTACCGACAGGTGTATTTACAAATTTATTAGCAGAAGGTATTATTCCGGGTATTGGAGGTATTGTAATATTTATACCACAAATAGCCATATTATTTTTGTTTATCGCAATTTTGGAAGAGACGGGTTATATGAGTAGGGTTGTGTTTCTAATGGATAAAATTATGCGTCGCTTTGGAATGAGCGGTAAAAGTGTAATTCCTTTAATTTCTGGTACAGCTTGTGCGATACCGGCAATTATGGCAGCAAGAAATATTGGAGGTTGGAAAGAACGTTTAATCACAATTTTAGTAACACCTTTTACCACTTGTTCAGCAAGGTTACCCGTATATACTATAATCATTGCATTGATAATTCCCGACCGAAGGTTATTAGGTATTTTTAATTTACAAGGCTTAACATTAATGGCACTGTATTTATTAGGATTTACGTCGGCGATAATTTCAGGACTCCTTTTAAATCATATTTTAAAAGTAAAAAAGAAGAACTTTTTTGTTATTGAAATGCCAAACTATAAATTACCCTCAGTAAAAAATGTATTGTTTACAGTAATTGATAAAACAAAAGCCTTTGTATTTGGAGCGGGTAAAATAATTTTAGCAATTTCTATAGTGCTTTGGTTTTTAGCCTCAAATGGACCATCCTCTTATAAGAACTCTGCTGAGATTATAGCTATAGAATATGCAGATCAAAATTTATCAAAAGAGAAACTAGATCAATATATAGCAACATATAAATTAGAACATTCTTATATAGGTATCGCCGGTAAGGCCATAGAACCTGCTATAAAGCCTTTAGGGTACGATTGGAAAATTGGAATTGCCTTAATAAGTTCTTTTGCCGCCAGAGAAGTTTTTATCAGTACCTTGGCCACCATTTATAGCGTTGAAGACAATACAAACACGGCAACCATCAAACAACGGATGGGGGCTGAATTAAACAAAGAAACAGGTGCTAAGCGATTTAACTTTCCTGTGGGGATGTCTTTACTTATTTTTTATGTTTTTGCTATGCAATGTATGGGTACTTTGGCCATTGTAAAACGAGAAACCAATAGTTGGAAATGGCCATTATTACAATTATTTGGTATGACAGCTTTGGCATATATAGCTTCTTTGCTTACCTTTACCATATTAAGTTAATATTATGCAGTTAGTTTTAGTATATATAGCCCTTGCCTTGGCTTTACTTTTTTTAATAAAGAAATTCTTTTATAAAAAAAGGCAAAAGTCGGGTTGTGATAGTGATTGTGGTTGTTAATCTTGCATTAATTTAATAACCGAGAGAATAATTGAACTGAAATTTACTGATTGAGTATTCCAATATTTTAAGCTATCAACAATAAACACCAAATTTTATTTTTTAACCAAGACTACTTTTTCTAATTGTTTATCTACCAACATTCTATAGAATTCTTTTAAAGCCCCATAGTATAAAGGAGCGATTATTGAAAGGTTAATCTTAGTAGTTGAAACAATTTGCAATTTATTTCCTTTAACTAGGGCCATAAATTTAAAAGATCCTAAATTTTCCGGTAATAAAAAAGCCGTGTTTTCAGGGCTTGATTCAATCTGATACCCCTCTGGAATCTGAATGGAAATAGTGAATTTATCTTCCCATGGAACACCAAAATCAACAGGAAATTTACGTTCTTCTAATTTAAAAGGGTTTTCCTTCTCAGTATGAAAAAGTAAAGGTGAAAAGTACATTTTATCACCAATAACTTCTATTTGGTTGTCAGCTTCAAAGTTATATTGATAGATTAGAGATTTTGATAAGTCTTTATTATTTTTGGTTTTAAATTCATCAATTTCAATATTATCATAGTCTTTTTCAAATTTTGCAATAAGCTCATTCTCTGAAGTACTATTGTTAAAAGATCTTTTTTGAAGTGCTAACAGATTACTATATGAATTTCTCTCTATTCCAGTTAAAGTTCCATCATCATCAATTTCAGCATTTAAAGTACAAACATTTTTTGAATGCTTTTTTGGAAATAATGATACTGAGTTAGAACTTCCATTTTCACGCACAATCCTACCTTCCCAATTTAAAGCTCTTAATGGCAACACATTAGGTAAGCTGTATTTTTCAGTAGCATCTAATAGTATTACATTATTTTCAGTTTCCACACAAGCAATAACATAATTAAATCCATCTTTGGTTGGGAAAAGTGGTATGCCATGATCTCTTGTGCTTACTAATACCGGATTTGCATTCAATCCAACACCGCGTAACATCGCTACTAAAATCAAGTTGATTTCGGCATTATTTCCTACATTTTCTTTATAAGCTTTTCTTACACCTTTTGAAGTGTATTTACTATAAAATCCATCCCATTTCATCTTGTTCTTTACAAAATGAAATATTTTCGCAATCTTTTCATTTGTAGGAGCAGTAGTAGTTACCAAATTTTGCAATTCATCTTGAAAATATGAAATTTTTTCTAACTGACCTCCAAAGTTTGGGCTGTCATAAATAGTTTTAGTAACGTCATTCCAATTATTATTATAGTATTTATGAATTCCATTCTTTGGTTTGTAAGCCGTTAGTTCAAAAGAGGTTTTACTCTTATAATTATTAATATTATTGGTAAAAGGTTCGTCCTTTATTGCTGGAATATTTTTTTCAATACTTGAATAAACTTTTTCTTGCAATTCTACTTTTTGTGAATGAAATGTTGTGTTTATAATCTTATTACCTTGTTTAGTTTTAAAATTCAAATTGATTGTTCTATTTTTAGAACTTTCATTTATTTTTATAGGATAAAAATAAGAAGGTCTATATTTATAGACAAAATATTCAGGTATTTTTACCTCAGTATCAATATATTTCAATGGTATTTCATATTGAAAAACCATATCATCAATACTTGTGAAATACTCAGATCTAAAAGTGTAAGTCCATTCAATAATACTTCCTTCTGTTAAATTAGGCATAGTAAATTTTTTGAGCTTCCAATTTTTATTAACCTCTTCTGAAAAAATTTGATTGCTTTTTAATTTTATTTTTTCAACCTTACCGTTGACAAGATTAAACGTGTTGGCTTTTATTGAAACATTTTCATCACTACTACCTCCTTGATATAATCTAATCTCTTTTGTTGCCCAATCATAACCTTCTTTATTATAAATTTTTATACGTTCATGCACACTTGTTATTAATTCCCATCCTTGATCTTGTACATAATTATAATAAGTTCTTCTTTTTTTATATAAAATAGCAGCATTAGTTGAAGAATCTAAAGGGTAGAATTTTTCTTCTAATTCCGCTTTTGAAACTTTACCAAATTTTGCTTCTTGTGAGAAATTTCTTTGAGTTGTGAATAATACAATTAGGAATAAAAGTGTTGAGATAGGTTTAAGCATGATTTACTTTTTAATTAATACAATTTTGGTCTTATCAAGTTTAACAATTTGCTTTCTAAAATTTCTATAACTTTTATAATCGCTTGGTGGGTAAATTCCTTTTTTAAGAAAGAAGGTTCTAGCATATTTTAGTTTTGTATCAGATAGTTTTTCTACAGAAAATTGATAGCTACCAAACTTGTTTTCAATTTTAATGTTATCAGGAATTGCTTCTATAGTAAAGTCATCCGGTAATACTATTTCAAAGTCATCGCTATCTATAAATCCTCTTACAATTTCTAATGGTAATTTTCTGTTTCTATAACGTTTTGGTATTGAAGAAACACGGTTAAAAGCATTTAGGATAAATAACATTCTATCACCACTGAATGTGGAATAATCAGTAGCTTTTATCTTTAATTCTTCATTAAAAATAATGCTGTCTTTGTTATTACTAAAAGTGTAACTATCTATTGTTAGATTATTAATATAAGGCCAATAATCACTCTTATAATGCATATTTATATCTCTCTCAGGTTTTTTTTCTAAATGAAAATGTTTGCGATATTGAATTCCACTGGTACTTATTTTAACATTTCCTTCTAAGTTCCCATTGGATGATAATTTATAATTTGCAAGTGTTTTTTGATAGCTATTATTATCTTCATAAATACCAGTGTGTTTTATTTTACCTCCATCTGGTGTTATGACCAAAACATCCCTATCATCAGTAAAGGTACCTTGATAGCCAAAAGGATCTATTTGACTTGTACATTCTAGCCAAATATCACCTGTATCCGTTGGGAGATTTAAAATGACATGATTTCCTTGAACAGAAATCACATCTTTTTCCATATTTAATTTAGGATCATCTGCATTTACAGCAGTATAGTAACTTTCAACATTGGCTGCATCCATTAAAGATTTTGTATAATTCGTAAGAGCCTTGCAATCTCCATAATTCAATCGGTCAACATCGGAGGCCAACATGGGCATCCATCCACCAATACCAACTTGAACACTTATATAACGTGTTTTATTTTGTACATATTTATAAATTATCTTAGCTCTTTCTATGGGGTCGTCAACACCTTCAACCAATTGGCTGACAATAAGTTTTGTTGATTCCGGAAGAGCCATACGACTTGAAATTAAATGGTCGTACATCCACTTTCCAAATTCTTGCCAGTTATCAGCAGTACCATCAACACCTTCAAGCCTAAATTTATTAGTTGCCATTCTTACCCAAGGAAAAATATCATAAAATGAAGGGCTTAACTGTTCATATGAAACAGCTTTTATACCGTTTACTTGGTAGTTAATGCTATTAAGGTTTTTGATACTCACAATTTTAAAATTGTCAAAATTTTTCTCTACTTTTTGAATTTTGATATCATCCGGGAAATTAATTGTAAAATTACTATGTACTATGCTTTGGTTATATGCGTCAAAAAGAAACCAAGGGGGAATAAATGCCGTATTTGATGACTCGATTTCGTATTCATAATAAATAGTATAGGGATATGCAATTGGTACGTGATTATAATATAAATACCTACCATCATTAAATAATGAAAAGCCATCTGCAACACTACGATCTTTAAAATCTTTCTTTTTTAAATCCTTTATTTCAACACCAAATGAATTGTAGACATATGCTTTTAAGCTTTTTATCTTATTTGAAGAATCATAGTTTATACGGAGTCTAGAACTACCATCGCCAAATTTATTAAGTATAGTAATAGCCTTTTTATAGGTAATAGTCATTTTTTTTGAAGATACTAATTCTATATTAGTTTCATCAAAACGTACTACAGAATTGGCATTTTGTGTTAAACTATCCGGTATAGAAAACACATTGAATTCAATATCTTGAGAAAAAATAAATTGAAAATAAAAAAGTGATATAAAAAGTAAAAACTTTTTAAGGGTCATAGCAATTGGGTGTTTAGCTGTTGTAAAATTATAAAAAATTATTCTTTATTCAAAGAATTCAAGGAAATAGTTACGGGGCCATCATTTATTAATTCTACTTTCATATCAGCACCAAATATTCCCGTTCCAATTTTTTTACCAAATTCTTTTTCTAAGTGGGAAATAAATTGCTCGTATAAGGGAATGGCTACATCTGGTTTTGCCGCTTTTATATAAGACGGTCTATTGCCTTTTTTTGTGCTGCCCATCAACGTAAATTGACTTATAACAATGATTTCACCGTTAATATCAAGGAGCGATTTGTTCATAATTTTATCCTTATCATTGAAAATTCTCATATTTAGAATCTTTTTAGATAACCATTCAATATCCTTAAAACTATCTTCATTACAAATGCCTAATAATAGTAAAAGTCCTCCATTAATTGAACTTATTAAAGTATTATCTACACTTACGCAAGCTTTACTAACTCTTTGAATTATTACCTTCATTTTAGGGAATTGATTTGTTTAATATGATGGGCCTTAATTTATCTTATTCTTACTGATAATAATCTACTCTATAATTCTCATGTTCTCCCTCTAATAATTGCAAATAACTAATATACCTTGATTCGGCTATTTCACCCTTTTTTAGAGCATCTTTTATAGCACAATGAGGTTCGTTTACATGTAAACAATTATTGAATTTACAATGTTGTTTAAGAGCAAAAAATTCCGGAAAAAAGTCACCTATCTCTTCTTTTTGAAAATCTACTACACCAAAACCTTTTATACCGGGAGTATCTATGATATATCCGCCAAATGGCAATGAAAACATTTCTGCAAAAGTAGTAGTGTGTTGACCTTGTTTGTGTTGTGTCGATATTTCAGTAGTTTTTAAGTTTAATTCAGGATAAATAGCATTGATTAATGTTGACTTGCCAACGCCAGAATGACCGGAAAACATACTTACTTTATCTTCCATTATTATTTTTAGTTTATCAATATTTATCTTTTCTGTGGCCGAAATATCTAAACATTCATAACCAATATTTCTGTAAACTTTTTCAAGAGCTTGTTTTTTGGCTAACAATTCTTTACTGTACAGATCTATTTTATTAAAGATAAGGACGGCAGGTATTGAATAGGCCTCTGCAGTTGCTAAAAATCGATCTATAAAGGAAGTGAAAGTAGGAGGATTTTCTATGGTTACCAGTAAAAATACCTGATCAATATTGGCTGCTATGATATGGGTTTGTTTGGAAAGGTTTACTGATTTTCTAATAATGTAATTTTTACGATTATGGATGTTCATGATAATTCCATTTTCACTATCTTGTTCCATATCAAAATCTACAATGTCGCCTACTGTTACAGGATTCGTACTTTTAATTCCACTCATACGGAATTTCCCTCTTATCCTACAATCAATACTTTTACCTGATTTGGTTTTAACCATATACCAACTACCGGTCGATTTTGTGACTACGCCTTCCATTCATAAAATTTTAACAAAATTAAGTATATTTTTTTCTGCAAGATAGGTCTTTTACTCAAAAAATCAAGATGCTTTAAATTGGATTGAAATTATTTTTTTATCAAAAATCAGTATAAATCTTTATATTTGTTATAATTCTAAATTTATCATTATGAAAGCACTAAAATATATATTCCTATTACTACTTTTAATCATTGTAGCGGGTGCAATTTACATAGCCACTTTAGAAAATAATTATGATGTTAAACGAACAGAGGTGATCAATGCACCTATAGAAGTAGTATATAATAATGTAAATGATTATAAGAATTGGCCTGAATGGTCACCATGGATTGAACAAGAACCAGCGGCAGAATTATTATTTGCGGACAAAACAAGTGGAGTTGGTGGTTCTTATAGTTGGAAAGGTGAGGTTCTTGGGGAAGGAAATATTGAAACCGTAGCGGTTAAGGTCAATGAATATATCGATCAAAAGATAAGATTTATTAAACCTTTTGAATCAACATCTGATATTTATTGGAATTTTAAATCAGTGGAAGGCGGTACCGAAGTTACTTGGGGTATGAAAGGTAATTTAGACTTTATGTCTAAAGCTTATATGGCTTATAGTGGTGGAATGGACAAACAAATGGGGCCTGATTATGAAAGAGGGCTATTTAAATTAGACAGTATATTACAGATAAAAATGCAACAGTATAGTGTAATTGTAAATGGTTTAACTACGCATAGTGGGGGCTATTATTTATACAATACCGCATCGTGTAAGATTGAAGAATTATCAGCTAAAACAGCCGATATGATGCCTAAGGTAAGTGCATATGCTAAAAATAATAATATTATGACCGGTAGTCCATTTACTTTATTTCATAAATATGATACAGAAAATAATGCTGTAATTTTTTCATGTGCTGTTCCTGTTTCTGAAAAAGTAATTACTGATAAGGATAGCGGAATTCTTACAGGTATGTTACAACCATTTAAAGCAGTAAAAACTACTTTGAAAGGAGACTATAAAAATTCTAAAGAGGCCTGGGAATCAGCTTATAAATATTTAGCAGATAATAATTTGGAGCCTATTGAAACGAGTCCTGCATTAGAGGCCTATCATAACAATTCTGAAGATACACCAAACCCTGCAGATTTAATTACTGAAATTTTCGTTCCGGTGAAATAAAATTGGTGCTAACAAGATAAGACTAAAGCAAGATTTATTGATTGACTTCCTTATATCTAAAACAGGAGGTTACATGGTCATTCACCATGCCTGTAGCTTGCATATGAGCATATATGACTGTTGATCCTACAAATTTAAATCCGCGTTTCTTTAGATCTTTGGATACCTTATCAGATAAAGCCGTTGTAGCAGGAACTTCAGCCAAAGATAAATATGAGTTTTTAATAGGTGTACCGTTGGTGAAAGTCCAGATATATTTGGAGAATGAACCAAATTCCTTTTGAACTTCCATAAAAGCAGTGGCATTACTTATGGTAGCTTTTATTTTTAATTTATTTCTAATAATTCCAGCATCCTGCAATAGAGATTCATATTTTTTTTCAGAATAATTGGCAATTTTTTTATAGTCAAAATTGTCAAATGATTTTCTAAAATTTTCTCGTTTACGCAGGACGGTAATCCAACTTAATCCGGCTTGAAAAGTTTCTAATATTAAAAATTCAAATAATTTGTCGTCGTCATATACAGGCACACCCCATTCAGTATCATGATAGGTTACATATAAAGGGTCATTACCGCACCAATCACATCTATTTTTAGTCATTTTATCAAAAATTTGCACTAAAATAACAATTTTATAGTAAAAAAATAATTTATCTTTAAAAAATGAATTTAAGTTATTGGGAAATAAAAGCGTGGTTTACAAATATTGATTTTACGGTTGTCGGTAGCGGGATTGTTGGTTTGAGTACTGCATTGGCATTAAAAGAGAAATACCCAATGGCTACTATTACTATCCTTGAAAAAGGTGTTTTACCTCAAGGAGCCAGTACTAAAAACGCAGGATTTGCTTGTTTTGGAAGTCTTACTGAAATTTTAGACGATTTGAAGCACCATAATGAGCAAGAAGTTTATCAATTGGTAGAGAAAAGGTGGAATGGTTTGCATTTGCTTCGTCAACATTTAGGAGATAAAGCAATTGATTTTAAACAGTTAGGGGCATATGAATTATTTACCGATCATCAAGATTTTGAAGCTTGTTTTGCTGAAAAGGAGACAATCAATCAATTGTTAAAACCAATTTTTAAGTCGGATGTTTTTACTTCTGTCAATCAGAAGTTTAATTTCTCAAATATTAATAATAAGTTGGTTTTTAATCAATTTGAAGGGCAGATAGACACAGGTAAAATGATGGCTTCCTTGACAGATTTGGTATTACAGAATGGTGTAAAAATATTGAATAATATTACTGTTGAAGATTTTGTTGACAATGGAAATGATGTAGAAGTAAAAACGAATATCACAACATTTAAAACAGGAAAATTGTTAGTGACCACTAATGGTTTTGCAAATCAACTGCTGAAAGAAGATGTGCAGCCTGCCAGAGCACAGGTTTTAATTACCAAACCGATTGAAAATTTAGCTATAAGAGGTACTTTTCATTTAGATAAAGGCTATTATTATTTTAGAAATATTGACAATCGTATTCTATTAGGAGGTGGTAGAAATTTAGATTTTAAGGCAGAAGAGACTTCTGAATTTGGTATGACAAACTTAGTAAATGATAAGTTAACAGCATTATTACAAAATACTATTTTGCCAAATTATAAATTTGAGATTGATCAAAGGTGGAGTGGTATTATGGGCGTAGGTTTTCAAAAGAAACCCATTATTAAACAAATTAGTGATAGTGTGTCATGTGGCGTGCGTCTTGGTGGCATGGGTATTGCAATAGGATTTTTAGTTGGAGAAGAATTAGCAGATCTAATTGATTGATCTAAAAAATCAATTTGGTTTTTAAATGCTGTTTGATAAATACATTAATATTTTAAAATATACAATTATGAAATTTAGATTCACCATCTTATTTTTAGCAAGCATATTCATTGTTCATACACAAGAATTAGTTCAAAACTCGGCCACTGTAAAATTTAAAATTAAAAACATGGGTTTTAATGTTGATGGACAGTTTAAGAAAGTGGCTATTACCAGTAATTTTGACGCTGATAATTTAGAACATAGTTTTATCAATGGCATTATCCAAGTAAATGCTATTGATACAGATAATAAAAAAAGGGATAAACATTTGCTGTCTGATGATTATTTTGAAGCATCGACCTATCATAATATTAGATTAAAATCTACTAAAATTGTTAGAACTTCAGCAAATAAATATCAATTAACGGGTAATCTCACCATAAAAAAAACGACCAAACAAATTGTTATTCCATTGGTGGTGGCCGAAACAAATACTGCTATTACAATCAAGTCTAAATTTTCAATCGATCGTTTAGATTATAATGTGGGTGATAGTAGTTGGGTTATGTCTGACATGGTAAAATTGAATATTACGTATACAGCAAAAAAATAATATGGCTCAAAAAAAAGATGTGATTATTATTGGTGGTGGTTTGGCTGGACTGGTAAGTGCTATACATCTTTCTAAACAAGGAGTTCAAGTGATGGTTATTGAAAAAAATAAATACCCTAAACATAAGGTTTGTGGTGAATATATATCAAATGAGGTATTGCCATATTTAAATTCTTTAGATATAATTCCATCTGAATTGGGGGCTAAAAATATTGCTAAATTTGCTATAAGTACTATTGAAAGTCAACTAATAGAAACCGATTTACCTCTAGGTGGATTTGGAATAAGCCGATATACATTAGATCGTGCTTTGGCTACAAAAGCCATTGCAAATGGTGTTTTTATTTTGCATGGTAGTGTGGTTGATGTGGTGTTTAAGAATGATGAGTTTATGGTTGCTACCAAAAGTGAGAAAAAATTTAATGCAAAAGTAGTCATAGGAGCCTATGGTAAACGCTCTGCTATAGATATAAAACTCAATAGAAAATTCATTAAAAATGATTCTCCTTTTTTAGCAGTAAAAACACACGTTAAGGGCAGTTTTCCTGAAGATTTGGTAGCTCTACATAATTTTAAAGGAGGTTATTGTGGATTGTCTAAGGTAGAAAATGACCATATCAATATTTGCTATATTACAAATTATGCATCTTTCAAAAAACATAAAACAATAGCCGATTTTCAACAAAATGTACTTTATAAAAATAAATTTTTAAAAGAAATATTTGAGAATTCAATACCAGTATTCTCTAAGCCATTAACCATCAGTCAGATTTCTTTTTCGGCAAAAAAACCTGTAGAAAAACATATTATTATGTGTGGCGACACTGCGGGTATGATACATCCATTGTCTGGAAATGGTATGAGTATGGCTATTCATAGTGCGAAATTGGCCTCTCAATTTATAATTCAATATTTTGAAAAGGAAATAACGCGAAATGAATTGGAAATGAGTTATAAAAAAGCATGGAATAAAGCGTTTAAAACGCGTTTGAAAACGGGTCGTCTAATGGCTTCATTATTTAGGATGAACCGATTTTCTGAATTGATGATGTACGGGCTTAAATTTTTTCCTAGTTTGTTACCCAAAATTATTAAGAGAACACATGGTCAGCCTATAACCGCTCAATGAGTTTTATTATAAATACTAAATATAGAAGTAGGGAAACAGAATTGATGGATGATTTTTCCATGGATGGAGAGTTGCTTCATAAAACTTTGGATCAAATTGCAAAAATCAATCGATGGTTGGGTGGCAATAGAATTACCTTAAACGGATTAGAAAAAGTACTCAGAAATTATCCTAAAGATAAACCATTGACCATTATAGATATTGGTTGTGGTAATGGTGATATGTTAAGAGTAGTGTCCGGTTTTTTAAAAAGAAAAGGGTTTGTTTTTAATTTGATTGGTGTTGATGCGAATGAAAACACCATCAGTTATGCCAAAGAATTATCCAAAGACTATCCTGAAATTCAGTATCTTCAACAAGATATATTTTCCAAAGAATTTAAAAATCTGAATTATGACCTTGTGTTGGCTACTTTATTTTTACATCATTTTAATGAAGATGATTTGATAGCATTGTTGTCCGAGCAATTACAAAAGGCAAAATTAGGTATCATTGTAAACGATTTACATAGACATGCTTTAGCATATTACTTATTCAAAGGATTGTGTTTATTTATTTCGAACCCTATGGTAAAACAAGACGGACTCATATCAATTTTAAGTGGATTTAAAAAAGAAGATTTGAAGAGAATTTCAAAAAAATTAAATATAAAGATTAACATCACTTGGAGATGGGCTTTTCGTTTTCAATGGATAATACAACAATAAATGAGTGTAAAAATAACAGCGGTTGCAAAACAGCTTCCTCAATATACCAGAACCACTAAAGAAATACTACCTTTTCTCAGAACTTGGATGTCTGGTCAAGAAGAACGCTTTCAAAGAAAAGTGGTGAAATTATTTGAAAACGCAGGGGTGGATAAACGCTATTCTATTATGGATGCTCATGAAGTTTTTTATAATATTTCCTTTGAGGAGAAAAATGATATTTATGTCAGAGAATCCATCAAATTGGCTACATCTGCTTTGCAAAAATCGCTTTCAAATGCTAAATTGAACCCCCAGGATATTGATTTTATCATTACGGTAAGTTGTACAGGTATTATGATTCCTTCTTTAGATGCTTATCTAATCAACAGTCTAAATATGAGACAAGATATTGTTCGTTTGCCGGTTACAGAAATGGGTTGTGCAGCTGGAGTTTCGGGTATTATTTATGCTAAGAATTTTTTAAAGGCCAATCCAAATAAAAGGGCAGCAGTAATTGCAGTTGAATCTCCTACAGCAACTTTTCAACTAGAAGATTTTTCTATGGTAAATATAGTTAGTGCTGCTATTTTTGGAGACGGAGCGGCGAGTGTAATTTTATCATCTTATGAGAACGAAAAAGGACCGAAAATAGTAAATGAGGCCATGTATCATTTTTATGATGCTGAACAAATGATGGGGTTTAAATTGAGGAATACTGGTTTGCAGATGATTTTAGATAAATCTGTACCCGAAACCATCGCTCATCATTTTCCAAATATTATACATCCGTTTTTAGAAAATAATAAATTGACCATTCATGATGTTGAACATCTTATTTTTCATCCCGGAGGAAAAAAAATAGTGCAAACTGTGGAAACATTATTTGGTGGATTGGGTAAAAATATTGAAGACACTAAAGAAGTGCTTAGGCTATATGGAAACATGTCTAGTGCAACGGTTTTATATGTGTTAGAGCGTTTTATGAATAAAAATTTGCCGAAAGGCGACATTGGGCTCATGTTAAGTTTTGGTCCCGGTTTTTCAGCACAAAGAATATTATTACAATGGTAAAAGAATTTCAAAGCTCACATAAAAGTGAAACAGATAAAAACAATTGGGCAATAATTTTGGGTGGTTCAAGCGGCTTAGGACTGGCTACTGCACAAAAATTAGCCAAACATGGCTATCAAATTTGTATAGTACATAGAAATAGAAAATCTGAACTAGAATTGATAGAACAAGAGTTTAATTTAATTACTGAGCAGGGCGTACAGCTCCTTACTTTTAATGCTGATGCTTTTAAAGTTGAAATAAGAACACAGATTATTGAGCAATTAAAAGAAAAATTAGGTGATAATGGTCGCGTTAAGGTTTTGATCCATAGTGTTGCTAAAGGTAATTTAAAGCCTATGATTAGTAATGACAGACCAGCTTTAAAAAATGATGACTTTCATTTAACTTTAGATGCCATGGCTATCAGTTTGTATGATTGGACCAAAGCTATATACGATTATAAATTATTTGCCTCTGACACAAGAATTATTAGTTTTACCAGTGAGGGCAATACCAAGGCGTGGAGAAATTATGCAGCCGTTTCGGCAGCTAAAGCCGCGATGGAAGCGATCACTAGAAATATTGCTTTAGAATTTTCCCCCTTTGGTATTAGAGCTAATTGTATTCAGGCAGGAGTAACAGATACAGCTTCATTAAGAGCCATTCCCGGAAGTGAGAAAATCAAAGAACATTCGCTATTAAGAAACCCATTTCATAGATTAACCACGCCAGAAGATGTGGCAAATGCCGTATATTTATTATGTAAAGACGAAGCAGCATGGATTAATGGATGTGTGATTCCGGTTGATGGCGGTGAGCATTTGAGTTAACTCATATTTTTATATGAATTAAAAAATGTGCTACTTGGTTATAATAAGACATTAAATAAAATTCATGGCATAATTGCAATAAAAATTAAATAATACTATTGAATGACCTCAAAACAAATCATATCAAAATTGCCATATCGCAAGCCATTTTTATTTGTAGATGAATTGATTGCTATTTCCGAGAATGGTATTACCGGGAATTACACTTTTAAAAAAGACGAATATTTTTATAAAGGCCATTTTAAAGACAACCCAACTACACCTGGTGTTATCTTAACAGAAACTATGGCACAAATAGGGCTAGTCTGTTTAGGAATTTATTTATTGAAAGATGTAGGTCAGATTATAAATGAACCAAAAATTGCGTTAACTGCTAATGCCGTTGAGTTTTATCTGCCTGTATATCCTGAAGAAAAAGTTACAGTAATTTCAGAAAAGGAGTACTTTAGGTTTAATAAGTTAAAATGTAAGGTTAAAATGCTAAATATCAAAGGAGAATTAGTGTGTAGAGGATTTATTTCCGGTATGACCCTCATAGAGGACTAAACTTAAAAAAACGAAATGTTTTTGCTATAGCTAATGGTAAATTATTAAAGAGAAGGTAATATTAATAGGTATGAAAAATAGTGTAGTGATAACCGGTCTTGGTATAGTAGCACCTAACGGTGTGGGCATTACCAATTTTACCAAAGCATTAAAAAAAGGTACTTCCGGCATACAATACTATAAAGAGTTGGCCGATTTAAATTTCTCTTGTTGTATTGGTGGTATTCCTACGATTACAGAAGAACAAAAACTAGATTACTTTACACCTTTACAATTAAGGAATTTTAATAGTTCCGGAATTTTATATGGTTGCATTGCCGGTATTGATGCATGGAAAGATGCAGGATTGTCTATAGATAATGAAAGTGTTGATGTTGATAGCGGAACTATTTTTGGCACCGGGACATCAGGTGTAGAAAAATTTAGAGAAGCCATTTACAAATTGGACGATAAAAAGGTAAAACGTTTGGGGAGTACCGTTGTAGCTCAAACCATGGCGAGTGGTGTGAGTGCGTATTTAGGTGGTATGTTAGGACTAGGGAATCAGGTTACCACTAATTCTTCAGCTTGTGCAACCGGAACCGAAGCTATTATAATGGCTTTTGATAGGATAAAAAATGGCAAGGCAAAACGAATGTTAGTAGGTAGCTGTAGTGATCATGGTCCTTATTTATGGGGTGGTTTTGATGCTATGCGTGTTATGACATACAAGCATAACGATTCGCCTAAAAAAGGATCAAGACCGATGAGTGCTTCGGCATCGGGTTTTGTGCCGGGAAGTGGAGCGGGTGCAATGGTATTGGAATCTTTAGAAAGTGCTTTAGAACGTAAGGCAACCATTTATGCTGAGGTATTAGGTGGTGCGGTAAATTCAGGAGGACAACGAAATGGAGGTTCTATGACAGCACCAAATAGTGAAGCCGTGCAGCGATGTATCAAAGATGCTATTAAAAATACCGGAGTAGAAGCCAATGCAATTGACTTAATTAATGGGCATTTAACAGCAACCATCAAAGATACTGATGAAATATTAAGTTGGACAAAAGCATTAGATCGCAAAGGAAAAGACTTTCCGTATATCCAGTCTATCAAATCTATGACAGGACATTGTTTGGCAGCTACCGGAGCCATAGAAAGTGTAGCTTCAATTATTCAAATAGAGAAGGAGTTTATTGCACCAACTATCAACTGTGACGAAGTTCATCCGGAAATTCTAAAATTGGTTAATGCTGAAAAAATTCCTAAAAAAAAGATTCAAAAAAATATAAATATAATAGCAAAAGCAAGTTTTGGTTTTGGTGATGTTAATGCATGTGTTATATTTAAAAAATTTAAAATTTAAAAATGATGTGATAATTCCTCTTTCTTTTTTAGAGGACGTACTTAATTCGAATTATGAAATTGTAGAAAATGATGTTGAGCGAAGGGGTATAAACAAATGAAAATAATTATGAATAAAAATGATTTAATAACTTATTTAAAGAGTATTGTAAAACCTTATATTCAAGATGAAGAAGCTTTTGAAAATTTATCTGAAGAAACAGATTTTATCAATGATCTTAAAATAAATTCTGCCAATCTGGTTGATGTAATTTTAGATGTTGAGGACGAATTTGATATTGATATTGACAATGAAGCTATGGAAAAGATGCTATCCGTTAAGGCATCTGTTGAAATTATTACAACTAAACTCGCTGAAAAATGATTGGAAATGATATTGTTGATTTAAAACTCGCCGCTGTGCAAAGTAATTGGAAGCGTAAAGGTTTTTTAGACAAGATATTTACTAATAAGGAGCAAGATCTTATTTTAAATGCTAAAGATCCATCTATTATGGTTTGGTTGCTTTGGAGTATGAAAGAAAGTGCTTATAAAATTTATATGAGACAAAATTCACTTCGAATTTTTGCTCCTAAAAGATTTGAATGCGACGTTAATACTTCTCAAAATACGGTAAAAATTAATGAAATACTGTATTTTACATCATCAACAATATCAAAAGATTCAATTCATACAATTGCCAGGTTAAATCTAAATACATCAATAAGAACCAATTATTTTAAGATGAAAAATGATTCCTATACTATTCAGCATAATACAACATATAACAGCTTAAAAGAAGGTGTGACTCAGCAGTTTGATATTCCAATATCTAAAATAGAAATTAATAAAAATAAAATGGGAATCCCTTATATAAATGAACTCTCAAAAGTATCAATTTCTATTTCTCATCACGGTATTTTTGGAGCTTATGCTTTTGAATTTATTGAACCCTGCAAGGAGTACAAGATCTTGTGGGTATAACACTTTTTGAAATGAAAACTTTAAAACAACAACTTTTAGGGGCATGCCAGAATTATGTGGTAGAACGTGAAAGAACAGTTAACCAAACTATTTCTTCACATCAAAAAGCACTAAGTTCAGAAACTAAAAGTAGTGCAGGAGACAAGCATGAAACAGGTAGGGCGATGTTACAATTAGAAATGGAAAAGGCAGGTCAGCAATTAACAGCTATTGACCAAATGAAAAGTGTTCTGGCTAAAATTAAATTAAAAGACAAACATACACATGTAAAATTAGGGAGTTTGGTAACTACCGATCAAAACAATTACTTTTTAGCTATTAGTTCCGGAGAAATTCTAATAGAAAATCAAAAGTATTATGCTATATCTTCTGCTTCTCCTATTGGACAGTTACTGCTAGGGAAGAAGGTTGGAGATGAAATTGTGTTCAATAAAAGTATGGTGATATTAGAAGTGTTTTAAGACATTCTATTATCCATTATTTCTTTAGAAATCTCAAGAAAAATTTGTTGTCCATTATCTAATTTATGCTCATTTTTAAAATAGATATTTCTATCGTTAAAGGCAGTTTGAATTAAAAAATGATCACCTCTAAAATAGGACTGCTTTACTGTTGCTTTTATCGTTGATGAATCCACTAATTTGAGTTCATGAGGATATACTATGATGACCCCATATTTTTTTAAATTCGAAATTTCTGAATACTTAAATTCATTGAATTCATCAAAGAAAGAGGCTATTAAATTGTATTTGGGTGTGTTGTATAATTGTTCTGGAGTATTGTAGGCTATAGATTTTCCATGATGTAAAAAAAGTATATTGTCTGCATACGATATGATATCGTCTTTATCATGGGTAGCTACTAAACAGGTTATTTTTTGTTCTTTTAAATATTTGAATAGGCTTCTGCGTAGTGATTGTTTTTTTAGATTATCAATATGACTAAAAGGCTCATCTAATAATAAAATTTCAGGTTCTTTGGCCAGAGCTCTTGCTAAAGCTACACGTTGTTTTTGTCCACCACTTAAATACTTAACTTTATGCTTTGCTACATCTTCTAATTCAACTATTTCAATCAACTCTTCAATACGATGCTGTTTTTTCTCCGGGTAAAAATTAGATAGGAATTTGCCAATATTGTTTTCTACTGTTGTAAAAGGCATTAAGTCAAACTCTTGAGCAACATATTTCATATAATCCGGACCTGTAATTAAATTGTATTTAGGACCTAAAACCTCTTGTTTATCCCAAAAAATCTGTCCACTATCCAAATCAAATTCACCATATAACAATTTCAACAAAGTACTTTTTCCGGATCCGCTTTCACCGGCAATGGCAAGTATATCACCACGAAAAATGTTAAAATCAATATGTTCTAATACCTTTTCCTTATGGTAGCTAAAAGAAATATTTTTTACTTGAAGCATATTGTTTTCCTTTATTATGAGTTGAAGGACTCCGCAATTTAAGATAACCTTTGAGTCGGTTCCAATTCGTTACGTTCAACATTTCATGCTTAAATTTATTCTTCCAAGGTTTATTATAAATATTTATAAAGTCAATTCAGTCTCGTAGTACAATTTATTTTTTTGTGGCATTATGAAATTTTACATCTAATATTTTTGAAATATTATCTCCAATAGTAAACACCTTATTTTTATCTTCTGACGACAATAACGTTAAATGTTTATTTTTACTATAAAATAAATTAAGTTTAAATATTACTGTTGAAAAATGTGCTGCACTACCACCAGAAGCTCTTAATCTACTTCCTTTTTTAGTCTCAAAAATCGATACATATTCTATTTTTGGCAAGGTTTGCCATTTTCCAAATTTTATTCCATACCATGAATTCAACTTTCGAAACTTCATATCAGCTAAATCCAATTCAACACCATTTTGCATTAAAAAACGCAGTGAAATTCCTAAAAGAATTAAACCATAAAATAGCCCATCAAATAAAATCATAAACATACTTAAAGCCAATATAACAGAAAGGAAAACCTTTTTATAAATAGATATACTTTCAATAAATATAAAATTCTTTTCCAAATGCCTCTTAATTAGATGTATTTAACGTTTTAATACCCATGTTATATAAGGTAAATCCAAATATATCAGCATATTGTTCAATAGTTTTAGCCACGGGAGTTCCGGCACCATGACCTGCATTGGTTTCAATTCTAATCAAAGTAGGATTATTTCCTTTTTGATTTGATTGTAGTTCCGCCGCAAATTTAAAACTATGAGCAGGTACAACCCTGTCATCATGATCTCCTGTTGTTACTAATGTAGCCGGATATTCAATACCTTCTTTTATATTGTGTAGAGGAGAGTATCCTTTAATATATTCAAACATTTCTTTACTTTGTTCAGAAGTTCCATAGTCATAAGCCCATCCCGCACCAGCGGTAAAAGTATGGTAACGCAACATATCTAAAACCCCAACTGCCGGCAATGCTACTTTCATGAGATCAGGTCTTTGTGTCATAACAGCACCAACTAACAGTCCACCATTAGAACCACCTCGAATTGCGAGGTAATCTGATGAGGTATATTTATTTTCAATTAAATATTCAGCTGCAGCTATAAAATCATCAAATACATTTTGTTTTTGCAGCTTTGTACCCGCATCATGCCAAGCTTTACCATATTCGCCACCACCGCGTAAATTAGGTACCGCGTAAACACCACCTTGCTCCATCCAAACTGTATTGCCAATGCTAAAACCAGGCGTTAAACTTATATTGAATCCACCATAACCGTAAAGTAATGTTGGATTTTTACCATTTAAAGCTATACCTTTTTTATGGGTTATGATCATTGGTATTTTTGTTCCATCTTTAGAAGTGTAAAAAACTTGTTTAGATTCGTAATCATTACTATCAAAATCATTAATACTGGGTTTCTTATAAACTTTATAATTCCCTGATGTTGGTTCGAATTTATAGATAGTGTAAGGGTTGGTATAGTTTGTAAATCCGAAATAAAGTTCTTTATCTTCTTTTTTACCTGAAAATCCCCCAATACTCCCTACACCAGGTTGTTTAATTTCTCTTACCAATGTACCATCCATTTCATATTGAAAAACCTTAGAAATAGCATCTACCATATATTCGGCAAAAATATATCCAGCACCTGTTTTTGGACTCAATACATTTTTAGTTTCCGGTATAAAATCCTTCCAGTTTTCAGACATAGGATTTGATGCTTCAACAGTAATAATTTTTTTATTAGGAGCATTAAGATTAGTAACTATATACAGTTTACTATCTATATTATCCAACACGAAACTATCGGTATCGTAATTGTCAATTACAGTAATTAGTTCACCGTTTGTATTTTGTAGGTCTTTGATAAATAATTTATTTCCAGAAGTAGAAGTGGAGGCGGAAATAACTAAATAACGATCATCTTCAGTAACATTACCACCTACATATCTATTTTTTTGATCTACAGTACCACCAAAAATCAATTGATCCTCTTCTTGAGTAGTCCCTAATTTATGATAATATAATTTATGTTGATCGGTCTTAGCCGAGAGTTCACTGCCCTTAGGCTTATCATAGCTAGAATAATAAAAACCGTCATTTGCTTTCCAAGAAAGGCCACTAAATTTAACATCTATAAGTGTGTCTTCTTTTATTTCTTTCGTAATGGCGTCTAATACAATTACTTTTCTCCAATCTGAACCACCTTCAGAAATTGAATAAGCAGCCAATTTACCATTTTTAGAGAAAGATAAATTAGATAATGAAGTAGTACCATCTTTCGAAAAAGTATTAGGATCTAAAAATACTTCAGGGGCTTCATTATCTTTTTGACGATAAACAACATATTGATTTTGCAGGCCATCATTTTTATAGAAATAAGTATAATCACCTTCTTTGAATGGAGCAGAATATTTTTCGTAATTCCATAATTTTTCTAATCGTTTTTTAAGCTCACTTCGATAAGGAATTTGTTCTAGATAATTAAAAGTTACTTTATTTTGAGCAGCTACCCAACTGCCGGTTTCATCAGACATATCATCTTCTAACCAACGGTAAGGGTCTTTTACTTCTGTATCAAAATAAATATCAACGGTATCAACTTTTTTGGTTTCAGGATATTGAATGTTCATTTGATTTTGAGCGTTGGATTTAATGGTTGTAATAAGGAGGGATATTAATATTAAAAAAACGAGTTTTTTCATAATTAGAGCATTTGATATTAAGGTAACAAAAATAAATAAAAAAAGGCATATCTAAAAAGATATGCCTTTGTATTATGTTATCGTTTTATTAATTAAATAAGGTCTTAAATTTACCCCAATAGGCATAAATTAATACTAGATTTAATATGGCTATTAAAGCAGCAGGGGCAATGCTTGACATATCAAATTTCATATGAAAAATAATAATATTTACAGAAATAGGTACTAGCCATACTAAAGCAAGCCCCACCCATTTGTTAATTAATAACAGCAATCCGGGTATTATTTCTGAAATGGCAATTAGTGGCATCATATATCCGGTCTGTATTAAGGCATCCATAAAACTGCCCGTTGGTGGAGCATCCATAGGTATGAAGTGTAGAAATTTATTAAGTCCAAATACTAATAAAGGTATGGCTAATATGATTCGCAATACCATGGTAACTTTTGAGTTCATAATTAATGTTTTAAGGTTAATATTAGTTACTTTGACGTACAAGTTACTAAAATATAACATATTTCTATTCTTATATTAAAAATTTACTTGTAGCATATACTTTTTGCTATTTTAAGATAAACTGATTGTTGTTCAGGCCACAGCTGATTATTTAATATGACAAGGTTAAAAATAATAATAATGTAAGTTTACTACATTAAATTTTTAAATGTAACTTTAGTAGCAATAAATTATTATTAAAATGTGTCACTTTGTCGGGTGAAAATAACGGAATAGTTATTGCTTTAAAATAAAATAACAAAAACATAAAAAATGACAGAATTATTAACAAAAGAAACTTTTTTAGAGAAGGTTTTTAATTTCGAAAAAAATAAAGAATGGAAGTTTGAAGGTGATGTACCTTGTATTATTGATTTTTATGCAGACTGGTGCGGCCCATGTAAAATGGTGGCTCCTGTTTTAGAAGAATTAAGTAATGAGTACAAGGGGAAAATAAATATTTATAAGGTAGATACTGAGAAAGAACAAGAGCTTTCAGCTGCTTTTGCTATTAGAAGTATTCCTTCTATGCTGTTTTGCCCTGCCAATGAACAACCTCAAATGGCTCAAGGAGCATTACCAAAGGATCAATTAGAAAAAATAATTGAAGATGTTTTGGGTGTAAAAAAATAAGTTTAAACAATCTTAAAGATGTAGGATATAAGGCTTACATCTTTAAGATTTAATTGTTTTTTTACTTCTCAAATTCAAACCATTTTTTTAGCATATAAACTTCATCAATGGTTTTACTTTCTATGTTTATCTCAATCCTCAAAAAATTATCTTCAGTGGCTAAATATTTTAATTTCAAATCTGCCATTCCATTTGTGTCGTAAAATGCTCCATATGTACAATTAAATGGATTGTTTTCAACTTCACTTGTAAAAGTTGATAATAGAATCATTTTCGTTGAGTAAACATCTTTCTTTTTATAGCCGAAAATCCTATGGTCTTTTTTCATATTGGTGGTCATCAAAATAGAACCATCATTTTTGATATATGCCTTTCCCATATATTGAGAATCGATATCCTCAATTATTTTTACTGAACCGCTGCAAACGTCTCCTTCTTCTGTTCCGCTAATCCATTTTTTTAGAGTTTCAATTCGTTTGTTAGTCAATTTCTTTAAATAAAATACTTCACAAGTCGGCTGAATAGAACCGTAGATTTTTTTTGATAATTAGGATATTTTATTTCCATTTCAGCATCACGGAATTGTGTCCAAATTCGTTGAGACTTTTTTAAATTCTGAACAAAGATTGTGTCGGATTTATACTTAGATAAAGTTGTTTGATAAATTTCATTTAGTTGCTTGTTAGATTTATTCAATTCAGCATAGGCTTCTTTGTACATTTCTGCTTGAGTTTGCGAAAAACAGTTCAAACTTAAAGCTAGAATAATAAAGATTAATAAGTGTTTCATTGTTGTTTTTTAGCTTGTTGTCAATATTAATATAACCACATTGTAGTGGTATCTTTTATATATGCAATGTATACATTTTACAGCTAAAATTTATAACTAGAGATAGTAAATAAATACTATTTATTATGTCTATCTGGGTTTAAACAATCTTAAAGATTTAGGATATGATTTTACATCTTTAAGGTTGAATTGTTTTTACCACAGTTTTTGTTCTACCTTCGTTTTTAATCAATTTTCATTTCATTTTTTTTATTGAAAAGATATTCATCTCTTAATTCTTCAGCTCTTTTCCTACCAGCCTTATATTCAGGGTCTATTTTAATTGCTTTTTCTAAGTAAATTATTGCTTGTTTTCTATATTTTTTTGATTTGTATGCTCTAGCCCAACCCCAATAAGTAAAACTTAATAATCTAAAGCCTGCATAATTTTTATTATTTTCTTGTTTTTCTATTATTGATTGAAAATCAATTTTTGCAAATTTCTTCTTTTTCCACAAAAGCCAAGATAGGTTTTCGGCAACACTACCTCGCATAAACTCTGGCCTTGGTGATAAATTTGCATATTTATTTATAGCATCTTTAAATAAATCAAAGGCTTTACCTAATTGCTTTAATTTTCTCGTTTCCCCGCTAACAAGTGAAAGTGCAGATGCTTTATAAGTCTCAACAAATAATAACAGTTCTGGTGTCGTGTTTTTATTGTTTTGAAGTTCTGTGAGAATATCAAAACTTTTTTGAGCATAGCCTGAAAATTCTTTTGTTTTATAGAAAAAAGTCAAGTTTAGTGCAACTTCGTGGTAAATTAATCCTAGTCTAACTTTGTTTATTTCAGTTGGATGATCCTGATAGTCCTTTTCAACTTCTTTTAATTTATATTTCACTAAATCTCTGCCAATAATTTCCATTACATCATCCAATATAATTTCATATTTTGCTATTTTTTCCGGATTTAGTTTCTGTGCATTTGTATTTGTTGTCATAACTGTAATTCCTAATATTAATAATATATATTTCATCTTTTTATTTTTTTGATGAAACAAAATTACATTCATTAGGGAGTAAAAAACGTTGACTTAAGTTAAGAAATTTCGTCGAGTAGAATTCTTTTCCTAATTCTACTTAAACTTTCAGGTGTGATACCTAAGAAGTTTGCAATATATTTTTGTTGTACTCTTTGAAAAATTTCGGGGTTTTCTTTTAACAATTCCTTATAGCGAGTTTCAGGTTTACTTGATGCTAACGACATTGCAATATCTGTATTTCTCATAGCAACTTTTTCCGCTATTTTTCTACCTAATATTTCGTATTTAGGGTTTATTTTATATAGTTCAGATAGTTTGTTCTTTTTGATAATGTGCAACTTTGTATCTTCTAAAGCCTGAAATGATATATAACTTTTAGAACCATTATTAAAACTTGAGAACTCTGTAATAAAATTATTATCCAAAGATAAGTCACAGGTTATTTGGTTACCATCTTTAATATGAAAATGTCTAATAGAGCCTTCTTCGATAAAAGCAATAAAATCGCAAACTTCATTTTCTTGTAATAGGTAATCTTTTTTATTGATAGTAGATGTAATAAAATAATCTTTAATAGTAGCAATTTCACTTTCTGAAAATGCAACCAAAGATTGACAATATTTTATAAAGTTTTTTTTCATTTTTTAATTGGCTAGAACAAGTGACTTTACCTCAACCCTATTGTAGGGTTAAAAATAGATAATTTAGGATTAAATAGGATGTTTTAGGCCATTTTTATTAAAGATGATGAGTTAACCAAAAACTTTTCAATATATTTTTGAGACCTTAAAAGGGCTTTAAATGGATCTGTTTTGGTTAAAATAATGGCATAAAGGCTTTTTAGTCTCTTTTTTAAGTTTTCAGAGCCTAGAATTTTAGAAATTTTGATTAAATTGTACACACTAAAACAAAGATAAACCTCAGAGAGTACATTTTGCTTTCATTAAGGTATAAGTAAAGCCCCATTGACGCTTTAGCTTTCCGAATTGATGTTCTGTTATCTGTTGTCTTAAACGATAATAGTCAGGATCTTGATTTACCCTTTTTTCATTATTTTCTAAACTTTCTTGATATATACTCCTTCAATAAGTCGACCATTTTTATTGCTTGTACATAGGTCTCTAATAATATAATGTTTACAAGCTTTGGTTCTGTAATGTTTTTACCTTGTGATTGCCTTTATTATAAATGCTACCATTAGTAATCATTACTTTATCATACGTTGTTCTCTGCTGGCTATTCTATTTCTGTTAATTCATAATTTGTACTTCTTCCACCAGCATTTTCTTTTTGCATTATTCCCTTTTCAATTAAATATTGAATATCACGTAGTGCTGTATCTTGCGAACATTTGTTGATTTTTGCCCATTTTGAAGTCGTTAATTTTCCAGCGAAACCATCCAATAATTTATTAAGCATTCTTTTTTGTCTTTCGTTTTGTATTTCGGTTGCGTATGCATTCCAAAATTTGTGTTTATATAAGACTCTATTTAGTACAGTTTCAGACGATTTTATAGAATTCAATAAGCAATTTAAAAACCAAACTAACCAATTAGTAACATCTAAACTACCTTGTTGTGTTTTCTCTAATATTTCATAATATGCTTTTCGTTCTAATCTTATCTGTGAAGACATACTGTAATATCTCTGTGGAATTCCATCTGCCCTTGCTAAAAGCATATCTGTGATTGCTCTTGAAATCCTTCCATTACCATCTTCAAAAGGGTGAATTGTTATAAACCAAAGATGTGCTATTCCTGCTTTAATTACAGGTTCATTTTTTTCGTTTGAATTTATCCAATTCAAGAATAACTTCATTTCCTTTTCTATCAATTTAGAATTTGGTGCTTCAAAATGCACTTTTTCTTTTCCCATTGCTCCTGAGACAACTTGCATTGGTTCTGTTGTGTCACTTCTCCAATTCCCAACTTTTATTTTACACATTCCACTTCTTCTTGTTGGGAATAATGAAAAGTGCCAATCGAATAATCTTTCTTTTGATAATTCATTATTGAATTTCTGTGTCGCATTAATTAGCATATCAACTACTCCGTCTACATCTCTTTCGGAATAAACAGAATTTTCAATTTGTATTCCCAACCTTTTTGCTAATGAGGAACGAACCTGTTCTTCATTTAATATTTCTCCTTCAATTTCTGTAGATTTTATTACGTCAAGAGTTAAGGTTTCAAGTACGGCTTCATTTCTTAGATTAAATCCTAATGCTTCCATTTTCCCTACAATTTTCCCTTGCAAGTTTCTTACTTCACTTAATAAATCAATTAAAGATTTATCATCCCATTCAAAATTTGGCCAATTCTCTTTTTGATGTATATAGGGTTTAAACATTATTCTCCGCTTTATATGCGACAAATATATAGTTATTCTCCGCATTTAAAAACATTCTCACTATTATTTGTGGTGATTAGATGTTTTATTCTCCGTATTTTTTTGGTTTTGGGCTTGCAGAGAAGGGTTTGATGATGATTTAAAACCTGTTTTACGCAACGAAGTTTAAATTCATAACTATACTTGACTTTTCTTCCCATAAAAATGCCCTCAAATAGTGTCTAACTTTTTGGGGGCAGTTCAAAATCCGCTAGGATTTTCGTAAGTAGGCGAGTACTAGCAATTAATTTTATACGGCTTAAGTTTGCTTTTTAAAGGTTTTAGTTATTTTTTTAACTTTAACATTCATAATCAGAAAGAACAAAAGAGAGGATTAAGGTTATTTTATACGCAGAGACTTAAGATCTCGTCAACATTGAAAATC
>Ga0209633_10000507_pt1 | contig 44976 bp, 30 predicted proteins | sample Cruoilmetagenom1_FD_187290 | JGI IMG/M metagenome (GOLD analysis project Ga0209633, IMG submission 187290) | Oil polluted marine microbial communities from Coal Oil Point, Santa Barbara, California, USA - Sample 1 (SPAdes) (version 2) | ecosystem: Environmental > Aquatic > Marine > Oil seeps ... | reverse complement strand
CCTTTTAACTTTTAGGTCGGCATTTTTCATATAATTGTAAGCATGCCTTTCTAAAAAATCAGCCAAATAAGGCAATTCCTCGGCCGTCCAAAAAGCATTTAATGGGTCAATGATTCCGTCAAAATCAGTTCCCAGTGCAATACAATCCCAGGCAAAAAGACCTTCTTTATCAAGCACTTCAAGAATGTGCTGTACCTGGTTCCAAAGCAATTCAGAGCGATAGTGCATTATTTTCGACCGCCTCACAGAGCGTTTTGTGTTTCGTAGGGTTTTTGTATTTGCTATACGTCTTTCATCAAGTTGCAAACCAAAAATCCCTTTGCTTTTGGCAATCCTAATAATTTCTACGTCAAAAAAGTTAATATCTACAGGATTGAACTTTTCAGCAACCTGAGAACCATTTTGAACCCTTTTATCAAATGACTTCAATCCGTTTACGGCCCCATGGCTTACAAGGACAGGTATATTTTTATAGGCTGCATTGATATCAATCATTTCATAATAATCCTTTCTCGATGCAATACTCATATGCTTAATATCTATCAAAATTCGCTTTCCATTACTTTTATCCAATAACATATCGACTACTTTTCTTCCCAATGCCGTAAATCCGGTATTCATTCCTTCTGTTTGATCAACTTTCTTTTTTACAATTTTGGTAAAGCTTTCTGCATGCCCACATAGGTGATTCCAAAAATGATGTGCCATTGTTACAAAAAATGGAGGCGTCTCCCAACTTTTTATTTTTTTTAAATTCGCAATAAAATGAGTCTCGTTGGGCACTTTATCAATGGCAGAATTCAATACGTGCATTCCCTCTATGGTTATAATTACACAGATGGTTCTCAATGTACCTTGCTTTTCCTTTTGAACGGCGCGAATCTCGTCATAATTTTTAACGATCCTGTATCTAAATTTGCCTTCAGGTAATCGTATGATCTTTCCATCCAGTTGTTTATAAAAATCATATTCCATTTCAAGATCACTGAAATAATCTTTCATAGCTTGGACCGTATCTACTCTTTTTTTGCCAACTCCTGTAGCAAAATTGGCAGCAACATCGCTGATAAATTCATTTTTGATCTTGTTGACAAAAAACCACTTTTCCATAGGGTATAAAGAAGCACATATAATATTTACCTGACCTTTCGCTAAACTTGTAAAGTTTGATTGTGAAAACTTCGTAAGACCAATAATATAATTAATGAACTTATCTCCCAAGGATGGGGGATTATACTTCCATATACTATTGGTCCTGCTTCTATGTGGATTATTTTTACCTATTGGTTTATAATTATGGCTTTTACCAAAAGGTTTTAATGCGGGGTGACAATGCATATCAATATAATTGTGCATCCATTGTCCGTTTTCCTTATCATTCATAGCAATCCAATAATTTAACTAATCCTTATGGAGTAGGCACCCGTCACAACATAATCAGATTTCACTAATTTCTTCCGAACTCTCGTTTCTATTACACCATTCACCGTAACTTCTTCGTTTCGAATCATAACTTTAGCATGGCCACCCGTTTGGGCAATAGTTAAAAGTTGTAATAATTTGTTTAACGCGATATAGGGTTGATCTTCTTTTAATTTAAAATGTTGCTCATCCATAGCAGTAGATTATATTCATAAAGGTACTAAAATAATAACAACTTTAATTAATTTAAGAATTGATTAAAAAATAGTAATAAGCTGATTTTTATCAGTATATAATGATTTCTTTAGAGTTAACTTTAAAGACTGAAATATTAATAATTTAGACATGAAAACAACAACCAAACAATTATTCGCGATCTCGATACCCAGAACGATTATAGCTCTTGGATTCATTTTATTTTTTGTTGCTTGTAAAAATGATGCGTCAAAAGATAAGGTACAGGCGACTAATATGACACAAACAGATAAGGCTGGTGAAAGTACTTTTGAAAATATATATTGGCCACTAAAGGCAATACACCCGGGAGGAAGGTTTTTAGATGTAAAAGCAGTTGATGGCTATGGAAATGCCTATGATGTTAAAGCCATACAAGACGCTGACCAAAAAAGCCTAATGGATGTTAAAGCATTTATTGGAGATAAAATAATAGCTGTTAAGATATTGGTCAATGACGGCAAATTAGCACCTGTCAAAGCTGTTGCCCAAGATGGCACCTTGTATAATATTAAGGCTATTGCGTCGAATGGGGACAGATTAAACATCAAGGGCGTAAAGCGATCTGGAAATATTGTACATATCAAAGCGATTAATAGAAATGGAACATACTATGGTGTAAAAGCTATTTCTCCCAGAGGAGAGTTGAATGATGTAAAAGGAGTTAAAACTTCGAAGGAAGATCTTGAGTATACACTGCATGGATCAAAAATATATGCACATATAAAAGCATTACCTCAAACAGGTTATGTCGGGGATAACTTTCTTTGGCATATTATCTCCGTGCATCCTGACGGATATCCTTTGCAGGTTAAGGCTATAGATAAAGAAGGTAACGCTTATGATGTTAAAGCAATCCGCGATTCAGACCAAAGGAGTCTCCTAGATATTAAAGCTTTTATTGGAGAAACCACCCAATTACCTGTTAAGCTGCTTGTAAGTGACGATAATTATAAACCTTTGAAAGCCATTGGAGAGGGTGGAGCGCTATACGATATAAAAGCCATTACTCCTAATGGCGATAAGTTGGATATCAAAGGAGTTAAGCGTTCCGGCAATATCATTCATATTAAAGCAATAAATAAAGAAGGTGCGTTTTATGGCGTGAAAGCACTTTCACCTGAAGGGGAATTAAATGATGTCAAAGGGATTAAAATGTTCAAAACACCTGTTGAGCTAAAAGTGAATGGTGTTGATGTATATGCACATGTAAAAGCACTTTCACAAGCAAAATGAGGTTGATTATTTGATTTCTATTTTTTTATTCATTTGCGAAGCTGATCATTGACTGGTTGGCGTATATGGCCAATTTTATTTTAACATAATATTGTATTCATATTATTCCTTGTATATTTTTTTCTGACTAATAATTATAATGAATAAGATGCTATGAGCTCCGTAGCAAATGATTTGGCGAAGTGCTGTCTTATTTATACTTTAGCACGTTTTAAAGGCTGCCATAAATTCATATGTTACAAACATGAGTATCTTGCATAAATTAAATGTATTAAGAAGGTTCTTAATGCATAATTTAACCAAAAATATTGGTAGATCCAGGGTGCCAAAAAATATAAGCCCAGGTGTTACAGTTGAAATTAACAGGGTTTTAATTTGCAGGCCAAATCATAGGCTAGGGAACCTATTGTTAATTACACCACTTTTGCAGGAAGTTATTGCTGCTTTTCCAGCATCTAAAATTGATTTAGTAGTACAAGGAGGACTGGCACCGATCTTATTTGAAAATTATGACAACGTAGACAAGATAATTCAACTTCCAAAAAAGCCTTTTGAAAATTTAATGATCTACTTCCGTCAATTCATGACGTTTAAAAAGCAAAAATATGATATGGCCATAAATGCGGTCCATACTTCTTCTTCGGGAAAATTATATACACTGTTCGCAAATGCAAAATATAAGATCTTTAATGAGGTAGATATAGAATTTCACTCGAGTTTTGAAGATCATGAGCATATTGCAAAATACCAGGTATATAGCTTTAGAAACTATATTGCTATGTTGGGTCACGGTAAGAATAAGAAACCGGTAGCTTCCATAAATCTAAAGTTAAGCCCCTCTGAGATTGCCTTAGGGCAAAATACCCTTAAGGAAATTGTAAATAATGAGAAAAAGACTATTAGTATATTCACATTTGCCACTGACGATAAATGTCATTCTGAATCCTGGTGGGAAGAATTTTATGATAAATTAAAGGCACAGCATCCTACTCATAATATTGTTGAAGTTTTACCAATCGAAAATGTCTCACAAATAGCATTTAAAGCACCCACATTTTATAGTAAGGATATACGCTTAATTACAGCAGTAATTGCAAATACAGAAGTGTTTATTGGAGCAGATAGTGGTATTATGCATTTGGCCAGTTCAGCACAAGTACCTGTTATTGGCTTATTCTCCAGAGATAATCAAAACGTGTATCAACCCTTTGGAAATAATAGTCTCGTTGTAAATACCAATGCTATTGATATCGATGGATGTCTCAAAATACTGAGGAATATTCTCATCAAACAATAAACCAACGATCGAAAATTACGCTACGTTTTTCTATTTTTTTGGTTGTTCATTTTTAGATAAGCATTTTTTTCCATGGATAATTAGAAATGCATACACCGAATTTATACTTTTTGTGTAACTTTAATGCATATAACCAAACACTTAAATTTTAGTACAATGAACAAATTTTTAAAAGCATCATATTTATGGCTATGCATCATAGGTATGTTATTTTCCGGATACGCTCAGGATAAAAAAGAGAATACATTTGACGGATTAAAATTCAGGAATATAGGGCCGGCAATGACTTCGGGTAGAATTGCTGATATTGCTATTCATCCTGCAAATGAAAATATATGGTATGTCGCTGTTGGATCGGGTGGCGTGTGGAAAACATTAAATTCCGGAACTACCTGGAAACCAATATTCGATAAACAAAGCACTTATTCTATTGGCTGTATCACGATAGACCCGACCAATCCACATACCATTTGGGTAGGAACCGGTGAAAATGTGGGTGGACGCCACGTAGCATTTGGTGATGGTATTTTTGTAAGTTATGATGACGGTAAAACCTGGAAAAATATGGGATTGAAAAATTCTGAACACCTTTCCAAAATAATTGTTCATCCGGAAAATTCTAATATTATCTGGGTGGCATCTCAAGGGCCTTTATGGAGCAAAGGTGGTGAAAGAGGTATATACAAATCTGTCGATGGAGGAAAGACCTGGAAACAAACCTTAGGTGATAGTGAATGGGTAGGAGCTACTGATCTACTGATCAACCCCGATAATCCTGATGAATTATTTGCCGCAACATGGCAACGGCAACGTTCGGTTGCTGCTTATCTAGGTGGTGGCCCGGGATCAGGTATACATAAAAGTACAGATGGAGGGTCAACGTGGAAAGAACTTAAAAATGGTATCCCAAAATCTAATTTAGGAAAGATTGGTTTGGCGATGTCTCCTTTTAATTCTGATGTAATTTATGCAGCCATTGAATTAGATAGAAAAAAAGGGGGTATTTATATGTCTACCAATTCAGGTGAATCATGGAACAGGCAATCTGATGCAGTTTCGGGTGGAACAGGGCCACATTATTATCAAGAATTATATGCTTCACCTCATTATGAAGGAAAACTCTATTTAATGAATAATTATGTATTGATTTTAGATGACCATGGTAAAACCTTCAAAAGGATGAACGAAAAAAACAAACATGTGGACAGCCATGCCTTAGCATTCAAAAAATCTGATCCAAACTATTTATTATTCGGAACAGATGGGGGTTTATATCAAACTTTCGATCATACCAAAAGCTGGAAATATATTAGAAACCTACCTATTACTCAATACTATAAGGTTGCGGTTGATGATACCAAACCCTTTTATAATGTCTATGGCGGTACTCAGGATAATGGATCTCATGGGGGGCCTTCCCAAACCACAAGTTCAGATGGCATTGCTAGTGCCGATTGGTGGAAAACATTAGGAGCAGATGGCCATCAATCGGCTACTGAACCTGGAAACCCCAATATTACATATGGAGAATTTCAACAAGGCGCTTTGTGGCGCATAGATCAAACAACAAAAGAAATTGTTTTTATCCAGCCACAGGCCAGAGAAGGCGAACCTCATGAACGTTTTAATTGGGATGCACCTATTTTAGTGAGTCCCCATAATCCCGCAAGACTCTATTTTGCATCTCAACGCGTTTGGCGATCCGAGAATAGAGGAGATAAATGGACACCTATTTCAAAAGACCTAACCTTAAATCAGGATCGAATCACCTTACCAATGTACGGTAAACAACAGAGTTGGGACAATGCATGGGATGTAGGAGCTATGTCAAATTATAATACGATCACCTCATTGGCAGAATCTCCTAAACAGGAAGGTCTATTATATGCAGGAACTGATGATGGCCTGATCCAGATTTCAGAAAATGGAGGGACATCCTGGCAAAAAATTTCATTGGGAAGTATCAAAGGAGTACCTTCTACACCTTTTGTAAATGATGTTCGTGCCGACTTGTTTGATGCAAATGTGGTATATGCTGCATTGGATAATCATAAAAATGGTGATTATAAACCGTATTTATTAAAGAGTACAAACAAGGGGAAGACGTGGTCTTTAATGAATGGCAACTTGCCAAACCGATTATTAACATGGCGGCTCGTACAAGATCATATTCAAAAAGACTTGCTGTTTGCAGCTACAGAATATGGTATTTATTTTACAAGTAATGGTGGAAATAGTTGGACACAGTTAAAAGGTGGATTACCAACCATTGCATTTCGCGACATTACAATTCATAGAAGAGAAAATGACCTTGTTGCAGCGTCATTTGGCCGGGGCTTTTACATTTTAGATGACATCACACCCTTACGCAATTTTAATAGTGCAGCAGCAACCGCCGAGGCCACTTTGTACCCAATTAAAGATACCTATTGGTATAAACAGTCGAATAGGGTTGGAAGCCAGGGCGATGCAGAATACATCGCTAAAAATCCACCTTTTGGTGCCAATTTCACTTATTATCTACCAAAGAAGCAGGAGTCTATAAAAGATATAAGGAAAGCAAAAGAAAAAAAAGGCAATATCAATTTTCCCGGTTGGGATGCGTTGGAAGCCGAAAATAAACAAGAGGGGCCTTCTATACTTTTAATTATAAAGAATGCAAAAGGCGCAGTTGTAAATACGGTAAAAGGAACCAATAAAAAAGGTTTTAATCGGGTGAGTTGGAATTTGACCTATCCAACTAGAAGTGGTGAGCGTTTAGAAGTTCCCAAACAACAGCAAAGAGGATTTAATTTTGGTGGGATAATGGCAACTCCCGGAACCTATTCTGCTACACTTGTCAAACGTGTAGATGGTGTAACGACGACACTTCAAGATGCTGAAGAATTTGAACTTATACCGATGTACGATGGTGCATTACCTAGAAAATCATTTGATGAAATGAATCAATTCAGGGAAGAATTTATTAGTTTCCAGCAAGATCTAACTGCTACGAAATTAACGCTGTCCAAGAGTTTGAAACAAGTTAATGCAATGCAGCGTGCAGCTGATAAAGCTGCATCGCCTTCTGCGGATCTTTCTACAAAGATCAATGATGCCAGAGTATCATTATTAGCTATTGATAATGAACTAAATGGAAATAAAACAAAACGTGAGATAGGCGAAAGGTCAAATCCAACTGCAAGTAGCGGAAATTCACTTGGGTGGAGAGCCTTGGGTAATACCTATGGACCAACCGAAAGCCATAGAACATCACTTGCCAGAGTTAAAAGCCAGTTGGTAAAAGTTAAAACTAAATTGAAGGGTCTGACCAGTACTGCGTTACCGGCAATAGAGCGAGATCTTAAAAGTGCCGGAGCGCCGTGGATCGAAGGGCAAGGGCTCATTGACAATGAATAGATTTTAATTTGATCTGAATAGTATGGCCAAGGCATCTATTTGTCTTGGCTTTTTTTATAGTATATTTAATTATATTTGACCAACGAATCGACCTTATTTTGAACTCATGAAATCACCTCATAACCTTTTTTCCTTTTTATTCCTTTTATTTCTTTCTCACGTAGTCATTGCACAAGGCTTTGAAGCGTTACAATATAGAACTGTTGGCCCCGGCAGAGGGGGTAGAGTGACAACAGTTACAGGTACCCCGGTTGCACCTGCAACATTCTACCTTGGAGCTTCTGGTGGGGGAGTTTGGAAAACTGAAGATTATGGGACCTCCTGGAAAAATGTTTCGGATGGATATTTTGCAACACCATCTATTGGAGATATTGGAGTAGCTTCTAATGATTCGAACATAGTCTATGTAGGTACAGGGTCTGACGGATTGAGAAGTAATGTTATTAGTGGAAAAGGAATGTACAAATCAATTGACGCCGGTAAGACCTGGCAACATATCGGTTTAAAGAAAATAGGGCAGATAGGTGCAGTTGAAATAGATCCTACAAATCATAATATTGTTTGGGTTGCTGCTATTGGAAATGCTTTTAAGCCCAATGCAGAACGTGGTATATTTAAGACCATTGATGGAGGCAAGTCATGGAAAAAAGTGCTTTATATTTCTGACAGGGTTGGTTTTGCTGACCTAGAATTGTTACCGGGTAATCCAAATATAGTATATGCTGCAGCCTGGAAAGCCGACCGCAAACCATGGACAATCGTTTCAGGAGGTAATAATGATGAAGGAGGGATCTACAAATCGGTTGATGGAGGCCAAAGTTGGAAGAAACTGCGAGAAGGCCTTCCCAAAGGGTTGATCGGAAAGATTGACCTCGCCGTATCACCAGCCAATTCGAGTATTGTATATGCTGTAATAGAAGCTCCCGGAAAGGAAGGTGGTTTGTATAAATCTATAGATCAAGGCAAATCGTTCAAGCAAGTGTCAAGTGAGAAAGGACTGGTTAACAGGCCCTTTTATTATACAAATATTGAGGTTGATCCAACAAATGAAAACCTCGTATATTCGATGGCGAATCCAATGTTAAAATCTATCGACGGCGGCAGGTCATGGACTAAAATGAAACCTCCACATGGTGACAATCACGATATGTGGATCAATCCGGATAATCCAGATCTCTTTATTCAGGCCAATGACGGCGGAGCCAATGTTACACACAATAGCGGTAAGACCTGGTCAACTCAATTTAACCAGCCTACTGCCGAATTGTACCAGGTTGAAGTTGATGATCAATATCCTTATTGGTTATATGCTGGGCAACAAGATAATTATACAACAATAGCGGTACCAAGTTTTGCACCAAGTGCAATCCAGAATACCGGAATCGGATGGATCATTAATACCGGGGGTTGTGAAACCGGGCCTGCTGTGCCTAAACCCGGGGATCATACTACGGTTTATGTAAATTGCAAAGGGCGATTTGGTGTTTTCAATAAAAAAACGGGTATTGAAAAAGGTTACTATGTAGGCGCCTCAAATATTTATGGGCACAACCCAAAAGATCTAAAATACAGGTTCCAGCGGGTGGCACCGATTCATGTGTCTCCACATGATCCTAACGTTGTTTATCATGGATCACAATTTTTGCATAAAACGACTGATGATGGGGTCAGCTGGCAAACAATTTCACCGGACCTAACCGCTTTTGAAGAAGATAAACAAGTAATTTCTGGTAGCCCGATAACTCGTGATATCACCGGTGAAGAATATTATAGTACGCTCTATTCTATTCAGGAATCTACTCTTCAGGAAGGATTAATCTGGACGGGTTCTAATGACGGACTTGTACATCTTACAAAAGATGGAGGTAAAACCTGGTCAAATGTAACGCCATCAAAACTTCCAAATGGAGGGCGGGTGGATGCGGTCGAACCATCCCTGCACGATCCGGCTAAGGCATATATTGCAGTTTTACGTTACCAATTAGGAGATGAAAAGCCGTATATCTATAAGACGGATAATTATGGTAAAAGCTGGGAATTGCTAACAACGGGTACGAATGGCATTCCTGCTGATTTTCCAACTAGGGTGATTAGGGAAGATCCTGTAAGGGAAGGCTTGTTATATACAGGAACAGAATTCGGTGTATTTATTTCGTTTGATGATGGTAAAAAATGGGAGGCATTTCAACAAAATCTACCGGTCACTCCCGTTACCGATATTAAGGTTTATCGAGGAGACCTAATCCTCAGTACAATGGGGCGTTCCTTCTGGATATTGGATAATATTACAACTTTGAGGCAACCAGAAATCAATACGTTGGAAGACTCGCTATGGTTATTTAAACCAGATGCTGCAATAAGATATCGTTATCCGAAGATTCGTAACGGACAAGGTACGTTTCCCATGTATCCTCAAGCTAATGTTGTAATCGATTATAATATTCCAAAAGGAAATAAAACAGGCATTAAATTGGATATCCTTGATGCTAATAAAAAAATTGTTGCTACATATGTCAGTGATAGCACCAAACAAAAATTACCGGATGCAGTTATTGAGGTGATGAGCACTAATGAAATTATCTATTTGGTTGATAAAAAATTGGGAACAAAACCCGGATTAAACCGTTTTCACTGGAATATGCGGCATTCAGGCCCATGGGCAAAAGAAGCCAAGAAAAGATATCAAAACGGACCTATTGCTGCTCCTGGAACTTATTGGGTACGATTAACAACCAAAGACCAGGTCTTAGAACAAGGATTTGAACTATTGATCGATCCAAGAGTTAAAGCCGGGGGTATTTCAGAAACTGATATTGCTACTCAGGTCGCAATGCAACAAAAAATAGGAATACTTTTATCGGAATCACAAAAATTACAAGATACGCTGGAAAAGGAAGTGAAAAAATTAAAGGTGGCGAAGGACCGAACAAGTCGAGTAAAGAAAGTTGAAGCTGCACTCAAACAATTGAAATCGGAAAGTGGAGCCTATCCGCAACCGATGTTCAATAATCAAATTACATATTTGTACAATATGATTGGCAATGCAGATCAAATTCCAGGTAAGGAAGCCGTCCTTCGATTCAAGGAATTGACTGAAAAATTTGAAAATATTAAAAAAAGCCTGGAATAAGTTTAGTACCCCTGATCTATTTTATAATAGCATAAAACTATTCCTTCTGAATAAAATCAAGATCGAGTACATTAAAATTATTTGCTGCTTTCACCAATAGTGTAGAGCCGATTGCCTCAAATAAATGATTGGTTTTCAATACAAACTCAGCTTGTTTTTCAATTTTATAATTCGGGATGCCTACTAATGTCAGATCTGTGGTCTTTGACTGCTCTGCTATCAACGTATAAAATGGTTTTTGCTCAACGGCATTATTAATAATTTTAATTTCAACGTTTACTCTTAGGTCCTCAACAAGTTTCCCAATTTTTGAATGTACAATATCAGTATCAACATTGTTATTATTTACAAACAAAACTCGAATACTAGTGTTACTCCATTTTGGTGAAGCAATGATAAATCGTGCTATATTAAGCATCATTTCGGCATTCTTACTGTCGGTTTCGCGCCACCAAAGGTCGACCGTTTGATACTTGCCAAATTTTGCTTTTCTGTCAAAATCTAAATACAATAGATTATAATCTAAATACAATAAGGTTTCCGTCATCTTGGCATATTCCTCAGAATTCTCCAGCCCTTTAGGCCAACCCATCATAATGGTATTCGGTTCCACACCTGAAAACCCGAAACTTGTGGCAATATTTGTGATGCCATTATATATATTCGCAACCTTTATTTGCCTTGCAAAAATTCCCAGTTCCTTAAAATGTTCATCTCTTACAATTTGTTCTGTCTTCCGTAAGGGTTTATCATTTTTTATATCAAGTATCAATTTAAAATTGGTAACAATTCCTGTACGTCCTGAAACGGTTTTACCTAACTCCAATAGAAATGATTGATGATCACTTTCACCGCTGAATAGGATTATATTCGGGTTCCAATTGGTGTTTCCATCCACTTTAGCGTCAATTTTTTTTAATCCTTTATTTACAACATTTTCCCAAACACTGCGCCAAACATCATTTGATTGTAATTGTACTTCTTTGCGTTGTAACAGGAAATACAAGCTTCCTATGACGGCTAGTGCTCCAAGCATAGCCATCATATCTAACTTAAACATTACTCCAAAACAAGCAATAAATCCTAACAATCCAATCCAACGTTTAATCTTAAATGTTGGCTGAAAATCCGGATTTGCCCAGCTTTCCAAAAAATAAGAAATATTGATAAAGCCATATGCCGTGAGGTAAAACATAGAAACCACGCGCGCAATAACATCTAATTCACCAATTAAAATACCCGCTTCTGCAATGATAAAAACCATGAATAAGGCATTTACAGGTTCATTATTCGCTCCCTTTCCTTTTCCGAATATTTTAGGTGTTACTTTATCTATTGACATCGCTTGTAAAATTCTTGGACCTCCAAGAATACCACCCAGGGCAGAAGATAATGTTGCTCCCCAAATTCCGGCTACAACGGCCGGAGCAAACAATGCTATTTTCATTAAGATATTATAATCGGTCTTTAATACTTCAGCATTAAGTGTATAAGCCATAAAAATGGCAAGTGATACATATACTACAAGCCCTACGCCAATGGCCCATAAGGTACCAACAGGAATTGACCTTTTAGGATCTTGCAAATCACCACTCATTGCAATTCCGGCGGTAAATCCGGTAACAGCTGGAAAAAAAATAGCAAAGACAACTTCCAAAGGAACGGCGCCTTCCGTTGCTAATAGGGGTACAGATTCTGGTGCAAATTCTGATGTTCCAAAAAAGATAGATACCAGGGATATGATAATAGCTGCCAGAATAAAAAATTGAGCTTTTAAGGCGACTGATGTACTTATTAAAGCCAGGGCCGTAAGTGAGAGTAAGGCTATGGTTCCCGTTAGTCGGAAGTCATTAACAGACATCCCAAAGTCAAAATAAGCATTAAAACTTTCAGAAAATCCTATCAAATATAAGGCAATGGAAAAAGCGGTTCCAATATAGATGGCAATACCAATTGAACCACCAATGGGAATCCCCATACTTCGAGACAGCACGTAATAAATTCCCCCGGCTCCAATTTTTTTATCGGTTGCAACTGACGATACACTTAAGCCTGTTGTCACGGCAATTACATGCGCTATGATAATAATGACAATGGCACCTAGTAAGCCGGCATTTCCAACAACCCAGCCCAAACGCATATACATAATTACGCCTAAAATGGTTAAGATAGAAGGTGTAAAAACACCTGCAAATGTTCCGAATTTCTTTTTTCCCGCCATTAGCAAATGGGTCATTTTTCTGGTGAAAGTTCACAAAACAGAAGTGAATATAGCAAAATTTAAACAGTTGTAACGCAGTTTCTAAAAATGTAACAGATATTTTCCATTGAAGAGAGTAAGCTGGATTATTTGTATTGAAATATTTAGAACTTTTATAGGGTTTACAAATGCCTTAACAAGAAATATTTAACCCTAAATAAATGTACTCGATAGGCGCCTTTAATTGAATTACTTTCGCTATATTTGAGTAACTAATTAATAGTGAATTTACCTCAATAAATATTTATTTCCCAATGAAAAAACTAATTATTCTAGTATTTGCGGCTTTGTTCATAAGCCTGCAATTAAGTCAAGCCCAAAAATCAAAAAAAGAAAACAAACAACCTTTAGATACTATTAAAGTAGAGGGTCTCAAGTGGAGAAGTGTCGGGCCGGCATTTACATCCGGGCGAATTTCTGATATTGCTGTGAATCCGGAGAATCCTTTTGAATATTATATTGCAACCTCATCAGGAGGTGTATGGAAGACCATTAATTCAGGTGTAACTTATACATCAATATTTGATAATGAAGGTTCATATTCTATAGGATGTGTGGCCATTGACCCCAATAATCACAATGTTGTGTGGGTTGGAACCGGTGAAAATAATAATCAACGTTCAGTAGCATATGGAGATGGCATTTATAAATCTATTGATGGCGGGAAGAGTTGGAAAAATATGGGCTTACAAACTTCAGAACATATTGGTAAAATTATTATCCATCCAGAGGACTCGAATGTAGTTTATGTTGCTGCGATCGGACCATTATGGAACAAAGGAGGAGAGAGAGGTTTGTATAAAACCGAAGATGGAGGAAAGACATGGAAGGCGATGCTGACAGTAGATGAACATACAGGAGTCAATGATGTGGTTATGGACCCTAGAGACCCAGCTGTTTTATATGCATCCACATATCAGCGAAGAAGGCATGTATTTACTTATGTTGGAGGTGGCCCCGGTTCAGGAATGCATAAAAGTACGGATGGGGGAGTGACCTGGGCCAAGATCAATAAAGGCCTGCCAACAACAGAATTGGGTAGGATCGGTTTGTCCATTTCTCCCGCAAATCCCGAACTGATCTATGCTATCGTAGAAGCTGCGGATAAAAAAGGTGGTTTTTTTGTATCGACAAATCGCGGTGCAAGTTGGGAACAAAGAGGAGATCATAAAACGAGTGGAAATTACTATCAGGAGATCATTGCTGATCCGGTAGATGAGAACACCATTTATTCGATGGATACATGGATGTCAGTTAGCCACGATGGAGGTAAAACATTTATGAAGGTTGGTGAGGTATATAAACATGTCGATAATCATAGCATGTGGATCAATCCCATTAACAATAAGCATTGGTTAGTGGGTTGTGATGGAGGTATTTATGAAACTTTTGATGCTGCCAAAACTTGGGATTTTAAAGAAAATCTTCCGGTTACCCAATTTTATAAAGTAGCTATTGATAATGATACACCTTTCTATAATATTTATGGGGGTACACAGGACAATTTTAGTATCGGAGGGCCGTCGAGAGTGCTTACAGACCACGGAATAACAAATGAAGATTGGTTTATTACCAATGGCGGAGATGGTTTCGAATCACAAGTTGATCCTAAGAATCCCGATATAGTATATGCACAATCTCAATATGGATTCCTGGTTCGCTATGATAGAAAGAGCGGCGAAATTGTGGGGATTCAACCTCGGGAAAAACAAGATGAAGACGCCTATCGCTTTAACTGGGATTCACCCTTGGTGGTAAGTAAACATGCCTCAGGACGAATTTATTTTGCCGCCAATAAATTATTCAGGTCTAATGATTATGGCAACAGTTGGGATGTTATTAGTGCTGACCTAACACAGCAAATTGACAGAAATAAATTAAAAGTCTATGACCGTATCGTGAGTATCGATGCAGTTGCGAAAAATGGCTCTACATCACTCTATGGAAGTATTGTTGCCTTATCAGAGTCACCATTAGATGAAAATTTTATCGCCGTTGGAACAGATGACGGTTTGGTTCAGATTACTGAAAATGGTGGAACAACCTGGAGAAAGGTAAACGCTATTCAAGGAGCTCCTAGGCAATCGTATGTCAATAGCGTTTATCTTTCAAAACATGACGCTAATGTGATGTATGTTGCATTTAACCATCATAAATATGGTGATTTTAAGCCATATATCTACAAATCAAATGATAAGGGTAAGACATGGACAGCTATTAGCAGTAATTTGCCAAAAAAAGGAAGCGTGTATTCAATAGAAGAAGATCACATAGATTCTGATCTATTATTTTGCGGTACGGAATATGGTGTGTTCTTTTCACCAAATAAAGGGCAGCGTTGGAAACGATTAAAAGCCGGACTTCCAACTATTGCAGTTAGAGATATTGCAATTCAGGAACGCGAAAATGATTTGGTATTAGGCACCTTCGGAAGAGGGTTTTATGTACTCGATGATTATACTGCATTACGAACTATTGAAAATAGTTTACCTTCTGAAAAAGCGATTATCTATCCCATTCGTGATGCACTAACCTGGGAAAAAAGCTTACCCTTGGGTTTACCGGGAAAAGCATTTCAAGGAGATAATTTTTATAGCGCACCAAACTTAGGTCCTGAAGCCATGATCACCTATTACTATAATGAAGATTATGAGTCTTTAAAAGAACAACGTTCTAAAAGAGAAAAGGAGTTCATAAAAAATAAAAAGGACACACGCTATCCCAGCTATGACCAACTTAAAGCTGAAAGTGATGAACGAGAACCTGCATTGGTCTTTACTATTAAAGATGCAAAAGGCCTTGTGGTTAAAAAGGAATTTAAAAAACCAACGAAAGGCTTGCAACGTTTTCATTGGAATCTAAGGTATACGCTTCCGAATCCAATTGATCTAAAAAAAGCGTCTTTTTACAATCCGTGGGAGGCTAAAGATGAAGGTACCTTGGTAGAACCAGCAACATATACTGTTGAAATGCATTTATATGAAAAAGGTGAATTGATAAGTTTAGTAAACCCTGTATCTTTTAATGTGAAAGCGTTGAATAATACAGTTTTGCCGGCTGAAGACAGAGCGGCTAAAGTGGTATTTCAAAAGCAGGTATCTAAACTCGACGCTGATTTCAAGGTGTGCCAGAACATGATGAACGAAACCAAACATAAATTGAAATATATCAAACCTGCCCTTAAGCGTTCTGAATTACCTTTAGGGGAAATTTCAAGATCGGTCTTAGATATTGAAAATCAATTAAAAGCGATTTCGGTAAAAATGTATGGAGATCCGTTAAAGTCAAGATTAGACATAGGCCAGCCGCAGACACCCGCAAACAGAATTGGTATTATGAGTTTTGAACAAAAATACACCACATCAACACCCACAAAAACGCATAGAGATAGTTATGCTATTGCTAAAGGGGAAATTGACACTGTTAAGCAACAATTGGAAACACTCTATAATGTTACCGTAAAACAACTGGAAGAAAAGCTTATAAAATTAGGAGTGCCTTATACACCCGGGCGAGGATATGAAAATGAACAGAAGAATTAAAGTATCTTCAACAAACATAAAAAAAAGCCTCTCTTTAGCAATAAAGAGAGGCTTTTATAATAATAGTATTTTTTAAAGTGGAAAAGTTTGAAAAAAGGGGAAAAATCCCCCTTGACAAGTGCTTATTAAATGATTAACTTGAAGGCGTAAATCTTAAAAAAAACTATCATGTCTAAAAATCCCGATCAACCGGTAGGTACTGTTGTTTCAGTTAATGAATCGAACAGTGAAAATTGGTTTAAGATAACAGCTGTCATTTTAGCTGTCTTTATATTAGCAGGGTATGCTTTCTTTTTATATTTCTTGATAGGCAAGGCCAGTACTGAAGTGGATGAAAAAATTTGGACCAGGCTCATTTATTTATTTGCGGGTGTCGAGGCAATAGTGTTTTCAGCTGCGGGCTTTATTTTTGGAAGACAAGTAAATAGGGGCCGTGCATTGAAAGCAGAAAAGGATGCTAAAGAAGCTCAAAAAAATGAAAAGGAAGCAACCGCAAGCGCGAGTAAAGAAAAGGCTAAAGGAGAGAATCTTGCCCAATTAATATTGAGTAAGGTTGAAAAACCTGCAACAGCTGAAGATCAGTTTAAAGTACGTGGTATTTCAGCAGGAAAAGAAGACAATGAAATTGTCGACCTGGCAATATTTGCTAAAAAGGTATATCCACAGATAGAAGACTGAAAACTATCGATATGGACAAAAATGAACGTCATATTAAATGGAAACTATCTTATTATCTAATTTTGTTTTTATTTTTTTCGTGTATTGGTTTTTCTCAAACCCCATCTAAAAAGGCGCTGACAAAAGAAGATTTTGAGAAGTTACATGACAAGCAATTTACCACCTTGGTTTCCGGATCGCCCGATGGCAACAAAGGAAATTTTGCTTCTATGGATATTGTGAATTCATCTGTGACGTTTTCACCAAGTGTATTTCTAAAGAATGGTACGCTGTTGGGCGCTACCTTTACGGGTGGGATTACCGATGGCCTTTCCTCCGTTTTTAATAATTCTAAATTGAATTCGAATGTTTCTTTAGAACTCCAATATCATACAAAAACATTGGAAGTACAACCAAGTATTACTTATAGAAACGAAGTTGTAGCATACAATGCAGAACTTCAAAATATAGAAAAAGAATTTGAACCAAAATTTTCGAAGCTAGAGAAGAAGGCTTTTGAAAGAGCACAACAAACTGCTATTTTGACCAAAAAACAGGAAATAGAAAATCTCGAGACTAAAAGTAAAGATTCGACCTTATCTCAGGCCGAAAGGAAATTGATCATTCTTAAATTGGAAACATCAAATCAGGAGTTCGTCACATTGCGAGATGCTGCGGTCGAGGCCAAACAAATTGATAGTGTTTTAGAAGATCAGAAATTTTTTTTAAGGCAACAAAAAGCTCGGAAAATTAGAGATATAAAGATGAAATATCAAATTGAAGTTATTACAGGCCTAAACCTTAGTTGGTTTTCTTTTAGTTATAAGGTTGCCAATAATGCCTTTCGAGTATTTGATGCCAGCTTAGCCTTTGATGATCAAATCAGTAGAACAGATTATACCTCACATCACATAGGCTTTCGACATAATATATACAAATATTCCAGTAAAGGTAAACCTGTTACGTTCCTTCTCATTAACGGAATTAACTTTTCAATAACTGATAATTTTAACGAGCTATCTAAAGTTGAAGTTACAGATACACAATCAGAAGGATCAAATAACACTGTGAGGTCAACCACTGGTACATTGATAGCCTATAGTGGCAATTATAAGAAGGATATTAAAAGTGTTGCACTTTTTAGCGAACTGTATTATTTTGTATTCAATAATAAAAGTGCACTTCATCTATTTCCTGAATTCAATGCAGGAAGTAGCATCAAGCCGACATACAACTTAAGTATTGGAATACTAAACTCATTTAAAAAAAAGGGAGGTGAATCAGCTGCCATTAATGCAGAATTATTCTATACATTCCAAGATCTATTCGGTACCAGATCAAATGCTGATGATCTTGGTTTGTTTGAAAGAAATAATATTGGACTTCGATTTACGCTACCAATTGCATTTCTAAACTAACATAAAACGAGTTAACATGGGAAGTTTTAAAATTCAAAATTCAATTGCAACATTTGTTATTAAACATAGGGCCGTTTGTGAGGAAGGAGATTATACCGGAAGATGGAGGCAAGAATTCGATAAAGCCCGGGATGATGCTTCCCGTCATATGGATAATAATCCAGGACATGTGGCATATGTAGAAACCAAACAGGAACAAAATTTCAAGACTGCTGTTTGATCGATAAAAGAATTTTATTGTTATAATGGCAAAGCGGTGTCTCTTTTCTAATGTGTTACACAATTTTGGCATTCATTTTATGCCGGATTAAGTCTCGCCTGACGACAGACAAGTTCAGCTCAAGGATGAACATAAATTTTCTTTTTTTGTTGTATCTTAGGGCTCATATAGACTAATCTTCATTATCAATTTATAATGTGTAAAACAATCTGCAGTTTCTTTTTTATGTTTACCATTTGGGCCGGTTTTGGTCAAAACTATACGGCCCAGCGAGAGCGTATGGTTCGGACTCAATTAAAAAGTAGAGACATCCATAATGCGGCTACCCTTCGGGCAATGGCCGAGATTCCAAGGCACAAATTTGTTCCCGCCTCTGTAAGACCTAATGCGTACGTTGATGGTGCATTACCTATAGGTGAGGGGCAAACCATTTCGCAACCTTATATCGTTGCCTTTATGACTCAGGAGTTGAAACTAAAACCGCGGCATCGTGTCCTGGAAATTGGAACGGGTTCTGGCTATCAAGCGGCGGTTCTCTCAGCAATAGTGGATTCAGTGTTTACCATAGAAATAGTCAAGAAATTGGGTGATGCCGCCAAACTGCGTTTACAAGAATTAGGGTATCATAATGTGGTGGTTAAGATCGGAGATGGGTATCACGGTTGGCAAACAAAGGCTCCTTTTGACGCTATTATTGTTACCGCCGGGGTAGATACTATACCCCAACCGCTACTGGATCAATTGGCTGAGGGAGGAAGAATGATTATTCCCGCAAGGCATTCGGGTAGCATCCTGCAATTAGTATTGGTGGTAAAGAAGAACGGAAAAATAGTGACCAAAAATCGGATGCCAGTTAGATTTGTGCCTTTTACCAGGGATAAAAATGAATAAGATTAATTAGGAATTCCATATAAAAAGGAAAAACACCCACTTGAAATGGGGGAAAACCCCCTTGACTTCTCATTATGTATGAGGTATCTTTGCACGGTAAATGGCTGTCGAGATAAGCAATTGTCCCTTATTTAAAAATTCTATAGTATTTGCCATTATTAAAATATGTTTTGCTAATGAAAAGGTTCATACTGATTTTCACTTGTTTTAGTATTTTTTATTCAGGGGCACAGACCTTGCTTACTGATAAAAATGGTGTGAGATTGTTCTACAAAATTGAACAAACCGAAAAATTCACCTATTGTATAGGTGACGTGTCAGATAAAAACTTTTCAAGGACTAAAATTAATATCTGGAAAATAACATTAGGACTTGAGAATGGCCATTCAGGAGCCATCGTTCCAAGGGGAATAGGAATTGCAAATATCAATGTACAACCTAATCCCATCAAACCCTATTCGCGTAATTATTGCAGCTATGAACGCCTTGAGAACTATGGGCCGAATCAGGGTTATCTAGATCAATCCTTGTTTGTCTGGCCTATCCGTGATCATATTGTAGAAGAAATGGCACCAGGTGAAGTGTTGATCAATACAGCATATTTATATCTTTATGAAGGGCAAAGCCCAAAGCTGACGAACTGGCAATTTCTTGGTTACCGCCCTAAAGAAGATTTTAGACCGTACAAAACTGTGTTGGTGAATGAAAAAGTTGCTGATACCGGGACGACACCATTTCCTCAAACTAAGACTATCGAAACCAAGCCTCGCGTGTCTTCGACCATTGCTACACGAAATAGCAAGGTAAAAAAATTGGAAGTTACATCGATCAATCAGGTTGAACCCATAAAAATACCTGCTGCAAAGAGGGATAAAAAAAATACCACGTATACCCTAAAGGCAAGCCCCTTGATAACAAGTACGTCTAAAGAAATAGAAACTACAACTAGTACAGATCAAAGGTCTAAGGAAGTTTTTTTGAAATGCCCGGGAGAAAAAGCATTGGAATACAAAGAAAAATCGAATGCTGCCTCTGACGTATCCGTACAGAGAGCCTATAGCTGGTTAGCTTTATATTATTCCTATAAATGTGAATGTGAAATAGGCTCGTATCGTTCTGATCAACTTGTGAATGTCATCAATAATGTAGTAGATAGCTATGTCATGAATACCGGTAATGTGTATGGAAAGATTTCGAAAGTATCCAAATGTACCGCATCAATTGCAAAATAATTTCAAAACAGAATCCCTTAATGAATTGTTGCATAAATTATAAAGACCTTGCTACAATTATTGGCAACAACTTATACACTTTTATCTTACTTTTGAACAAACGCTATTCGAATCTAAACACTAATCAATTTGTACGCAATTGTTGACATTGAGACAACGGGTTTGGGTGCTCAAGGGAATAAGATAACTGAAATATCAATTTTCGTCCATGACCCGGCTACACTTCGGGCTATGGTTAAGATTCCAGGGCACAAATTTGTTCCGGCCTCTGTAAGACCCAATGCGTATGTTGATGGTCCATTGCCTATAGGTGAGGGCCAAACTATTTCGCAACCTTATATCGTAGCCTTTATGACTCAAAAGTTGAAACTGGAACCGCAGCATCGTGTCCTGGAAATTGGAACGGGTTCTGGCTATCAAGCGGCGGTTCTCTCAGCAATAGTGGATTCAGTATTCACTATGGAAATAGTTGAAAAATTGGGTGATTCCACCAAGCTGCGTTTACAAAAGTTAGGGTATCATAATACGGTGGTTAAGATCGGTGATGGGTATCACGGTTGGCAAGCAAGGGCTCCTTTTGACGGTATTGTTGTTACCGCCGGGCTAGATACTAGACCACAACCGCCTTGGGCCAACTGGTTGAAGGAGGGAGAATGATTATTCCCGCAGGGCATTCGGGTGGCATCCTGCAATTAGTATTGGTGGTAAAGAAGAAGGAAAAATAGTGACCAAAAATCGGATGCCAGTTAGATTTGTGCCTTTTACCAAGGATAAAAATGAGCGGAAGTAGTTTAAATTTCTTATTTGGTCCGGGAAGCCTAATTATTTAAAATAAATAAATGAGAGTAAATCTCAGCATTAACAGCCTTTGTGTTAGAACAGGAATAAATTTAGAATATTAATATTTATAATTAAAAAGGGGGAGAAGCCTTTTTTTTGTAGAATTCTTAAACCTCTAACTGATAATCTTACCTTATAGCTAATCATATTCTTTCATTTATAATTTCATATGAATTAATAAGACTACTGATGAAAAAGGGGAAAAACCCCTAAGAAACTCGGGAAAATTCCCCAAAAAAAAAGGAGAAAAATCCCTGTTGACAAACATTATTATACAGATTAATTTAGCCTTTTTAGTTATTCTTTGAACAATTCGAAGTATTCATATTATTAATTGATAAATACTCATTAAAATTAAAACACAATGAAAGAGCCAATAAAAAAGGACATTTTTCGGTTTGCAACTTTACGCTCACCACAATTGATCTCAACTGAAATGAAAGAAGTAGGGTTTGTGTACCATCCGAACCAAAAAGCCAGTTTTTTCCTTAAAAAAATCAATCCAAATAATATTAATAAAGCACAAGAAATATTATTGAATACAGCTGATACTTTTAGCGGTTTCAACAAGTATCAAGACGTCGTTGATATCGACAAAAAAGTGTATGATTTTTCTAATTGGTTGTTTAAGAAAAAAAAGGAAATGACCATTGAAGACATCCAGCAGCAATCAGGACTAAATGAATTACCAACAACTAATTTAATTTTATTATGGGATAATTTATTTTATCAGCTAATAAAAAAGGAATCGGTTTCTGTTAGGCAAGCTTGCATTCAAATGATAGTTGCTTCCAATTTTATAAAAAAAACATCTAACATTGAACAAGTTAAGCTAGCTGCACTTCAAATTGATTTACCAAAAGATCATACAATGCCAACTCAAGACCAAAAAGTTAAAGCGTACCTACGTCGTTTAATTGGAGCAAGTGTAATTATCCCAAAAGTCTTTAGTGTAGAGAAGGCTAAGATTAAGAATTATGAGGAAATCTATCCAGATAGTTATAGGGAATTAGAGAACCAACATAGTATTTTTGTCAGTCAATATGCCATAAATGATCTAAATGTTTACAAAGCCGATTTAATTCAACTTAAGCAAGTGTACCAATTGGACTATGATAAAGAATTTGAGGTACAAAAAAAGCAGCATCGCGAAAAGATTCAAAAATTAGAAGGGAAAACCAAAACGGGTGGCAGGAAAAGAAAAGTACCTCCCGGAAAATTGGAAGCACCGGATAGTAAAGAAACATCGTTAAAATTAACTCAATATCCCGATTTCGACTTTACTTTCAATAAGGCACTTGATTCTAACTACATAAAGGAAAAGTTACCTCCTAAATCGCGGGACTTTATAGAAAACAATAAATTGAACGATTCAGAAATCGATAGCGTTTTATATACTATCAACCAAGAAGCAAGATTTGAATACCAAAATATAATAAAGCTAAAGGGACAAGGTCCAAAGGTGTATTCCTCCAATGGTCATGTCGTTCAAAATAATCAAAATCAACTACATTGCTATACATTGAGTATTGAAAAAGAACATACGGGAAGCAAGCATGAGTGGCGAATCTTTTTGTCATTGAATACAGGTTACAAATATGCTTATATATCAGAATGTAATTATCAAATCTCATTCAATAAGGAAAAAACATTCAAATCCCAAAAAGTAATCAAAGCCAGCAATGATTCAAAACACCTATTTATGGAATTATTTGAAGAATATTCATTCAATTCGGCTCCGAAAGATATTTTCATATTTAAGGGTGTTTTTATTTTAAATAATGGGATTGAACTAAAAATTTCTACTGAAGGGCATATAAATAATAAGTACACCAGTGGTTGTGGTGAAGTAAAAAAGGATATTGATGTCCAAACTAAATCTGATATGCTTTACGGAGTAAATCGAATTGGAATAGCCGATTATAGAAGAGTAGAGCAAGAGTTGTGTTGTTATGTACCTGGAGAAGTATCACATATTGAAAATATCATGGCGCGAGAGTATAAAGAAAGACATACACGTAATTTAACAAGGTCAGAAGATTTGACTGAGGTATCTACGGAGGTGGAAATCGAAGAATTAAATGACTCGACAACCTCCACAAGAAATGATATTAGTACTGAAGTAAGTGAGGTTTTAAACCGCGAAAATGGAGATGAATATGGATTTAAAACCGGAGCAAAAGGGAAGTACATGGGTGTGGAAATGAGCGCTGACGCCTATGCGGATTTTGCTTCATCAACCGCCCAGACCGATTCTAATGCCTCTGCTCAATCTTATGCTCAGGAAATTACACAAAGGGCATTAGAGAGAATTGTTCAAAAGACTACAACTAAAAGATCGAGCCTGATCATTAAGGAATTCGAAGATAATAATAGGCACGGTTTTGATAATCGTGAGGGTGATGAACATGTTACCGGTGTGTATCGCTGGATAGACACGATATATACAAATAGGGTGGTTAATTATGGTAAGCGGCTCATGTATGAATTTATGATCCCTGAACCTGCGCATTTTTATAAAAAAGCAATCATCAAGCAAGTGGAAGAGGAACAACCTATACCTGAAACAGATGTTGTTGATATAACACCCCCTGACGCACCAACGAAAATGGATAGTGATGAACCACTCACCGCTACTGATATCACTACAGATAACTACCAGTATTATGCCAGTAAGTACAATGTAAATATTACTCCATTAGGGGAATCTCCGATATATGAACCTGGGTCTGCATCACCTATGCAATCACCAAACAAGAACGAATTTAATAATCCCTTTACCTTAATAGTACCGATGAATTATGAAGCTGTTGAAGTTGAATCAAATTCAAGTATGGATTACGTTTTTGGCAAGCTTGAGCATAACACATATTTTAAGCTCGTAGTGGGTAACAAGACGATGAATTTAGATGGAGACCCACCCTTTAAGGGAAATGGGGATAATTTAGATAAGGTTAAAACTTTTATATTCGATATAAAACCATTAAGCACCAGCATACCCGTTAATGTATCGGGTAAGAATATCAAGAATTATTCTATTAGCTTTACATTGAAATGTCAACTAAAGCAATCGGTTGTAGAAGGTTGGCAAGTTGAAACCTATAATGCCATAATGGATGCTTACAATCAACAAATGATGGCCTATGAGACACAAATGTTACAGGAAAGTCTTGATAATGGAAGTGAGGAAGAGAAAGAAAAGACCATAAAATTCAGTCAACAGTTTAATCGCACATTAGAAATCCGAGAGCTTAAACGGATTGCAATTGAAATGATAACAAAACCTTTTAATATTGAAATTGGAAAGTCCTTTTATGCACCTGCTGCAGAATGCGATACCGTGAAAATACCAGGTGTCACTCAAACAAAAACCTTAGATAGCTACGCATCTCATGTTAAGTTCTTTGAACAAGCTTTTGATTGGGAGATCATGTCCTATTTATTTTATGCTTATTTCTGGGCTAAGAAGTGTAAATGGATCGAGTTGTTTCAATCTAAGAACAGTAAGGACCAGTTGTTCCAAAATTTTTTACAAAGTGGTATGGCAAGAATGATTGTTCCGGTGAGATTGGGTTTTGAAAAAGCGGTAATCTATTATATGGAAACGGGTGAAATCTGGAATGGATCTGGATTGGTATTGGACTCTGATGATGATCTATATCTGTCACTGGTTGAAGAGATGCAAACCACCGAAGGAACGGTAGATGATGAATGGAAAATGACGGTACCAACGACCTTAACAATGCTACAAAAATCATCGGCAGCCCTTGATGAAGGTGGTTTACCCTGCTGTGAAGAATTAAATGATGAAAATGTTATTGTGATTTCAGACGCTAAATTAATAGCATCTGACAAAGAAAATACTATCTAAAATAGTAAAAAACATTGTATGGCATTTAATAACAATATTTCAGATATTTCGGAAGAATTTCCAAACCCAACTCTCATAGAGGATGGACGTTCCCTTGAAAGAAGATTCAGCACTAAAATCATTGTTAAAGGGGTTAAAGTGCTTGGTAATAACAATACAGCTTTGAATTCGTGGGTTCAAAAATTAGAGAAACAGATAGATGAGACTAATGATGATTATGATTTTGAAGCTTATCCCTTTCAAATAAGAGTAGTTGCTGGTTCTGATGTAAATGAGTTGGAAGCGCTATATATGTCAAATGAACCTCAAAAATTTGAAGTCAATTTCTTTTTGAATGGGGATGATAATGGCAAGTCATTTGTAAAATTTGGTTCAGAATTTAGAACCCGGTTTTTGAAACTTAAAGATTTCGGATCGGGTAAAAATCCTATAAAAATAAATGGTTATAATGATCTAAACTTCTTAAAGGCCTTAAAGGATGGTTGTTTTACCGATACTAATTCCACAAGCCTCTTTACGAGGCTTGTTCATCTTTCTCAACTTGTCTCAATTGTAATGAGTCCGGTTTATGACTTGGTTAACAATTTAAAAGGACTCAACATTCTGTCAATGGCAGAAACATATTTTGAAAGTATTATCACTGAATTGGTAGTTCAGGTAGAATCCACCATTAATGAGGCTAATGACGATCCTGAAAATCCCATGAATCAGATATTATTTTTTAACCAGGCCGAAAGCTTTCTCGAGGACTTTAAGAAACAATACTTTGACACTTATTTTGGCAACCTAATATTAAGTGATACGAATCTCGAATATCTAAATGATTGTCTTCAGTATTACTTTAAAGATAATTTATTTATGAAGTATTGGGATGCCAAAAATAAATTTGATGAGGCGCTTATTAATTCCCTGACGAATACTGATAATTTAGATGCTACTGTTATAGGTTTCATCGAAGATTTTAAAAAAAATAAAGAGCAACTGACCGATATGGCGCTTGGAGGTGCCATTATGGGCAGCGCCTGTTTTACGATTGGAACGATATATCAAATCATATATGATATTGTGAACACTATAGTGCAGCTTGTAAAATATTCATTGGCGTTTCTGCAATACCTGGGAGGAGAAGTTTTAGAAGCGCTGCAATCTGTTGAAGAAGAAGACAATTCTCACCCATATGACGTAAATATTATAAGCAGTTTTTTTCCATCATTTGATGTGAATAAATTTTTAAGTGAAGATTTAAAACCACTTGTTTATGGCTTAAGAGATCTTGTATTGAATATTTTAGATAATTTTATAATCAATGCAAGCGAGTATGGTACTATGGCTGGTAATTTTATGCACCATATAGCTCAAAAAAGTATTTCGGGTGTTTTAAAATTAATATTTAAGCCTTATGACCAAAATGCCAGTTTTTTAGACCGCCTTTGGTGGGTTGTTACTTCCTATTTTAATATTGGCACCATTTTGGGACCCATTATTGTAGACCTGATACTTTTGATCTGCTCAGGAGGAACACTTGGGGTTGTTTCAGCTACTGCCAAATTTGGTAAAATAGCTAAGGTAGATAAGCTTTTCAGGTTTGCAAAAGAAAGTGCTGAGGGCTTGCAAAATCTAAAACTTTTCACAACCCTTGATAAAATGATTCCTGCTAAATTAAGAGCTTTAATTAGTAAACTATTGGATGACCTCTGGGCAGCTATTGGGTCTGCCTGGGATGCTGTCAAAAGTATAATCGAAAGGGGCAAAAGTTATATCACCATTGCCTATAATGAACTAAAAAATACGGACGGTTTACCTTCTTTAGATTCAATTCTTAAAACAATTGATAACTTTTATGACGGGGCTTCTTTAATCAATTTCGTTATTTCTCTTTACCTCATTTTATTTGGAGGAGAAATAAATGAAGAGGGCAATTTAGTCATTGCAGAATGACCGTTTTTAGCCCCATATTGGCAGCACTTTCTAAAGAAAGAAGATACCTGGAGGCTATGTGCGATCCTCTAAACGAGGAATTGTTTACAGGAATTATTTCATTTGAAAAAATATTAACTAATGGGTTTTCGAAATATGAGCTTGATCTGGGCCGTGCAGCTTTTCTGCCCGAAATATTCAGAATGTTGTTCAGTAAAAGCAGATGGCCCAAACTTTCTTTAAATGAATTACTGGAAATCGCTACTATTGTAACCAAGGACCTAAAGTATATTAAACCATTGTTGGATGATCTGAAAGGTACCACATCTTTTATTCCCAATGATTCTAGCTTTCGCTTTTTTTTAGATGGAAAATCGAAAGAAGAGATATTTAAGAACTATCATATTGGACTGGGTAAGAGCTTTCACAGGTATTATGTGTTTTTAAGATATGTGCATAATGTTCATACATTTAAATATGTTATTCAAAAAATATATAATATTGTGCCCGATACTTTAAAAAAGCATATGGATGAAGCCGATGAGTTTTCTGTCAGGATGGCCGTAGAAGATAATATGCTGGATGAAATTCGTACTATACCTGATGTGACGGCTTACCTTCAAAATGTATTATTAAAAAAAGATGGCGTGTCTATTTTTGATCCATATAATATTCCGGAGATACCCGTAACTTTTGACAGCAAATTTTTATCACAAGATAGTTTAAGAAATACCAAAACTATACGGCAGCAACTTAAGCAGAATTTGGGCGCAAGAAGTGGCATTCTGGCAGATTCTTTTAAATATCTGGAAAGCATAGGAAAAAGCAATGACGAAATAGTAGAGTTGTTCGGTACTTTTATTCCCGAAATTTTTCAACATTATGTGATGTTGCCTAAGAATTTCGTCCCCGGTACGAGTCCGAATGCAAAATTTGCAGAAGAGGCAAAATTACTCATGAAACCAATATTGAAACTTGATTTGGAGGCGACAGGTATCATGGAAGGAAGTACAGCATATAACAGGTTTCTTAGGATAATGGATGATTTCATTGATGATCACTATGGCACTGGTAAATTCTTATTGAATTCTGACATGAACCATCCATGGCTTCAATAGAGCTCAAATTTAACAACCTTGCTACAATTATTGGCAACAACTTATACACTTTTATCTTACTTTTGAACAAGCGTTATTCAAATCTAAACACTAATCAATTTGTACGCAATTGTTGACATTGAGACAACGGGTTTGGGTGCTCAAGGGAATAAGATAACTGAAATATCAATTTTCGTCCATGACGGTAAACAGGTTATAAAGGAGTTTACCACCTTGGTGAATCCCGAATCACCCATTGGTTATAGAATATCGGGTTTAACCGGTATAACCAATGACATGGTACGCTCGGCACCTAAGTTCTATGAGATCGCCAGGGATGTATTGGAATATACCAACGACTGTATCTTTGTTGCACATAGTGTAAACTTTGATTACAATGTCATCAAACATGAATTGAATGCATTAGGTGCAGAGTTTAAACGCAAAAAACTCTGTACGGTTCGTCTGTCCAGAAAATTAATTCCAGGGCAACGTTCATATAGTTTGGGTAATTTATGTTCCACCTTAGGTATTGATATTAAAAATAGACATAGAGCGAGAGGAGATGCAGCGGCAACCGTTATCTTATTTGAAAAATTACTGGTATTAGATACAAACGGGACTTTTGATTCTTTTCTTAATAACAGATCAAGACATGCTACTTTACCGCCATTATTGCCAAAAATTGTAATAGACGCCTTACCTGAAGAAACAGGTGTTTATTATTTTAAAGATATTAATGATGTTGTGATATATGTAGGAAAAGCGATCAATATTAAACAGCGTGTTTTAAGCCATATTTATAGCAAGGCCAATAAAGAGCTTAAATTATGCAATGAAACAGCAAATATTACTTTTGAATTAACGGGTAATGAGTTGATAGCCTTATTATTAGAATCTGATGAAATAAAAAAATTATATCCCAAATACAATCAATCGCAAAAAAGAACTAGTCCGGGGTATGGCATCGGCACCTATAAAGACAGAAAAGGTGTGTTACATATTATGTATAATCGTATGCATCAACTTCAAAATCCAATTACAAAGCTATATACCCAGCGGGAATGCAGGACTTTTTTAGAAGAAATCTGTGAGAAATATGAACTTTGCCCGAAATATTGTAGTTTACAAAATATTTCGGGAGGTTGTTTTCATTATCATTTAAAAAATTGCAAAGGGGTTTGTAGAGATTTGGAGGAGATTATAGTATACAATAATAGGGTGAAGGAGGCCTTAAAATCTTTTGTCAATAAAGATTCTTATATTATCAAAGAAGACGGAAGAACCTCAAAAGAAGAAGCTATTGTCTTGGTAAAAAATGGTGTGTATCAAGGTTTTGGCTTTATCCCTAAGAAAAAAAAAGAAACATCCTTTTCAGTCTATTTAAAAATTATTTATCTAAGACAAGATACTATTGATATACAGCGTGTTATAAGGAGTTACTTAATGAATACTCTAAACGTAAATATTATCCGAAAAGAAGCATAACTCCATACTCATTCTTATGAATATTTTAGATATATTTTTCGATCTATCTGAAGTCCATATAATTGTAATATATATATGCCTAAGTCTGACAGGTAGTTGTGTATATTAAAAGGTGTAAATCCCAATACATCTTTTCTAACGATCAATTCCCAATTCTACAAATATAGCCCTTGCAAAGATAAATCTCGAAATAGGATTGATGTAAGCACTTTTTTTTACCTTTATGGAACAAAATTGCACACTAATGGAGAAAATAAAGACCAAAATTATATTGAGTATTATGTTGTTGGCTGGACTTGAAATGGCCGCCCAAACTGTCTATAGTTATTCCACCAGGGAATATTATGACTACAATACCTCCAAACAGGCTATGATTTTAAACACTAAGGACAGGGTAGGCTCAAAATTGATCATTAATGATGAAAAAAGAACCATTCTGTTTCAAATAAGCGGTATTGACGAAGTGGCAAACTATGTCGATCTGATCGTTAAAGGTCCGGTTAATTTAGGCGATGGCAAGTTGTATTTGCATTATGTTTATATTAGCCCAAAGAATGATGTGCTGCATTTCTACATTTCAAAAGAATCGGCCAAGATTGAATCGTATGGATCGATGTTACGATTGTCGGAGTAAACAATTCTTATTCGATTAAAGTTTATTTCTTCAAAACCAACACTGCATTGAAACGATTCCTTAATTATTTAAAACGTATTAAACTCAAACTATAATTTCAAAATGGGCAGGACTCATTCAAAGATCAGGAATCCGAAACGTTCAGGAACATGAAACTGCGGGTTCTTGGTCAGAGTACTACTCCAGCAGGCATAAGTAGAAGTTTGGCTGTCATTTTCCCAGTCTTTTTCAGTATGGTCCACCTGTGAGATTATTCTATAGATATTTAATCGGTATATGACAGCAGCAGCTGGCATAGGACGTCCTAATAATTTTAGCGGGATCTTAATATACCCTTTCCAACTGTTAGTCGTAATATTTTTTTCAACGGTATGTACTAGGCCTTCCTTATCGGGATCTAACATTGCTATGTTGAATGTTTTATCACTTTTATAAGCAGTGTTGATTCTGGCTAAAAACAGTGCATTATTCGGATTTATCTCGATCTCAAAATACCCCTCTTGCACTTCTTTACCCTTGCTGATAAAAACTTCAAAGACTTCTTGTTTGTATAAGGCAGTATTGTTTTTGTCATAGTGATTTTGATTGACTCTGGGATTGTTTCTACATTCAAATTGTATTTCTAAAAATAGTCTATCGTATTTTAGTTTTACTACCGTTTCTTCTTTAATCGGTGTACCTCCAACGGATTGCTTGAAATGTACATTATCAATGGCAGTAAATGCTTTCGTGTTAATTCTTAAAATAGGTAGGTCATTCATAGGCTTGTTGCTGTACAAATCTGTTGCAGGAATAAGTGATTTTTTTTCTTTACATGACATGGCTAGGAGGATAAGTAGCAGTACGATTGCTTTTTCCATTCATTGAATTTTAGGCTAGCTCAAATATATACTATTTCCACATAGACAAGGGGAAAGGGGAAAAAGAACCCTTAAAAAAGGGGAAAAGTCCCCTTGACTTTTTATAATTAATGGTTTAATATTGTAATCAAATATGTTGCTAATATTATTTGTGAGATCTAATACAAAAAAATATAATTATGAAGCATAGAAAAAGTTTAGGGATACCTTGGGTATTGAGGAGTATTTTGGAGCCTGTACTAAAAATCGGCAAAAAGGAGGATAAAATATCCACGAAGAATGGCATTTTTATAAAATATTTATAAGGCTAAATTTATTTTTGGTATAAGATTTGATATCTATACATAAATGGAGGTGGTAAGGGCTATTGATGCGAATACGATAGAGTAAAAGCACTGGCATTCCAACTGCTTGAAATATCAATCACCTCTTACGAGTTCAATATAAATAGCACTATACTAGTTGCTGACAGTATAGTTGTAGTGCAGTGTTATTTATATTGAAGCACGGGAAAATTCCTGGGCATATATCTACACGATATTCGCCTTGGGCAGGTCCGTGGAATCGGAATGGATCAATTTTATTTTTATTTTAGCATATGCTGCTATTTTTTAAAATAGCTCATAACCCTTTGATAAATAAAATAGTTCTTTTGAACAGTAATTATATGGTTCCGTCCAACTTAATTTGAAATCTGAACAGTATTAATTTATATTTAGATTATCGTTCGGATTATGCTGACGATCAGAACATGATTAGAATATACATAACAAAGATAGTTTAAACCAGCTGCTATGAAATCGAGTTAATTGCTATCGAAATTGAATAAATTATTATAAAAGTACTTAATGGTGCGTTTGCTTCATTAAGTACTTTTTTTTGTTGAAATAGCCTATCATTTGGTATGCAATATGTAGCTGTTGTAACAAAAACTATAACATAACGTCATATAGTTAGTACCATCTACTTAATTGGAAAATGATTTATTAGAGAACCATTTTATACCTTCTATTCCGGTTTATTGGGTTATTCAGTATACTAATGATTTTCGCAATATTTTTATAAAAACAAATACGCTACATTATATAAATAAAATTAATAAAATCAGACCTTATGAAAACACTACTTACCTTAGTAGTCTGTGTGCTTTTTTTGCAATTACCGGCTCAAACGTCTATTACCCATGCAGACTGGCAAGCAGACCTCAAATTCCTGCAACATACAATACATAAAGACTACCCTTTCCTTTTTAAAAAAACAAGCCCTAAAGACTTTGATGTAGCTATTGAAAAATTCAATAAGGCAATCCCCAAGATGCAAGACCATGAAGTGCTTGTTGGCTTTGCTAAGATCATCGGCATGTTCAAATATGGCCATACCAGAGTTGGCTTCAGGGAAGGTCCGGTATCCTATCATAAATTACCCTTGAATTTATATCAATTCCCTGACGGCCTTTATATTACTGGGGCACATAAAGATTATGCGTCTGTGGTTGGTACTAAAATAACTGCTATTGAAGGTATGCCCACCAAAGAAGCATTAAAGGCCATTTATCCGGTGGTTCCTGTTGAGAATGAGCAGTTCTTTAAGGCTTATGCCGGCATCTATTTGGCCATTCCTGAAATACTGCATGCCCAGGGCATAACCAAAACCTTACAACAGAATATTAGCCTGAGCCTTGAAAAAGAGGGCAATACTTTTACATCAGTTATTAGTGCCACAAGTAATTTGGATACTCCGGTTCAATATGGAGAACTGAAACCGGGAAACGACTGGGTAGGAGCGCGTGACCAATCACAAAACCCGCTCTACCTAAAAAACCTCGAAAAGATCTATTATTATGAATATTTGCCTGAACAAAAGGCGGTCTATGTACGCCATAGCCAGATACAGGATGACCCCTCAGAGAATATTCCTGCTTTTTATGATCGTGTATTCAATTTTATAGAAAATAATGAAGTCGAGAAATTAATTCTGGATGTACGTTTAAATGGGGGAGGCAATAATTATAAGAACAAACCTATTGTTACGGGAATCATAGAACATAAAAAGGTTAACCAGAAGGGCAAGTTCTTTGTCATCATTGGCCGGTGTACCTTTTCTGCCTGCCAGAACCTGGTGAATGAGTTGAGCAACTATACCAATGCCATCTTTGTGGGAGAGCCCACGGCCGAAAACATTAATTTTTACGGAGATAACAGGCGGGTAGAGCTTCCCAAAAGCAAGCTACCTGTTTACTTATCTTTTGCCTGGTGGCAAGACAAACCCCAATGGGAAAACGGCCCCTATACCGCTCCTCATTTAGCCGTTGACATGAGTTTTGAAGACTATAAGGCCAACCGGGACCCTGTACTTGAAACAGCTTTGAGTTTTTCTGATACTAACTTTATCATTGACCCTATGGCATATTTAACGGGCTTATTTATGGAAAAGAAGTTTGAAGAGCTTGAGGCAGAAACTTCGCGGATGGTAAAAGATCCTGCCTATCGCTTCTTTCAATTCGAACAGGAATTCAATAAGGCTGGTTATAATATGCTGGGCTCGGGACAAACCGAAGGCGCCCTCTATGTTTTTCAAATGAACAGCAAATTATTCCCTGAATCTGCCAATACCTGGGACAGTCTGGCAGAAGCTTTTTGGAAGGCTGGTAATCTGGAAAAGGCCAAAGAGTATTATAATAAGGCGATTGGCTTAGACCCAAAAGGAGCTACGGGAGACAACGCAAGGAGAATGTTACGTGAAATAGAGATGGGTCCCAAACAATAAAAAAAGGCGAGTAGTCCATTTTAACGAGTGACTTGTGTATTGTTTTCATCCCGAAGCCTCGGGATTAATCCGTCTTAAATCTTTTGCGTATCGCCATTACACTTTTTAATCTTTATAAGAAAAGTATCCTTTTCTATAGCAAACACAAAAGAGTTCTAGTAATTGCTTTCTATAAGGACCCGATAATCGATAGTTCATTTGAAATATAATTCGTAGTTTTATGACATTATATTTCTGATTAGCAGTTATTTATGGCTTAAATTAATAACAGCTAATTGTTTTATCTAAAACGATTCCTTATGAGATCACTGTATTATATTATGGGTGTGCTACTGTTTTTAGGGTGCCAATCCAATGGAAAAAAAGAAGACGCCATAGAAGTATTTACTGTGGATATGTCAGTACCAATTGAGACTCCAAAGGCAAAAATTGTATATGACAAATTGAATTTCGGGAATGGCTATAATTCAGCGAACGGAAGAGAGTATTTTGGTGTTTTACAATATGAAGGTGCTGAGAAATCCACAGAAACCTCCGCCAATGCCCGGGGAAATACAGGCACTATAGAAATGGAAATACTGGAATCTAAAGAGCAATTAAAAGATGTGTTTAAAGTGACTACAAAAGTAGACCTTGATTTTAAAATTTATGGTTTTAGTTCGAGTAACAGCTTTAAAAATGATTTATATCAGGAGACAGAATTCAACGATTTTCATCAAAATGCAGTTATTAAAGCCGAATATACCAATGAACCTCTCATCATTATAAATCCCACAGTAAAAAAGGAATGGATTGGTCTTGCAAAACAAGATCCCGATGAATTTATGCGTACCTGTGGCGATATGTTTGTGAGTAGAATTTTTACTGGCGGAGAATTATATGCATTTTTCAGTCTTGAAAGTCACGATACCAAACAAAAGGAGGAGAACGAAACGTTTTTTGAAACAACAAACAGCTATTATGGCAATAGCCTTGGCGGAACTGTTGATATCAAAAAGGTTACGGAAAGCTTTAATAAAACAGAAAAAATAAAGACCAAAATATTCACAAAGGGGGGTAACAGTACACCAACCGAGCCTACGCTTACAGCTTTTGTAGAGTATGCCAATAAATTTAAAGAGCAAGTTGCACAAGAAAACAGGGCCATGATTTTATACGTAGAATTAACACCTTATGAGGCTATTGCCGGGTTTCCTAAAGTTAATTTTAATAAGATCAGAGTTGACCAAGCCAACTTTCTGGAGCATGGGATTGAAAAATTCAACGAAATACAAGAATCACTTAATAATGCTAGTTTTGTTTTTGAACAAAGTCAATATTTTAATGAATATGATCTGGCTGTGGCTGATACCATTGTTACCACCTATCCTGAAAAGTTAGAGAATATTCAAATCCTCTTAAAAAATTGTGAGTCCGATTTTGACCAGTGCAACAGTACTGAATTGGAAGCCTATGATGGGTTTGATGTGTTTGCTCCCATTATAGATTACCCAAAACTAAAAGGTGTCAAAGTAGATCTGCCAGTAGTAGAAAACGGTAATTATATAGAAGTATTTGCAGATACCGGACCAAGTGGTAAATTTTTAACCGTAAATGGTATGTTGGAAAGTAGGCCAAGAAACAATAGAGCCAAGCCAAAATGTTATGACGTAAGTTTCAAAGCCGATAGAAAATTTTTAAAGCGCACCTATTTTACAGATACCTATGTGTATTATGAGTTTCCTTACTATATGATTCGTTATAAAAGTAACGGTGTAGTATTAAGACAGTTTAGATGGAATGGTGTACCCATAAAAACCGAAAATAATGTCTCTGTTGAAATGAAATTGGTAAACAGTAAAACAAAATTGGAATATTATTGGCACAAAAAGTGGCACAATGCAGGAAAAGACAGAGAAAAACGTGTTGCCTTTACATCGGCTACTTATTTCGATGCTGTTAGGCCTTGCGATAATGTCATACCGCAAGTAGTTTTTGCAGATAGTTTAAACGATTTAGAGGAAGCTGGTAAAATGACTATCACAACAACAAATGAAAGCAATTCAAGAATAAAAAAACCATTTCCTACATTAGTAGATCGGGGAGGCTATTATGGTTATGATTTTGATAAGGACTGAAATAATAATAAAGCCTCCTTCAAGAAAGTGAATAATATTTACTTTACCGATTGTTTTAATAATGTGAAGATGTTAAATAACACTCACAACGCTGTCAGCGTTCTTATGAACTTCAGGTTTTGGAAAAGTATAGAAATAAGTAACAACGTGTTTAGCGTCCTTTTAAAAAAATTTTAAGCCTGGCAAAAAAACTAGTGTTCTGCTTTTGCCTAAAGGAAAGCCTGTCACCAAACGTTAGCTGGTCCAGGCGAGCGTTTAATTGATCCACTTGCCCGGACAGTTCTTCTGTATAGTTGAGGAACTTGCGAATAGTTGCCTGATCCTGTACAGGGCCGCTTCCCTCTCTCCCTGATTTATCGGTACCATTGGCAAGTGACTCGGCATGTGCATTCAAGTTCTGTACGGTACCTGTTAGGTCCTCCGCAAGGTGTTTTACATCTTCGGAAAAATGGGTTGCACGGCGAAGAATCTCTTTCATAGTAGAATTCTTAGCTTCAATATATGCCTCAATCACAAAGCTCATATCAAGTATAACAGCCTTATTTAATGCTCTAATAATCTTTGTCAAGTTTTTAGGATCGTCTTTATACTTTTTTAAAATTAATACTATTGACGCATTCAGCATAAAACAATAGGCACTCATATACGAACTAGGTACCAGGCCCACTCGTAAATGGGTCTGGCCTACTTTTTTCGTTTGCTCAAATTGCTCTTCGCCGAAGTGTTCGGAAAACAAAATCCGTTGCCAATGCTTTTTTTGTTGGGTACGGGCCCTTTCGATCGATTCCTCATTTTGGAATAGTGATTTTAGTTCAGGTTGACCCAGAATATGGACATACATGTTGTCTAACATATCGTCAATGGATTCCTTAAATAAATTCTGGGCCTGCTGCAAAGTCTGAACGGTATCATTGTCAAACCTTAAGAAACGAAGGCGCTGTTCTATGATTTTGGAATGAGGCATCTCTAAAGTTTTTTATCTGTTGGATTCAGGGAAGATAGTAAGCGGTATTCCCTGTTTTAATAACAACTCACTAGTGGTTTTTACTTAGTTTAAGTAAACGATAAAACGAAAATTATACCATTTATCAAGGCTTGTCTTTGGATCTATCAGATAAAATTGAATAGTAGTTGTATTGAATAAATCGCTTCCGTAACCTATCCTTATTCCATGAAAATTGGGAAAATCGTGACTTATGGCAAGCGCATATGGGCAATAGACACTTAGCTGAATATATAAAAGCTACTGATGGCGCTGTAGAAGAATTTACAGTAAACGAAATGACCGTAATAGGATAATTGGTATTAGCATAATATCTAGTGTTAATTATATTTTTTTTAACACCAAATCAAGAAAGAGGTTTTAACTTTGGGTAGATTGTTATTTGAATGGTTCCTTAGAAACTTAGACAAATGCAAAGAATTTGTACGTAACCATGTTAAATAGTACCCATATGAAAATTAGATATGTAAGAGTAATCTCTTCAAAAAACACTTCGATAAAAACAGACTATCTGACCAGAGCATTCTTCCTGTTTTGGTTTGTTTTATGTAGTGTACAAATTCATGGGCAAGAACGGGACATTAATAAAGACAGCACTCGAATTTCAAAATCCAAATTGACCATCAGTGATTTTTCACAGGTAAGAACTTTTTGGAGCGAGGAACAACATTCAAACTTTGCCTTTAAATATAATATAAATCCCAGGCTTTTTCTTGAACTGCAAGGCTATTATGATACGTACTTATTGGCCGATGTTTTTAGAGTTCCTATTATCGCAAAAAAAGTATGTTTCGAAGAAACTGTATATGTTTTCTGGAATAGAAATAGAATCTGAACGAGATAAACTGGATTTATATCTAGAGCTACCGCCTCCTCAATTAAAATTAAAAAACGGAATGGGTTATGATGTGAACACTAATTTTCAGTTACAATTTGAGCATAATCTACATTTCAATAAGTCAAATGTGGGAATTTACGGCAGCCCTGAACTCTTTTCATTAGGTGGTAAAATAAAATTTTAAAGATATCTTTTTTTTGGATGTTTCTAAAAGGTACATCTAAAATGTACTATCACTTTTTATATTAACCTGCACCGAATATTTTTACTTCGCTCAACATAAACCTAATCGAAGCATAGGAGGGAAGCCAATCCTTTAGGTTCACAGGCTCTTAATTATAGAAAAAAAAAGATTCATGAGTAAATGGCTCGAAGAACTATCTTTTCTCACATATAAAACATAAACTAATCAACTATAACTTTATTTTTATTTTCAAAATCGCTGCTTACCAGTTCATTAATTTTGAATTCTGTAAAGTCATATTTCCAAATAGCGCTTCCTTCTTCAATACTTACATTTTGAAACAATTTTAGACCATTTATTTCTTTCCAGTTTGAAAAATATACTTGGACCATATTTTCCTGAGTATCTGTAGGATTTTCAAATCCCAAGGGCATATAATCATCAAATGAATAATAAAAATATACCGACCTGTTCAAAGCATCTTTAAATTCAATCTTAAAAGATGTCTGTCTATTAAATTCAGTAAATCCCTTAAATACTGGATTACTAAAACGATCTTCCGGCCGCATACTAAGCCAATGAAATTCATGCCCTTTTACAAATAACTTATTGAGGGTATCAAGATTACTATAAATACGCTGTGATCTTATATTTTTACCCCAGGAAGCAGAATCACCATATTTCAGAATAACGTGGCCGCTTTTTTTTCGTTGCTCCATTCGGCCGTCTGTTTCTCTGGAAAATATCAGCGTTTTAAAGTCCCCAATAGGTCCATAACAATCCGCCATAGCATACACCGATCCGCTGGCATCCATCCTTCCAACGACCTTCTTAACATTTTGTAAAATGATCGATGTATTTGCCGCTGTTGGTGCCTCAGTATTCGCTGTGCTAATTATTTTCCATTCCTTGTCAATTTTTTTTAACATGCTTTGCCAGGATACAAGCCAAAATACAGGGGCTCTTTTGAAACGGCCTTTCACAACAACATTTCCAATGTAACTTGCCAGAGTGCCATCATCAGAAATTTCTATAATAGGTTCTTGTATCTTTTTAAGCTCATAAAATTCCATACTATCCAGATATGACTGGGTACCTGCAATGAGATCCGCTTTATTCACTTTTTCAACATTGCCATTTCTAATATCATAAAAAGAAGTTGCATTCGGCTGGTAGAACTGTTCTGCGCTTTTTTTTAAATGAGCTTCTTCAATAAGATCAATTTGCGCCTGTATTTTTTTCTTTTCATCAGCGAGATCAACAGCTTGATTACAAGAAATCATACTACCAAGAGCTATACCAATTAAAACAACTAAATGTATCGGATTGTGCATATCATTTTTTGACTTTACATAAAAGTAATTAAATATTTAGTAGTAGTTAATTAGTGTATCTATTTTTAAGAAATATTTATGATTAATTTTAAAAACAGTGTTGCGTTTGTTATATCTATAATAGTCAGCGTGACACCTACGCCAGAGTGGGACACGTGCCCAACAGTAAAACATGTTTGGCTATGATGCCCAGATTATGAAATAGAGGACAAAAAACAGTTTTAATCCTTTGCTATCTAAACAATCAGGCCATCATCTGGCGCTAGAGGTTTTGAAAGCTCTGTTGAATCCAGAAAATTATTAGAAAACACCTCTTGCATGGGTACGGAAAGTAAGGTACTCCTTACTTTTTCCCATTTTTTCGCCTTATTTCCATACATATGATTTACTAAATTCGGAAAATCCCAATCGGCATTTTTACCCCAATGAATGGTAAATGGAATGTTATTATTCTTTAAAACTTCGATCATTTTTGTGGAATAATCTTTCAGACTGATAAGCTTCTCCTTATCATCCCATTGGATTCCATCAATCTCAACCATACAAGTAAACGGAAATTTCGAAAAGGCCAGGGTAGCTTTAGATTGTTTTATAAAACGCATCGCGAAAATACCGGGAACAGGATGATCTCTTGTTAGTTTAGCCAATAATTCCAATGCTTTTGAAGAATTCCTATGATCTACCCCGAATGAACATGCAAAAGCCCGGCCTTGAAAACCTGCATCCCAGAAGATCTCAGACAGTTTCCCTACGGTTGTTTTTTCTTCCTTAGGTAAAATGGAAGATTTCAGCATCTTAATAAGTTTCGGAATCGCTTTCGGAAGTTTTTCTGCAATCTTTATAAACAGGTAGATAAGATCTAAATAGATAAATTCTTTCTGAAAAGGAATGGGATTTCCAAAATCTGCCTTATAATTCTCATAGTATTTTATTTTATATATGAATTCTACTGCATATTCTTTTTCATTCGTATTGTAGGGATTCATAAATACTTTGTAGTGAAAAGGGCGAACACCCTTAAAATCGGTACCTGGAATCTTAGGGTCATAATTAGAAAAATCAAGGCTATCTGCTAGTTGAAGTGCTTCATCTTTATCAATCTTTTTAACATATCGATGAAGCAGGAATAAATTTTCGGCCTCTATCACTACGCCATGGATAAAACCCATAGATCCAAGTCCGACAAGAGCCGCATTAAAAATTTCATCATCTCGAATAATCCTGGCCTTAAAATTTTGAATATAAGTATCCCTTAATGCGGGTTTTGTTTTTCGTTCAAGATACACAATGTCTTCCGGGTTAGGGCCCGTAATTAAGTTCAGCCCTACCACATAGTCTTGAACAGAACCCACATCGATGGTTGAGCCATGAACACCGGTAGAAATACAACCCGCAATGGTTTGTCCGTTACTGGCTCCTGAGGTCTTAAGCGATTTTCCTCGATGTTCTAGAAACCGCGAAACCTCCTTGATTTGATTCCCACATTGCAACCAGTACAGGTTACTGTGTTTATAGGTGGCATCTTGGTGCATTTCTCCTTCAAAAATGGGAAATTTAAGGTTCATAAAACTATTAAAATGCATACGATCTGCGCAGTGGGCAATATTAGACATAGACCATTTTGAACCAATGGCTCGAAAGCATTCATGGGTATTTGCTGCTTGCTGTATCAATTGTTGGATTTCCAACGCTACATCGGTGTATTTTTCAAAATCGGAAAGACCAGTGGCGTCTTTTTCCAATCTGGTGGTCAGAAATTTTTTTAAAGGGAAAGGACCGTTCTTATGAAGCGTATCCCAACGTGTCCGTATATCAATTTTGGTAGTGGCCATATCACATTAAGCTGTTTTCTTTTATACAGACATATTTAATCTTTACTTTCTTCTTTCTCCCAAAAGTAACTGCGTTCAACAGGATACCTCCAAAAGTAGCTCTGTACTCCACGGTATGCAGTGCCTCTGAAGGGCATTTTGTAATATTAAAGTAATGTGATCCTGTGGTTAGTTTTCTGGTTACAATGGTGTCCAGGGTATGTACATTATACCCGGCATATGAATCTTCTCTTTCTGTATCTGCAGGTTCCCATTGTCCATTTGCAACTTGAAACCGCACTGAATAGCAGGAGGTCATAATTAAAGCCAGACCGAAATACAAAGTAATTTTACGTAAATTCATATATTAAACCTTTAAAAGTTACATTCTCTAAAAGTAGTATTACACTAAATACCGGTCAAGAGGGATTTTCCCCTTTTTTCACGGGGATTTTTCCTGTATAAATTAGAGTGTTTTTCCTGCTTTAAACCTTATTTAAGACTCACGAGCTCCAATTTATTAAAGTAGGAGTAGAGTGAGAAACCTGAGATTGGTTAACCCTTCGATAAACCTAGCAAAGTTTTGTGAATCTGATTTATTACAAATAATTGAGTAGGAATAAAACACTTTTTATTCTAAATCCCTGATAAACAATAATTAAGAATACAAATCGTTGTTAATTAAAAGTAATCAACAACCCGAAATGTATTTTATTAAAAATTATAAAACAAGCCTAAGCTTTTTGGCAATACTATTAATTTTAGTTTCATCCTCTTTTTTAAGTAAGAAAACAAGTAGTGATACATATGCTGACTTTGGAGGATGGGTCAAATTAGGAACACAAGCTGTAAGCCCCGGAGTTGATCATGATGTATTGAACTTTACGGAAGCTGCCGAAACCTATAATCGTTTAAAATTTAAAGTATCAAAGGCTCCTGTATATATTAGGAACATACATATAATATATGGAGATGGCACTTCGGAAAGTCATAGTATAACGCGCCATTTTAAAAAGGGTGAGGCAAGTAGAATTTTACCCCTTGTAGGTTATGGACGAATTATTAAAAAGGTAATTTTTAACTACAGACGACCTTATTCTAATAAAAAATTAGCCGAATTAGCAGTATTGGCCAAGATTTAAGTTCATTTGCAAATGTGTGTGGAATACGTTTAATAATAGTAGCTCGTGATTTTATTTCTTAAGCACCTTTTCCAACACAGTCCATACATTGTTTGCAACAATTTTCTGACCTTCAATAGTAGGGTGAATGCCATCTTCTTGATTTAATTCAGGAACACCTCCCACATCTTTCAATATAAAGGGAATTAATTCAAGTTCATTTTTTTTGGCCAAGTCAGGGAAAATAGTTTTGAACGCGGTAGAATATTCCGGCCCCATGTTGGGAGGAAGTTGCATTCCGGCCAGAATAATAGTGGCCTCAGGTTCTTTATCATGTACCGCATCTATAATTGCCTGCAAGTTCTCACGGGTTTCGAGTAATGGAACTCCACGTAAACCATCATTAGCGCCTAATTCTAACACAAAGACATCAATTTTCTGATTGAGCACCCATTTTATGCGGCTTCTTCCACCCGCACTGGTCTCTCCACTTAGTCCGGAATTCACAACCGTATAATCCAGGCCTAAAGAATCTACCATAGATTGTATAATGGCAGGAAAAGCATCATTTATGTCATCAAGTCCATACCCCGCAGTAAGACTATCTCCAAAGAATAGAATAATCTTAGAGTTGGTGTTTGTAGCAGTAGTACTTTCAGCATCTACGGTTTCTAATGGCTCACTTTTTTCTTTTTTAGAAGCATCTCCACCGCAAGAGAGTAGCAATACAAAAATAATAAAATAACAAAACTTTAAGAAAATCTGCCTACGGTTACCGTATAAATTTAAAATCATTTGCTTACTTTGCTTCTTGTGCTTAAACCAGTTCATCTTATAGAATAAATTAAAAGATAGTATGCCAAAGATATTAAAGATTCACGAGCTTGAGAAAACATATACAAGTGGTTCAAAAATAATAACCGTATTGCAGGATATCTCTTTTGAAATTGAAAAAGGAGATACCTTTTCAATTGTTGGCCCTTCCGGAAGCGGGAAAACAACCCTGCTTGGCCTGTGTGCCGGTTTGGACCATCCTGATTCGGGAACTGTCGAATTATGTGGTCATAACATGCAGGATCTAAATGAAGATGAACGCGCACAATTACGAAATAAAGAGGTGGGTTTTATTTTTCAAAACTTTCAATTACTACCCACCCTTACTGCGCTGGAGAATGTAATTGTGCCTTTAGAGTTACAAGGAGCAAAAAATGCAGCTAAGGTTGGCATGGAATTGCTGAGTAAAGTGGGGCTGGCAGATAGGTTTCATCACTATCCTTCGCAATTGTCAGGCGGAGAGCAGCAGCGTGTAGCGTTGGCCAGAGCATTTTCAAATACACCTTCTATTTTATTTGCCGATGAACCTACCGGTAATCTGGATGAGGAAACCGGTGAAAAGGTAATACAACTCCTTTTTGAATTAAATAAAGAAGCGGGCACTACCCTGGTGATTATCTCCCATGATTTAGACCTGGCAAATAGAACACAGCAAATTCTTAGATTAAAAGGAGGAAAGATTATGACCAACGAAAGAACGCACTCACTTTGAGTAAAAATTCCTCATATACAAAAGTAGGCACCCCATGGTTGTTTAAAATGGCATGGCGTGATGGTAAGGCAAGTAGTTCAAGATTATTGCTGTTTATGGCCTCTATTATTTTGGGCATCGCAGCTGTGGTTTCTATTCAATTGTTTAGTGAAAATTTAAAGCAGAATATCCAGCGGCAGTCTAAGAGCTTAATGGGTGCCGATTTTATTATCGACAGCAGGCAACTCCCCAATGCTAAAGTACAAGCGATTATCGACTCTTTAGGAGCATATGCTTCAGAAGTTAACTTTTCATCGATGGCTGCATTTCCCAAAAATGGAGAAACCAAACTCGTACGAGTACGGGGCATAGAAGGCGGCTTCCCTTTTTATGGAACAATCGATACAGAACCGCTCTCTGCGGCCTCGACCTATCAGGAATCAGGTGGGGCTCTGGTAGATGCTACTCTACTATTACAATATGATTTAACCCCGGGTGATTCTATTAAATTAGGAAAGCTAACCTTGCCAATTATTGGTGCCTTAAAATCTATTCCCGGAACTACGGCCATTTCTACTGCTGTGTCACCAACGGTGCTCATACCGTTTCGTTTTATTGCAGAAACCGAATTG
>Ga0209633_10000506_pt1 | contig 45047 bp, 32 predicted proteins | sample Cruoilmetagenom1_FD_187290 | JGI IMG/M metagenome (GOLD analysis project Ga0209633, IMG submission 187290) | Oil polluted marine microbial communities from Coal Oil Point, Santa Barbara, California, USA - Sample 1 (SPAdes) (version 2) | ecosystem: Environmental > Aquatic > Marine > Oil seeps ... | reverse complement strand
AATAGGCGAAGAGCTGTCTATCCAGTCTTTGATTCCTTTAACTTCGGCTATTTTACCGGAACGTAAAATAGAATCGTTTTCACCAAATTGGGTAAAATCTTTGTGCACATAACTGGCATAACGATCTATATCACCTTTTTCAATGGCATCCCACATATCGATTAGAGAAGATTTGATAACATCTTCTTCTTGTAAGATATTTGTTTCAATTACTTTAGGCAATTCTTTAGGTTCTTGCTTCTTATTGATACAGCTAGCAATTGGGATAAATAAAAATAGTATTAAAAGTTTATACATAGAAGTATTATTTAATAAAAAACCCTCCAAAATAGGAGGGCAGTTAACTTATTCTTTCTTTTGTACTGGCTTTTTAGCCTTTTTAATCTTTATGGTCAATTCTTCCTTGTCTTCATCAAGATCCATAAAGATACTGTCGTGTTCCTTGAGTTTTGAATTAACTATTTTTTCTGCCAAAGCATCCTCTATATATTTTTGAATAGCGCGTTTTAAAGGTCTCGCGCCATATTGTCTATCAAAACCTTTATCAGCAATATAATCCTTTGCTTTATCACTCAAAGTAAGCTGGTAACCTAAACCATCAATTCTTTCTAATAACTTTTCAAGTTCAATATCAATAATAGAGTGGATGTCTTCTTTTTCTAATGCGTTAAATATAATTACATCATCAATTCTATTTAAGAACTCCGGAGCAAAACTTTTCTTCAAGGCATTTTCTATAACACCCTTTGCATGAGAATCTGCTTGTTTCTTTTTAGAAGCAGTGCCAAAACCAACTCCGGCTCCAAAATCTTTTAGTTGACGTGAACCAATATTCGAGGTCATGATAATAATGGTATGTCTAAAATCAATTTTTCTACCTAAACTATCGGTAATAAAACCATCGTCTAAAATTTGTAATAACATATTGAAGACATCAGGATGTGCTTTTTCAATTTCATCTAATAAAACAACAGCATAAGGCTTACGGCGTATTTTTTCAGTTAATTGTCCGCCTTCTTCGTAACCAACATAACCCGGAGGTGCTCCAATTAGACGAGAAATGGCAAATTTTTCCATATACTCACTCATGTCAATACGTACAAGTGCATCAGGTGAATCAAATAATTCTGTAGCCAATACTTTTGCTAGTTGCGTTTTACCCACACCAGTTTGACCTAAAAAGATAAATGACCCAATTGGTTTATTAGGATCTTTTAATCCAACACGATTACGCTGGATGGCCATAACTACCTTTTTGACAGCCTCATCTTGCCCAATTACTTTTCCCTTGATCAAATTTGGTAATTCTGCCAATCTATTACTTTCTGCTTCAGCAATTCTATTTACAGGAATTCCGGTCATCATAGATACTACTTCGGCAACATTGTCTTCCGTAACCGTTTCTTTATGTAATTTAGATTGTTCTTCCCAAGCTTGTTGTGCTGTCGCTAACTCTTTTTCAATTCGTTTTTCATCATCTCTTAATCGAGCAGCTTCCTCATATTTTTGACTTTTCACTACATTGTTTTTCAGCTCTTTAACTTCCTCTAGCTGTTGTTCTAATTCAAGTACCTGTTGTGGAACTACAATATTTGTAATATGTATTCTAGAACCTGCTTCATCGAGTGCATCAATAGCTTTGTCCGGCAAAAATCGATCTGTCATATATCTGTTTGTCAACTTTACACAAGCTTCAATAGCTTCATCAGTAAAAACAACATTATGATGGTCTTCGTATTTATCCTTAATATTATTAAGAATTTGAATAGTTTCTTCTACAGAAGTTGGCTCTACCATTACTTTTTGAAAACGACGATCTAGAGCGCCATCTTTTTCAATATTCTGACGGAATTCATCTAAAGTAGTAGCACCTATGCATTGAATTTCTCCTCTAGCTAATGCTGGTTTGAACATGTTTGATGCGTCTAATGAGCCAGTAGCTCCGCCTGCACCAACAATGGTGTGAATTTCATCTATAAAAAGAATAATATCATCATTTTTTTCAAGTTCATTCATCAGAGCTTTCATTCTTTCCTCAAACTGTCCACGATATTTTGTACCCGCTACTAAGCTGGCCAAGTCTAATGACACTATACGTTTATTAAATAATATACGTGATACTTTACGCTGGATAATCCTCAAGGCTAATCCTTCAGCTATGGCCGATTTACCGACACCTGGTTCTCCAATTAAAATAGGGTTGTTCTTTTTACGGCGACTTAATATTTGTGAAATACGTTCAATCTCTTTTTTTCGACCAACAACTGGATCTAGTTTACCTTCTTCAGCCTGTTGTGTCAGATCTCTACCAAAATTATCTAGAACCGGAGTTTTAGATTTTGAACTTGGTTTAGAAGGTTTTGCACTTCCTTCAAACGGATTACCTTTTGGCTCATCAAAATCATCATCACTTGTACTTTCAGCTGTCGGACTTTCAACATTGCCTTCTTCTTCAACAAATAACTGACTAAAAATAGATTTTACTTCATCATAATCTATATCGAATTTGTTTAATAATTTAGTAGTTGGGTCATTTTCATTTCGCAATACGCATAATAATAAATGCGCTGTACTTACCGCTTTACTTTTAAACAATTTAGCTTCTAAAAAAGTGGTTTTTAATGCTTTTTCCGCTTGTTTGGTTAAATGCAAACTCTTTTTATCATTTCCTGTATGTACGTCTGTATTTGCAGGACTAAGTCCTTCAATTTTCTTACGCAGCATAGTCAAATCAACATCCAATGTGTTTAACACATCAATAGCCTCACCATTAGCTTTACGAAGTAAACCTAACATTAAATGTTCTGTACCTATAAAATCGTGCCCTAATCGTAAAGCTTCTTCTTTACTATAAGCGATCACATCCTTAACTTTCGGTGAAAAATTATCGTCCATATTATAAATTTATATTGTAAAATTAGTAGATTTTTTTAATATAGACTTACAAAAGTTATACCTAACTTTTATTAACAGTCTAAAATAGTGAAAAACAGCGCATTTACTGGGCTTTATTGTTAATAAATAATAATAATAATTCTACTTTTATATAACTACAAAAAATCAGAAATGTTGTATATTGCTGGCTTCTAAAAATCAATAAAATCTAAAAGAATTATATGGCAGAAGGTGAAAAATTAATTCCTGTTAATATTGAAGATGAGATGAAGTCATCATACATTGATTATTCAATGTCGGTGATCGTATCAAGAGCATTACCTGATGTGCGAGATGGATTAAAACCCGTACACAGAAGAGTGCTTTTCGGTATGCATGAGTTAGGAATTAAAGCAACAGGAGCGCATAAAAAATCAGCTAGAGTAGTTGGGGAAGTTTTAGGTAAGTATCATCCGCATGGTGACACTTCTGTTTATGATGCAATGGTGCGTATGGCACAAGATTGGAGTATGCGTTACCAAATAGTTGACGGTCAAGGTAACTTTGGTTCTCCTGATGGTGATAGCCCTGCAGCAATGCGTTATACTGAAGTTAGAATGAAAAAAATATCAGAAGAAATGTTATCTGATATTGACAAAGATACTGTAGATCATCGTTTAAATTTTGACGACACACTTCAAGAACCTACTGTTTTACCAACGCGTATACCCAGTTTATTGGTTAATGGTGCGTCAGGTATTGCAGTTGGGATGGCAACAAATATGGCACCTCATAATCTTACCGAAGTTGTTAACGGAACAGTTGCTTATATCGATAATAATAGTATCGAGATTGATGAATTAATGCAGCATATAAAAGCACCTGATTTTCCAACCGGAGGAACTATTTATGGTTATGATGGTGTTAAAGATGCTTTTCATACTGGTAGAGGACGTATTGTAATGCGCGCTAAGACAGTTTTTGAAGAAGTTAATGGTAGAGAATGTATTGTAGTTACAGAATTACCATACCAAGTCAATGGAGCTGATTTAATGAAAAAAACTGCTGACCTTGTTAATGAAAAGAAAATTGAAGGCATTGCTACTGTAAGAGATGAGACCAGTAGAAAGGGACGTCGTTTGGTATATGTTTTAAAAAGAGATGCTATTCCGAACATTGTCTTAAATAAGTTGTATAAATATACAGCGTTACAAACTTCTTTTAGTGTCAATAATATTGCTTTAGTCAATGGAAGACCAGAGATGTTGAATTTGAAGCAATTAATAAAACACTTTGTAAATCACAGACATGATGTTGTTGTACGCAGAACTAAATATGAATTAAATAAAGCAGAAGCACGTGCGCATATCTTAGAAGGATTAATTATTGCTTCAGATAATATTGACGAAGTAATTAAAATAATTAGAGCTTCTAAAAATGCCGATGATGCAAGAGAAAATTTAATAAAGCGCTTTGAATTGTCAGAAATTCAATCTAAAGCAATTGTTGAAATGAGACTGCGTCAGCTTACTGGTTTAGAGCAAGATAAACTAAGAGCAGAGTATGAAGAAATTAAAAAATTGATTGAAGATTTGAAAGATATCTTAGCAGATGAATCTCGTAGAATGTCAATTATTAAAGAGGAGTTATTAGAAATTAAAGAAAAATATGGTGACGAGCGTCGATCTGTAATCGAATATGCTGGAGGTGATTTGAGTATTGAAGACATGATTCCCGATTCTAAGGTAGTTGTTACCATTTCTCATGCCGGTTATGTTAAACGTACTAATTTAGATGAGTACAAAGTACAAAATAGAGGAGGACGTGGTCAAAAAGGTGTTGCCACACGTACTGAAGATTTCTTAGAACATTTATTTGTTGCTACTAATCATCAATATATGTTATACTTTACCAAAAAAGGAAAAGTATTTTGGATGCGTGTTTATGAAATTCCTGAAGGTGGAAAAACTTCGAAAGGAAGAGCTATTCAAAATTTGATCAACATAGAAAACGATGATGTTGTTAAAGCATTTTTGGTAACACAAGATTTAAAAGACCAGGAATATATTGACAATAACTATGTAGTAATGGTTACTAAAAATGGTCAAACCAAGAAAACAGTTCTTGAACAGTATTCTAGACCTCGCACCAACGGTATTGCAGCAATAACTATTAAAGATGGTGATGAATTGTTAGAAGCTAAACTTACTGATGGTAATAGTCAAATAATGATTGCCGTTAAATCTGGTAAATGTATTCGTTTTGAAGAAGCAAAAACCCGTCCTATGGGAAGAAATGCCTCAGGTGTTAGAGGTATACGCTTAAAAGATGATAAAGATGAAGTAATAGGAATGGTTTCAGTAAATGATGAAGAAAGTAATATCTTAGTAGTTTCTGAAAATGGATACGGAAAACGTTCTAAATTGGAAGATTATAGAATTACTAATAGAGGAGGTAAAGGTGTTAAAACTATTAATGTTACCGAAAAAACAGGTAATTTAGTAGCTATAAAAAATGTTACTGATGAAGATGATCTAATGATCATAAATAAATCAGGTATTACAATTAGAATGGCAGTTGCTGATTTACGCGTAATGGGAAGAGCTACTCAAGGTGTACGCTTGATCAATATTAAGGATAATGATTCAATTGCTGCTGTTGCTAAAGTAATGCATGAAAACGATGAAGATGAAGATGAAAATGAAGTTGGCACGGAAATTGAAAATAACGATTCTGAAGAAACAACAAACAATCAAGAATAAATTAATTAATATTAAAATGAAAAAACAATTATTATTACTGCTGGTAATTTTTATAGGATTATCAACTTATGCACAAAAAGATGAATTAAAAGCTGTTGAAAAAGCATTAAAGAGCGGAACTCCTCAAGATGTTTCCACTGCAAAGTCATCAATAGATCAAGCAGAAGGGTTAATCTCAAATGCCGATGAAAAAACAAAAGCTAAATTCTATTTTCTAAAAGCGAAGACGTATTATGATATTGCTAAAAAGAATCCTTCTTTAGATGCCAATGCATATGATACGGCTGCAAAGTCATTTCAAGAGCTATTAAACTTTGAGAAGAAAACAGGGAAACCTAAATATACTAAAGAAGCAGAGCCATTATTAGCCGCTTTGGTTTCAGATGTTTCTAATAAAGGAATTAAACAATACCAAGATAAGGATTTTAAAAATGCAAAGAAAACATTGTATCAAACTTACTCATTAAGTAAAAAAGATACGGTATTTTTAGAATATGCCGCAAATGCTGCTTATTTAGATAAAGATTATGAAGAAGCTTTGGTATATTTTAAAGACTTAAAAAAATTAGGTTATACTGGCGTTTCTACTAACTATACTGCAGAAAATATTGAGAGTGGGAAAAGAGAAAATTTTGGTTCTAAAGCTCAAATGGATTTAATGATAAAAACTAAGCAATATAAAGACCCTAAAGTAGAAGTATCTGAATCTAAAAAAGGTTCTATAATTAAGAATATAGCTTTTATTTTAGTTGAAAAAGGAGAAGTAGAAAATGCTATATCTGCAGTACAAGAGGCAAGAAAAGTTGACCCAAGTGATATTAATATTTTACTTACTGAAGCTAATTTATTGTTAAAATTAGGTAAAAAAGAGGAGTTTGCTGCTTTAATGAAAGAAGCTATTGAACAAGATCCTACCAATCCTAATTTATATTTTAACGTAGGGGTAATTAATCAAGAGCAAGGAAATGAAGAAGAGGCATTAAAATACTATAATAAAGCAATTGAATTGGATTCTGAATATGCCGATGCTTATATTAACCTAGGTGCTCTTAAACTAGAAAAAGATAGAGAACTGGTTGAAGAAATGAATAATAATTTGAGTAATTTCAAAAAATATGATGCCATTAAAGCAAAGCAAGCTGAATTATATAAAGAAGTTTTACCTATTTATGAAAAAGCTCGCTCATTAAAAAAAGATGATTTGGATATTGTTAGAACATTAATGAGCATGTATGAAAATCTTGAAATGGATGATAAATTCAAAGAGATGAAAGCTATTTGGGATGCTTCTAAAGAATAGTTGATTAAATAAATTAGCATGGATAAAAAAAATCCTGATAGATTTCGAAATCTATCAGGATTTTTTTATAAATGAATATTCTAAAATATTTTTTTAATCACCCTTAATTTATGAGTATGTTTTCTTAAATCTGCATTATATATTCCACTCTGATCAAGTCTATCAATACGAACCTTTCCACTAGCGTGGATAATATAATTATTAGCCAATATAATACCAACATGAATAATATCACCTTCATTATTATCAAAAAATGCTAGATCGCCAGGTTCAGACTCTTCAATAAAACTTAATACTTCACCTTGAGTAGCTTGTTGTGCTGCATCTCTCAGTAATTTATGCCCGTTAATTTTATAGACCATTTGAGTAAACCCAGAGCAATCTATACCAAAAGGTGTTTTCCCTCCCCATAAAAAAGGCACATTTAGGTACATAAAAGCCGTTTTAACAATATTATCCTTTAAAGAAACTTTTCCTGAAGTATTACCCTCATATGAGAACTTAATACCATCTAGGTCTAAAGAATTTTGATCATATAATGGAAGTCGGCTGCCTAAAAGAATTGAAACCAATTCATTGCTGTTATTATTTTCAATAAAATCAACCAATTCGTTTGAAACAACTATAGGAGACTTTTCAAGTTTATCGAAATATGTTTTTGATATTTTTAGATACTGTTTATTATCAATCCAACCTTGGTAGTCATCAAAAGCCAATTTAATTTTTAACCATTGTTTAGAACTATCTAAAACAACAAAATGATCTCCAAACAGTAATTGTGAAATTATTTCACTTCTGTCATTGGGTTCAGATCTTAGAGGAATATTACTTAAATTACAAATACCGTAATTCATTAAAATATTTAATTATTTTCGATTACTATGGCACTTGCACCACCACCACCATTACAAATTCCAGCGACACCAAGCTTACCATTATTTTGTTTTAAAACATTTATCAATGTTATGACAATTCTTGCACCTGAACAACCCAGTGGATGTCCTAATGAAACTGCACCTCCATTTACATTAACTTTTTCAGCATTTAACCCTAGTAATTTAGTATTAGCTAATCCTACAACCGCAAACGCCTCATTAAATTCAAAATAATCAATATCTTCAATTGATGTTTGAGCTTTTATTAAGGCTTTTGGGACAGCTTTTGCTGGAGCAATAGTAAACCATTCAGGCTCTAATGCTGCATCAGCATATCCTTTTATTGTTGCCAATGGAGTTAAGTTTAACTCATTTGCCTTTTCTTTACTCATTAGAACCAATGCTGCTGCACCATCATTCAAAGTGGAAGCGTTAGCAGCAGTTACTGAACCATCTTTATTAAAGGCTGGTCTTAAGTTTGGAACTTTATCCAATATTACATTTTTATATTCTTCATCTTCAGCAATAAGAATCGGTTCTCCTTTTCTTTGAGGAACTTCAACAGGAATAACTTCATTATCAAATTTACCTGCTGCCCATGCTTTAGCTGATCTATCATAAGAATCAATCGCAAATGCATCTTGTTCTTCTCTAGTAAAATTATGTTCACTAGCACATAAATCTCCACAAGTACCCATATGTTTACCATCATAAACATTTGTTAATCCATCTTTCAACATTCCATCAACTAAATTGATGTTTCCTAATTTTTGTCCTGTTCTTCCATTTAGGTAATGAGGTGCAGATGACATATTCTCCATGCCTCCGGCAACAACAATTTCAGCATCACCACATTTTATAGCTTGTGCCGCTTGCATTATGGTTTTCATACCGGAAGCGCATACTTTGTTCACAGTTGTACAGGGTACAGAGTCAGGTATACCTGCAAAAATAGCAGCTTGTCTGGCAGGTGCTTGCCCTAAATTTGCTTGCAAAACATTTCCCATTAGTACTTCATCTACTTTAGAAGGATCTAAATTTATTTTTCCTAATGCCGCCTTTATAGCCGTAGCACCTAATTGTGTAGCTGAAACACTTGATAGACTACCTAGAAAACTACCAATTGGTGTTCTAACAGCTGACACTATAACCACTTCTTTCATAAGTCTTCTTATTTTTCTTAATTATGTCGTTTCTTTTAATAATAATTTACAATCGCGAATTTAATTAATTTTAACCAATCTCGGAATTTAAAAGAACAGTTTATAGAGTGTAACATTTATTACAGATATAACTCTAAGGTTTCATAATTTGCAGTATAAATCAAAAACTGAGGAATATGAGTATAAATGAAGATTTTAAAAAACATTATGTTGCTGTGATAGGAGGCTCTATTTCGGGCTCTGAAGCAGCCAGTTTATTAGCACAAAACGGATTTAGAGTTGTTGTTTTTGATATGAATAAATTGCCATATGGTAAAATTGAAGATGGTCTACCAAATTGGCATATTAAATTGCGAAATAGACAAATTAAAGAAATTGATGAAAAGTTAGATCAGGCTAATATTAGATTTATTCCCAATTCAAAAATTGGCACCGATATTGAATTTTTAGATTTAGTGAATAATTGGGGCTTTTCAGCAATTATTTTGGCGAATGGAGCATGGCAAGACAGACATTTACCTATTCCGAATATAGATAAATTTATAGATAAGGAATTAATTTATCAGAACTCTTTTATTAATTGGTTCAATCACAAACATGAACCTGATTTTAACGGCACTACATATACCATTAAAAATGATACTATTGTTATCGGTGGTGGTTTGTCATCATTAGATGTGGTAAAGGTAATCATGATTGAAAAAGTTAAAAAACAGTTATTTAAAGTAAAGAATATTGACATTGATTTGTTTAGGTTGGAAAAGGATGGTATTCAAAAAGTTTTAGATGCACACAATCTTTCATTGGACGATTTAAATGTTCAAAAAACAAGACTTATCTATAGACGAACTGCCCGAGATATGCCTTTAAAGTCACCGAAGGACAATACTAAGGAAAGTATTGAATCTGCTAAAGTAGTTTCTGAAAAATTATTGAATAAATATTTGGAAAAATATTTATTCGAATTTGTCCCTTTAAGCGTACCGGTTAATTATACTGAAAAAAATGGTAAACTTACCGGTATTATTTTTCAAAATGTGAGTTCTCAGAATGGCAAAATAACACCTATTGATAATAGTTTTTTTGAAATCGCAACGAGTATGTTAATTTCATCTATAGGAAGTATCCCTGAAAAAGTTGAAGGGCTACAATATGAATATTCTTCACTCAAAATGAGAGATGAGGCCGATTATCACGTTTATGGCTATGACAATGTTTTTGCTGTTGGTAACGCAGTTACGGGAAGAGGAAATATTTTGGAATCAAAACAGCACGGAAAACAAATGACTAAATTAATTATTGATAAGCATTTAACCGAAGATGCTTTTGAAAAATGGCTGATTAATCATAACAATCAAATTAAAAGTAATGTACATGAGCAACTGGAAAGTATTGTAAAGGAAATATCGGAGTATAAGGTACAACCAGAATCAATCATACAAGAAATTCTAGATAAAACCGATGAAATGCATAAAAAAATTAAATTCAAAAATTATTCAGATTGGGTTGCTAATAATTTACCGGTAAGGCTAGAAGATATTTAATAGAGAAAACACAATGAATAAATTATTTTTGCGCCAGTATTTTTTGTACTTAATTCAATATTCTTTCACTAAATTTTAAAATAAATCTTGTACTTTATAGTTATTATCAAGTTCTGATGTGCTATTTTTTTTTACATTGCATATAAGTTTCATAAAAGCAAACTAATGAGTAAATTGAATTTGAAAAACTTCTTAAATAGATTATACCAAAATCACGCCCTTATTTATAAAGTTTTTCTATTCGTTTTGACTGTTATAGCTATTGTCTATTTGTTTCCAAAAAGTGGTCATTTTAAATATGAATTCCAAAAAGGAAAACCATGGCAATACGATAATTTATATGCACCTTTTGATTTTGCAATCCAAAAAGATAAGGATAAAATTGATGAAGAAAAACAGCATCTTGAGGCCTCCAAAAAATTATATTTTACTTATAATGAAGAAGTTGTTGTACGTGTTAAAGATAACTTTAAAAAGAAAATTTCTCAAACGCTAAATGATTCATTATTAAATGGATATCGCAGGAAAAGTGTTGTCAATTTTGGAGAAAAACTTATCAATAAAGTCTATAATACCGGTTATTTAGAAAAAGATGACAGAAATATTGCGACTAAAAAACAGCTGGTAAATATTAGAAAAGGTAATGTAATTAATGAAATCGTTTTTGATAAATTAGTAACGGCTTCTGCACTCCAAGGAACTATAAAGTCACATTTTAGGAATACAAATTACAGGTTTTTAGAAAATTATTTTACAAGTTTATTTTTAGAGGTTTTAGAACCAAATGTTTTTTATGACGATGAATTGACACAAAAAATATTATTAGATGAAATTAATAGAATTTCATATACAGAGGACCTCGTAACAGAAAATGAAAGAATTATATCTAAAGGAGACGTAGTTGAAGGAAGAAAATTTCAAATTCTAAATTCTTTTAAAACTGAATATCAATCTCAACTATGGAATGAATCAAACTATAATTGGATAGTTTTAGGCTATACTATTTTAATTGCATTGGCGCTTCTTATGCTCTTATTATTTCTAAGACAATATAGGAATGAAATTTTCGAAAATAACACGAAAGTTACCTTTATCTTTTTCAATATTTTATTAATGGTATTATTAGTCACATTAGTGGTTAAGTACCGTGTTGATTTTATATATGTAGTGCCACTAACAATTTTGCCTATACTTCTAAAAGCTTTTTTTGATGCCCGTTTAGGGCTATTTACCCATGTTCTAACAGTGTTGTTGTTAGGGTTTATTGTACCCAATAATTTCGAATTTATTTTTCTTCAAATAATTGCAGGAATTGTGACAATTTTGACAGTTTCTGAATTATATAGAAGAGCAAATCTATTTATTTCAATAAGTCAAATAACCTTGATTTACATGGTTGCGTATTTTGCCTTTTCAATTATCCAGGAGGGAAATACGCAAAAAATTAACTGGGAATACTTTATCATGTTTGCGCTGAATGGTGTACTATCATTTTTATCGCTTTTCTTAATATTGATTTATGAAAAGATATTCGGATTAGTTTCAGATGTATCCTTGCTAGAATTGTCAAATACAAATTCTAAACTTTTAAGAGAATTGAATGAAAAAGCTCCGGGTACTTTTCAACATTCAATGCAGGTTGCAAATTTAGCTGAAGCTTCAGCTAACGAAATAGGAGCGAATGCCATGCTGGTAAGAACTGGTGCTCTATATCATGATATTGGAAAAATGCTGAATCCTATGTATTTTACTGAAAATCAAACTACAAATGTGAATCCGCATAACGAATTAACACCTAAAGATAGTGCGAAAATTATAGTAGATCATGTTATTGAAGGAATTGAATTAGCTAAGAAAAATGGCTTGCCAGATAGAATTATTGACTTTATCAGAACACATCATGGTACTTCCGTGGTTTATTATTTTTATAAGAAACAAGAAGAGTTAGATAGTGATAATCTTGATAGAAAAGATTTTTCATATAAAGGACCAATACCATTCTCGAAAGAAACAGCAATCTTAATGATGTGTGATGCTGCTGAAGCTGCGTCAAAGAGTTTAAAAGAACCTAGCGCACAATTGATTGACAATCTAATTGAAAAAATAGTTTCAAGTCAAATGGAGAATGGACAATTTATGAATGCCGACATTACATTTAAAGAAATTCAAATTATCAAAAAAGTTATAAAAAAGAAACTCAATAACATTTTTCATTTAAGAGTTGAATATCCAGAATAAAAAAAAAGAGAAGAATTGAATTATTCAAAACTTCTCTTTTCACTTAAAAAAATAATCAACTAAACCTAAATATCTTTTTTAGCAAGATAAAAATCAACTTTTTCAAGAGAATCATCATCTAATCTATTTTGCATTTCATCTAATGTTTTGGGTGGAGGAACTATAACCTTATCACCTTTTTTCCAATCTAATGGCATTGCTACCTTAAATTTGTCAGATGTCTGTAAAGCATTTAAAGCTCTTAAAATTTCATCCATATTTCTACCTACATTTAATGGGTAGTACATGATCAATCTAATTTTCTTTTCAGGATCTATAAAAAATACTGCACGTACAGCAGCAGTTTCACTTTCATTAGGTTGCAACATTCCATATAGTTTAGATACTTTCATATCTATATCAGCAATAATAGGGAAATCAAAATATACCCCTGTATTTTGTCTTACATTGTTCACCCATCCTAAATGAGCATGTATACTATCTATACTTAACCCTAACAACTCTGTATTTAATGCGTCAAATTCACCTTTTCTAATAGCAAATCCGCTCATTTCGGTAGTACATACCGGAGTGAAATCTGCAGGATGTGAGAACATCACAACCCATTTATCTTTTGCAAAATCAGAAAATTTTATTGACCCTTTTGTTGTCACGGCTTCAAAATCTGGAGCCATATCTCCAATTCTTGGCATTGTGTTTAATGTTGTTTCTATTGTTTCCATAATTATAGATTATTATTGATAGTGCAAAGGTATATTAGTAATATTTATTGATAAACAAATTGCAATCGATTTATATTATAGTTAAATAGATAAAGAATTACTTTATAAAATCGTTTTATCTTCTACAAAATTGCACAAAAATAAGTTAGGAATCAGTAACTATAGTTACATGGATAAGCTGAGTATATTTTTTATTTACTATTAAATTTATAAGTAATCCCGACCATCCAATAGAAGGTTTCTTTAAGATCTTCTTCTACCAGTTCTTCATCAACAATTATGTTCGCTTTGCTTTGAGGGATAACTAATGCCGGAGATAACGAGAAGGTTAAATTCTTATTGGTATACCACATTGGTAAACTAAACTCGATAGCCATGACATCAAATTGTTCACTTTCCTCGATAGAAACCGTTGTAATAGTTTGTACAGTACTTCCCGTACCAGAACCGTTACCGTTACCATTGCCTGAACCGCGATCACTACCAATACGATTATTTATATAGTATTCTTCATAAAAATTTTGAGAACCCAAATAAATACCTGCTGTCGGCGAAATTTGGAATTGTTGATCATTACTAATAAAGTCCTGGCTCAATTCAGAAGATAAAAAGAAATCTGAACTACTATTATTATTAAAGAATGTACTTGCTGAAACAGATACATTGATAAAACCAAAATCATAACTTAGATTAGCAGTTACATCTGCTTCAACTTCAGATATTACATTATAACTTTCTTCATTGAAGAAATATTTAGTTATTGAAAAATCACCAAATAATTTATTTGCTGTAAAGTCAAATCCAGCTGTAAATAAAAAAAGATCTATTCTACTTTGATCAGATTTTGTGAGGTAGGAAAACGAACTGGAGCCATAAAACCCTGATTTATGGTGATACGTTATAGAAGGATATAAATATGGTGCTGTAACAGAATCTTTTCTACCCATAAATACAGCATCACTAATATAATTTACAGAAACATCAAAATACGAATTATTTGAACTTTCTTCTTGTACTTGATTATCCTTTGTTTGTCCAATTATCAGATTACTGAATAAAAAGAAAATTATTACTAAACTTAAACTAACATTTTTCATCACAATAGATTTAAAATCCAAATAAAAGGGGTTTTGAACATTACAAAACCCCATTTATCACTTCTATTTATTTTTACCTTTACTTTTTTTAATTGAGGGTTTTTTACCTACATTTTTCTTTACTGTAGATTTTTTGCCAACATTCTTCTTGGCTTTTGTTTTTGTTTGAATCTGGTTCTTTCTCATATTGTTGTGAGTTTGAACAAGATTTTGTCTGTATTGATATTGGTTTTGAAGTAATTTACCTTCTGAATTCAGACATTCACCATCTTGCAAACGTAATTGTCTACGGTCTTGATTTTGATAAGTTCCATCTGGATTTACAACAGTACCATCACCAAGTGTCATTGATGTGTGTAAGCGTTCTTGAAATTGGTTCCTTACTTGAAGCATGTCACCATCTACTGAAATATAGTGGACTCGATTTTGATTGCGCTCTTGAATTTGCGCTTTTGATAAACCTGCATTCTCTTGTTGTATTTTATATCGGTATTGATACTCATTTCGATATTTAATACCATCATTGTCTAAACATTCACCATTTTTCAATTTCAATTGTTTACCATCTTTTGTGGTGTATGCTCCTTTAGAATTTAATACAGTTCCATCTTTTAATGTAACTTTTTCTCTTAACATTAGTTGGGCACGCTCTCTTAATTGAAGCATTTCTCCATTGATCATTGTTAAGTTGGTACGATCCTGATCTTGAATTCTGTCTCGATCTCTTTCTTGTGCGACTAATCCTATACTAGTAAAAACTAATAGAATTAAAATAATTGCTACTTTTTTCATGATAAATAAATTTAATTATTAAAATATTTGTTACTCAATGTTTGAAAAAAATGAACTTAATTAATAACTAATTTTTTAAACGTATTGATCAAGTTCGTTTATTATAAAAACAACTAAAAAAAATTAAGTACTGAAAAAATCCAAGTTATTTTTGGTAACATTGGTCACATAGAAAAGCCTGTTTTTTAAGCATTGACTTTGTTTTATGAGAAAACAATTTGACTTTAAAAAAAGGAAAGTTAATTTGATAAAAATGCGAAATACATAAAGGTTAAAAATGTACTCTAAAAGTTACGTTAGGGGTAAAGCTTAGAGCTTTGTTTTTTACTTCTTTTGTAGTATTGTTTTCAATTATGAAATAGTTATTGATAATATTTGTATGGTCTAATCCATTCCAAACAGAAATGCCCGCTTTGGCCCTAATATTTTCTGAAATATTAAAATTATAGATAGCGGAAGCATCTATTCTTAAATAATCTTTTAAGTTACTACTATTTGCAGCCAAATAATTGATTGTACCATCATTTAAGATTTCATCCCCGATCACTGGTCTTGTCGTTGGTTTTCCGGTATGATAATTTAATCCAGCAGAAAATTTAAAACGATCTATAACAAATGATGAGCCAAGTGTTATGGTGTGTGTAATATCAATATTATTTGGAAAATTAATTTCATCAAAATTGTTAAAAGTATATTCATTATCAGCATAAGAATAACTTAACCAAGTATTCAATCTTTTAAATCTTTTATTAATTAAAAAATCAATTCCTTTTACTTGATAGCTGCCATTTTCTTTTTCAAAAATATATTGATTTAAAAACCCCTGGCTTTGAGATGTAATCCCTGTAACTTCTTTAAAATATCCTTCCGCACTGATAAGCCACCCTCTGTTATTATAATCAATACCAAATGATCCTTGCTTACTTTTAATAACCGGGAAATTTTCATTATCAGAGAGATACCATCTACGTTTTTCAATTCCAAAAAACTCATCCGATTCTACGTCAATATTGATTATTTGTGAAGTGTTTTGATGTTTAAATTCTCCTAAAACTCCAATAGTAAAAGAATCAGAAATTTTATGACTTAAACTTATCCTGGGTTCAAAAAGATGCATATTTACATCCTTTACAGAATTGACAAATTGAATAAAATTATACCTTATACCAGATTTTAAACTAGTTTTTTTTGAGTTAGATGTGAAATTGATCTGAGAATACAAGGCATGTTCTCTTACAACTTCAATAACTTTATCTATAAAAAATGGATCGTTTCCTTCTGTTGTGTTGGTTATTCCACTTTCAGTGTATTGATATCCGTTGAGAAATGATAATTGATTATTATACTTATACCAGGAATTCAATTTTATAGAAGTTTCAGAAACTATATTTTCTTGTAATAAACGTTGTTGTTGTAAGAAGTTGTCTTTCTTCGCTTTAAGCGCATAATCGGTTTCATATATTTGAAGTGTAGTTACAAATGCATCATTCCAATTTCTTTTATAAAAGATCCCTCCGGCTATACTTTCTTGGTTAAGAGCACTTTCTTTAGAGGTCTCAATGGCATTAAATAATGTATTTACATATATAAAATTAAGACGGACCTGATCTTTATCGGTTACATTATACAACCATCGCATACTAGTATCATAAAAATCAAATTCAATATTGGCATTTCTATCAACTTCTGTATCTAATAATATCCTGTCAAAGTAATTATTATAAGTAGGTGTCTTTTCAACTATGTCATTTATTGCTTTTCTCGCTGATAGCTGCAAGGATGAATTTTCTCCCAATGGCACATCAACAAATCCATCAGCGTTAATAAAATTTATACCTAAGCTTCCTGATAATGTTTTGTTTAATTTTGCATCTGTTTTCATGGCTATAGTACCTGAAACTCCGTCTGTAAAATCAACATTAGTACCATTTTTAATAATAGACACATCAGACGTAATTAAAGGATTAAAAATAGAAATTAAACCAAAAAAATGTCCTGATTGATACATTTTAATTCCGTCCCAAGTAATTAAATTTTGATCATGCGTTCCACCTCTAATATTGATATCAGAAACGGTTTCATTAATACTCTGTATTCCGGGGAGAGATTGTACAGTCTGCAACACATCTGTTTCTATGAGACCAGGTAAAATACCAAAATTTTCAAAATTAACATTATAACTTCCATCAGAAACTTTATAAATACCCTTGGCAATATAATTAGCGAGTATAACTTCAGTTAAATTTTCAATTTGTGGCATTAAATAAATATTTGAACAAAAATTCATTTCGAATGAATTGGAGGATTTCAAAACTGGCTGATAACCTAAATGCCTAAAAGTCAAATTTTCATTTTCATTTATTTCTTTTAATTCAAAGAATCCAAAAGAATCACTGATAGTATAATTATTTTTGCCATTAATGGTAACTCCTTCAAGAGGAATACCCATTTCTTTATCAATAACATAACCACATAATGTAAGGAAAGATCCTTTTGCCTTAATAGCAACAAAATTATTATCTAAAAATTGAAAAATTAATCCGGTTTTGTTCTTGAGATAATCAATTACTTCAACAAAAGTGCGATTGGATGGAGGCGGAGCAATAAGAATGTCATTTACTACATCATCTGCATAAGTAAATCGGTAATTATATTTTTCCTCTAAAAGGGTTAATATATCAGATAAGGGTTTTTTTTCTTTTTCTATTTGAGAATAAAGAATTGAAGAGAAAATAAAAAAAACAAAAAAGAGTATACTATTATATCTATTACTCAATTTTATATATTGTGATTTTGTTAGAATTAACTTTTTTATAAGTCATATTAAATGGTACAGTAATAGAAGCTAATGCTTGTTCTAAGTTATTATGTACAAAACCTCCGGTAAACAATCTATTTTCATCAACATTTTGCACAGTAATTACAACATTATATTGCCTTTCAAATTCAGCAATAACTTCATATAAAGGTACACTTTTAAAATTACTTAAATTATCTAACCATTCAGGTTGATTTTTAACCGTTGTGTCAACCACAACCACGTTATTAATAATTCTGTATGTATTTCCTTGAGTCAAACGATGTGATTTGTCATTACTGTTAACACTGACAATACCTTCAAAACATTTCACCTCAAAATAATTATCTCTGTTTTTCACGTTAAATTGGGTCCCTAAAACACTTACAATACCATCATTAGTTTTTACGTCAAATTTAGCGCCTTTCGCTACTTTAAAAAAGGCTTCACCGTCTAAGATTACCTCTCTTTTTTCTGACCATTTCTTTTTATTAAACTCGGCTGTAGAACTTGCATTTAACATTACGGAAGACGCATCTGGTAATTCAAAAGATGTTTTTTGACTTGCCAGGGTTTTAACGGTTGTTAAATTATTATAAAACAAGAAAAAATATGTAGTCATTCCCAAAACAAATAAAGCAGCAATTCTATAAAGAATTTTGAAAGATTGTAATTTTCTTACTGGCGTACTTTTTTCTTTTAAGTTAGCTTTCAAGTGGTCATAACTTTTTACAGACGAAAAATGAGATGCTTTAAAATACTTTGCACTTTCAAGAATTTCAAGATTTAGATTATAATCATCTAATTTCTTGAATTCTTTCTTGTCCTCATTGCTTAACTCACCGGCTAACCATTTTTTTTCTAATTGCTCTTGATCCATTTCAATTTACTTATTTAGTATAAAAACAACTAAGCTATATTTTATCCTGAAAAATTATTTAAATTCTTTTATTTCACTTTTAATTATTGAAAAAGCAGTATAAATTCTATATTCAACAACTTTCTTAGTGATGCCCAGCATATCTGCAATTTCCTGATGTTTTTTACCCTCCACTTTATTAAGTAGAAAAACAGACCGCTGTTCTTCAGATAACTTTGTTAAAGCCCGTTGATATTTTTCTAAGAATTGTTCCTTCTCTAATAAAAACTCAGGATTTTCATTCGTATAGTCTTTAGGCTTGATCTTTTGATGTTTTAAAACAATTTTCCGATGTTTGATCTCATTAAGCATCATATTTTTTGCAACCATAAATAAAAAACCTTTAGCCTTTTTAAAAGTTACATCTTTACATTTATCCCATAATTTTATAAAAGCCTCTTGAACTTTATCATTTGGATCAAATTGATCTCCATATTTATAATAAAGATAATCATGCAAGTCTTTCGAATAATCATTGTAGATAGTTGAAAAGACCTTTTCGTCACAAACGTTGTCCGGCATATTATTTAAAAATTAAAAAAGGATTAATGCGCTAAAGTAAAAAAAAATGTAATAGTTCAGGATTTTCTAGAAGTTATTTGTTTTTAGTTAAAGTAAATAATTCTAATATTAAAAAGGTGAAAATAAAATTTAAAAAAATATTCATAATTATATTGTTTCTATACAGTTATTCCATAAAGGCACAGGATTTAACTGACAATTTAAAAAGTTGGACTGGATTTGGATTATCTTATAAAATAAATGATAATTTGAATGCAAAATTAAATCAACTTTTCGCATTTAACGTTTCACCTGCCAATTATAGTTTTTCTCAAACTAAATTAGCACTCTCATATAAAATTAAAAGAAGAACTTATTTTGAAGGTGGATATGTAAGAGGTCTTTTTAACGAATCAAATTCATTAAGACGTCAAGAAGCCACTTCGGGTTGGTTCAATACATTAGCCGTTGATCGTATTTATTCTAATTTTTCCTATAGACATGATATAGTCAAGCGCCTATCACTAAAACATAAAATAGAGTTTCAATATTTTTTCCCGGAATTAGATAAATATAAGACAAGAACTTTATACTCTGCCAGGATAATTTATAACGTAAGAAAATCTAGTTTGGCTCCGTATCTTGAAAATCAACTTTTTTATTATAATGGTGGAATTATCTCAAATGGTGTAAAAAGATATCGAATCAAAGCTGGGCTTAGTTTTAAGCCTATTAAAGATTCCTCAACGCGTCTGTCACTTTATTATATGCTCCAAAATGAGTTTGACACTGATCAAATTTCAGACAATGATTATTCAGTTTTTGGAATAAACCTATCATTTAAATTAAATTAAAACATAGCATGAAACATCTTAAAATAAATTCAAATAGAATAAAGAAAGCTAATATTTGTAAAAATGTACATAGCACCACCATCAATAGGGAAATTAAGAAAACATATGTTCCAAGAGCTGGTGATGTAGCTATATTTAAGGTTAAAGAAATTGGAAAACATACGCGTATTCAAACCATCAATGGCAATAATAGATATATTTTACCAGGAGACTTAATCATGGCAGCTTTCGGTAATAGATATGCTACAGAGCAGATGGAAGGATTCGTTCCTGAAACTTACCAAAATACATATCATATATTAGGTCAAGGTGGCGCTATTGGTGTATTAAAAAATATGCATGTTAAATTTGAGAAAATAGGACCAACCACCTTAAGTTTAGTTGGTTATGTAGTGAATGAAGAGGGTGACGTAATTAATACTAAATACTTAAATAACAAAACAGTAAATCATAAATCTATTCCAGTAAATTCTAATCCAAAAGTTATCTTATCACTAGGGACTAGTATGGATAGTGGTAAAACTACTTCAGCAGCATTTATGGCCAGAGGGTTAAAATTGGCACGTAAAAAAACAGCTTATATTAAATTAACAGGGACAGTCTATACAAAAGATAAAAGCATGGTGCGTGACTATGGTGCCAAAGTTTCCATTGATTTTTCTGATTTTGGATTTCCATCTACATATATGTGCTCTACAGAAGAGTTATTAACTTTATATGAAAATTTATTGGAGAGGGTGAAGCCTTATAATCCTGATTATATTTTAGTCGAAATAGCTGATGGACTTTTACAAAGAGAAACTTCGGCTTTAATTCATGATAAAATATTTTTAAACAAAGTTTCGGGAGTTTTGTTTTCAGCAATGGATAGTATGAGCGCCATTGCAGGAGCTAATATTCTTGAACAATTAGGATATAATGTAATTGGTGTTACAGGTTTATTTACAATAAGTCCCTTATTGGTAAACGAAGTAAAACAACAATCAAATTATAATGTATTAATAGGAGAAGATTTGATGTCTAAAGAAATAATTAATACATTAGAGAAAAAAATAAACTATTCGCAGTTTGAAAACAAAATGGCAGTTAATATTTAGTTTTGTAAAAAGTAATAAACTGCTGGTAACTATTGCATTTATAAGCGGTTTTTTTTATAATATCTTAACTTTACTAATTCCTGTTAGTCTTGGTCGTTTCTATGAATTTAATTTTGACTTTTCCTCTAGACGCTTACAATTATTAGAAGCTATACCATTTGTAAGAACCGAAAATTTTATTAATTTTTTAATATTCTTTTTAATACTTATCTCTATTCGTTTTGTCTTTGAATATATCAATAAATATGTTATCGCAGTAATTGGCGAAGGGTTTGCAAAAGATCTTAGAGAAGCACTTTTTAAACATCAACTTCAAATAAATACTGCTATTTATGATGAAAAAGGAATCGGTAAATATTTACTCCGATATAGTGGCGACCTAAAAAGTATTCAAAATTATGTCACTAAAGGCTTATTACGTTTTTCACAGGACTTTTTTCTGATAACTATTCTATTGATCACTATTGCTTATATTGATAGTGTTCTGGGCTTTATAGTGACAATTTCAATAGGTGTTTCAATATTTTTACTATTCTTCATAAATAATTTACTCTATACTATATCTGTTGATCGTAGGAATCAACGGTCGGCTATGTTAACTTTTGTAAATACCAGGCTACGATCTATATTATCTATAAAGGTGTTTAATAAGTATACACCTGAAGAAAAAAGGTATATTAAACGTTCTGATAAATTGTTTGCAGTAGGTAAAAAATATCAACGTGTAATAAGTCTAATTCAATCATTTATCCCAATGATTACTTATTTGATGTTAGCCTTATTAATGTGGTACGTATACTATTTAAAAACAAGTAGAGACAATATTTTTGATGGCACTGTTTTATTAATTTTAATTCTACTCATTATTTCATTCCTTCCAATTCTACGGCGTACCTTACGCGTAAGTATTATATGGAAACTCGGTAACATTTCATTTGAAAAATTACTTAATATTTTTTCCCTGGAAGCAGAGAATGACATCCCTTTTGAAAATATCGATTTAGCGGATAGGGAACTAGAATTAAAAAATATTTCTTTTTACTATCCAATTTCCAATAATTTGATTTTTGACAATGTGAATATGACTATCCACCCTAAAAAAACAACATTGATATTGGGTGAATCGGGTACTGGTAAAAATACTTTCATTAACCTATTACTCAAAATTTACAACCCTACTAATGGCGATATTTATTTTGGTGATTATAATTATGATGATATTGCTGAAAAAACCATTAGGAAGAATATAGCTGTTATTTCAAATGCATATCCATTATATGGAAGAACGGTATACGAAGCAATAGTTTATAATCGGAAAAAAGAAAAAGAGACCAAGGTTACAAAATTATTAAAAGATCTTCAACAGTTTGAAGATGATAACAATGTACTCAGTTTACATGACCCTATTGGTGATCTAGGAAGTCTGCTAACTAACGGGCAGAAAAAGATTTTAATGTATTGTCGCGCTCTGTTAACAAATAAGCCTTGCTTGGTAATTAACCAACCATTTCGAGGATTAAATCATAAAACGATTGATCATTTAAGGGGTATTTTAAACTCAATGAAAGGCAGTAAAACAATGATTGTTCTAGATGTTGAGGTCATAGACGGATTAAAAACAGATGAGGTCTATGTAATTGAAAATAAATCACTAAAAAACGCATAGAGGCATATACTGAAAAATAAGACATAACTAGTTATTGTTAGTTTTTTATATCGATGCTTTAAAATAAATGAAGTGATTTTCAGGATTTTGTTTCTTTTAATTGTTTTTAGATAAAAGGAAATGATTTTAAAAATATTATTATGATAAAAATTAAAAAACTTATCGCGCTGGCAATTTTTTCCACAGTGCTTTTATCTTCATGTAGAAGCGAACTAATTATTGATAGTGATAGTACCACAGATGGATTAAAAGCAGACTCAGAATTAGCAACGCTTATGCAAAATACTTCATTGAACGATGGTTCTAATGACAATATTCTTGATAATGCTAATTGTTTTACAGTAGAATTACCCGTTACTGTTATTGTGAACGGAATTCAAGTAACAGTAAATTCTGAAGATGATTACGATACAGTAGAAGATATTTTAGATGAGTCTGATGACGATGATAATACAGTTGAAATTATTTTTCCAATACAAATAAGATTTAACAATCATGTTACTATGCAAGTAAATAACCAATCAGAATTTAATGGTCATAGAGGCAACTGTCACGGTGAAAATGAAAGGGATGATGACATAGAATGTTTAGATTTTCAATACCCAATAACCGCAACAATTTATGATACTGTTACAGAGCAAACAAGCAGTATTACCGTTAATAATGATAAGCAATTACATGATTTTCTAGAGGATATTGATAGTGATGATGTTGTAAGTATTAATTTTCCTATTTCAGTGATATTATCAGATGGTACAGTGGTTAGTGTTGATAGTTTAAATGAATTAGAAACGGTTATTGAGAATTCAAAAGATGATTGTGATGAAGATGATGATTATGATTATGATGATGATGATTGTCAGAATTGTACGCCAGATCAGTTGAATATAATACTTACCGGTTGTACTGATTGGACAGTAGATAAATTAGAATTGAATGATGATGATCTAGAAGATAATTACACTGGTTTTACCTTTAACTTTTCAAATGATGGTACGTTAAGCGTTCAAGATGGAAGTACAAATCATTCAGGTACTTGGAGTAGCTCCGGTACTGGAGTAAATATTAAAGTAATAATAAATATTCCAACATTAAGTGATTTCAACGCAAATTGGAATTTACATGAAATTGAAGAAGAAGGAAATAAAAAGAAAGTAGATTTAAAACAAAATAATGACGATCGTTTACGATTTGAAAGCACTTGTAATTAATCTACTCAGATTTATAGGAACATTTTAGTATTTTTTATAGCAACCACAAAAGTATCTCGTCCTTATTCAAGGGCGAGATTTTTTATATAATAAATTATTAATAATGTATTTAGTTTATTATAGGGCATATATCACGAAATCTAAACAGAATATGAGAATATAATAATAAAATAATGAATTTTTCAGGATATTTTCAATGATGATTGTTTTTATAGCAAGGGGAGAATATAAACACTTTAAAAACCAAACAATTATGAAAAAGTTAATTTTTACCATGGTATTAAGTTTAATAGGAAATTTAATAATTGCTCAAACTGCTGATCGAATAAAATATGTAACTCAAGGTCCTGATGGATTGATTGCAATGACAATCTATGATAACGCAAATGAAAATAATATGAAATTAGAATCGGCAAATGAATTTTATAGATATGAAATTTTAGACCCGATCACAAGCGAGGCGATTATTTCTTCAAAAAATAAAGGTAAGAAGTGTAATTTGGATAAATCTAAAATAGGAGCCGGGACATATAATTTACGTTTATATACTTTAAATTTTATTATAACGTCAAAACTAACCATAAAGGCAACAAATAAGATATTGTCAACTTTTCCGTCAACAGTTGAAAATGTTGCATCATCTGATTTATAGCATAAAAAACAAACCATTTTAAAATAAAGAATTATGATTAATCGATTTTTTTTAGCAGCATTAATAACAGTAAGTTTTTTCATAGTAATATATAGTTGTTCATCTGAAGATGCAACTATTGATATAGGGGTGAAAATAAATGAAATTAAGGATGATGTAGCTACCGGAACCTGGCGTATTACTAGTTTTATAGATTCAGGCAACAATGAAACCAGCGATTTTACCGGCTATAATTTTACTTTCAATGAGAATGGTACTCTGAAAGCTTCTAATGGTACAGATACTGTTACCGGTAGTTGGTCTGTAACTGAAGATGATAATAGTGATGATGATGATGATTTTGATGATGAAATTGATTTTAATATATCGTTCCTAGCACCAGATAATTTTACTGACTTAAGTGATGATTGGGATATTACTTCAGCTAGTGCGACAAAAATTGATTTAATAGACATTAGTGGTGGTAATGGAGGTACAGATACTTTAACTTTCGAAAAGAATTAGTTAATCCGGCTTAGAAACTTTATTTGGTGAATTTCATAGTAGTTTTTCTTATCATTTAAAGGGGTTAATAAAGTTTCTGCCGATTAATTGTAAAACTGTTTCGAAATATTTTTTGAGACAGTTTTACTTTTTATAATTGACAATACTTCTTAGTGACTTGACAATTATCATCAAGTTCAAAACAATACCCTGAAACTAAAATTAGGCGTAAAATTTAAAGCCTTGTTTGTAACTTCCTGAATAGTGTTATCACTATCAATAGTATAATAGTTATTAATAATGTTTTTATGATTTGAACTATTCCATATAGAGATACCGGTCTGGGCGCTAATTTTATTTGTTATTTTGAATCTATACGTTGCTGATGCATCTATTCTCAGATATTCCTTTAATCTACTACTATTAGAGTCCTGATAATTTATTTGATTATTAACTATTTCGTTACCAATGACTGGTAAAGTAGTAGGTTTACCTGAATGCCAGTTAAAACCTGCAGAAATTTTAAAATTATTTGTTGTAAATGACGAACCAAAAGTAATCGCATGTGTTACATCAAGATTATTAGGAAATTTAAGAGCTTGTAATTCTTTAAATGTATATTCATTATCAGCGTAAGAATAGCTTAGCCATGTACTTAATTTTTTAAACCTTTTATTAACCAAAACATCAATTCCTTTTACCTTGTAGTTACCATTAGTCCTTGAAAAAATGTACTGATTTAAGAATCCTTGACTCTGAGACGTTATACCGTTAACTTCTTTAAAATAACCTTCAGTGCTTAATAACCAACCATTATGATTATAATTAAGACCAACAGATACCTGCTTGCTTTTTATGATTGGAATATCCACATTATTAGACAATAACCACCTCCGATTTTCTATACCCAAAAAATCGCTTTGAAAACTTACAATTTGTGAGGTATTTTGATGCTTATACTCACCTAATATTTCAAAATTAAAATGACTAAATAATTTTTGATTAAAACTCAATCTTGGTTCTAAAATTAACTTTTTGAACTTTTCAATATAATTATATCTTAGTCCTGCCTGTATAGTTGTTTTTTTAGATTTTGATAAATAATTAAATTGAGAAAATACGGCATGTTCTCTTATTACTTCCTTATTCAGTTGTAAAACTATTGGATTATTAAGATCGGTTAAATTTGACACAATGGTTTCTGTGAAATGATATCCATTAAGAATAGATAATTCATTATTGGATTTATAAGATGCTTTTAATTTAATAGACGTCTCAGAAACCTCATTTTCTTGTTTTAAACGCCGTTGCTTTAAAATGTCTTCATTAATAGATTCTAACTCATAATAAGTTTCTGAAATATCAAAAGAAGTTGTAAATCTACTTGTCCAATTTCTTTTATAAAATATACCTCCTATAATACTGTATTGTACAATGCTACTTTCTTTAGTACTACCGTCTTGATTGATTAATGGACTTTCATTAAACACTAATTCATTGTCTACATTTAAAAAATTAATACGAAGTTGATCTTTATCCGTTATATTATAGAGCCATCGCAAACTGGTATCATAAAAGTCAAACTTAACATCAGTATTAATAACTTCATCAACGTTATTTTGAACTTCAGTATTTTGCAATATTCTATCAAAATATTGAGTATATGTTGGTGTTTTAACTAAATCACTAATAGCTTTTCTTGCCGCTAATTGTAGTGATGATTTTTTTGATAGCGGAATGTCTACAAAACCATCAACGTTAATAAAATTTGAACCAATACTGCCCTCAAAAGTGTCATTTATGTTAGTATTAGTATTCATTGATATAGTACCTGAAACACCATCTGTTAAATCAACTGTAGTTCCATTTTTTATAATTGAGGCATTCGTAGTTATTAAAGGATTAAAAATTGATATCAATCCAAAGAAATGACCAGATTGGTACATTTTTATATCATCCCATAAAATTAAATTTTGATCATGTGTTCCACCTCTAATATTAATATCTGAAACCGTTTCATTAGCACTCTGAATTCCTGGTAAGGCTTGTACAGTTTGTAATACATCTGTTTCAATTAATCCGGGAATAATACCAAAATCTGAGAAATTTACAGCTAAAGACCCATCAGTAAGTTTATCAATACCTTTAGTAATATAATTAGCAATGACTATTTCCGATAATGTTTCTGTTTGACTTGATAAATATATATTTAAACAGTTTTCTTGCTCAAATGAGTTCGCAACTTTCTGAAACGGAACATAACCTAAATGGCGAACGCTGATATTTTCGTTGAACTCATTTATTCTTAATTTAAAATACCCAAAAATATCACTGGTTGTATGATTATTTGCACTAATGATTGATACATTTTCTATTGGAATTTTGGTTTCATTATCAATAACATATCCACAAATGTAACTAACAATCTCTCTTGCATTTATTGTAATAATATTATTTTTTTGAAATTGAAAAACTAAATGGGTTTCTATACTGAGATAGTTAATAGACTCTTTTATATTAAAGGTGCTAGGGGGTGGCTTAACAAAAATTCCATTAATTATATCATGAGCATAAGTGAAGTCATAATTATATTTTTCTTTTAATGAAATTAATACATCTGACAATGGTTTTTTCTCTTTGTCTATCTGAGAAAATAGCGCAGAAGAAAAAATAAAAAATATAATAAAGAGGATACTTTTAAAAGTATTATTGACTCTTATATAATGTGATTTTATTGGAATTATCTTTTTTATAGGTTAAATTAAATGGTACCGTTATTGATGCCAAAGCTTGATCCAAATTATTATTGACAAAGCTCCCAGTAAATATTCTATTCGTATTAACTTCTTGAACTACAAGACTAATATCATATTGTCTCTCAAATTCGTCCAAAACTACATATAAAGGTACACCTTTAAATCTACTTATATCATTTATCCAAGCAGGCAAACTATTCTCAAGAGAATCTAATGCTATAAATCCATCTATATTCCTATACGTATTCCCTTTTTTTAATTTATGTAATCTACCTTCACTATTAACGACCACAATTCCTTCAAAACATTTTACTTCAAAATAGTTTGCTCTATTTTTAACATTAAACTGTGTTCCTAGAACGCTTACCATTCCGCCTGAAGTTAATACATCAAATTTAGAACCTTTAGCAACTTTAAAAAACGCTTCACCATTTAATGAAACCTGCCTTGAGTCTGACCATTCCTTTTTATTATATGCTGCTTTAGAATCGGCATTGAGGGTTACTGATGATTCATCAGGTAAATTAAAGGTAATTCTATTCGCAGATATGGTTTTTATCGTAGTTAAATTGTTAAAAAAGAAAAGAAAATATATGCCAATACCAATAATAAATATCGCCGCAATTCTCGATAAAATTCTAAAAAAATTCAACTTCACAACTGATGAGTTCTTATGTTTAAGATCAGCTTTAAATTCATTGTAAGTTTTAACCGATGAAGAATGAGGAATATCAAAATGTTTTGCCTTATCAATAATCTTATTATTCAATTCATAATCATCAAGACCCTCAAAATCTTTTGATTCTGTATCGGTTAGTTTGTCTACCAACCATTTTTTTAATAAGTAATCTTTTTCCATAGAGCAGGGGTTTATGTATATAACAACTAAATATTTGTTTTTACTTAATTATTTAAACTCTTTTATTTCTTTCCTTAATTTTTTAAAAGCTAAAAAAATTCTATTCTCTATTACTCTTCTGGTAACACCTAACATTTCAGCAATTTCTATTGGCCTTTTCCCTTTTACTTTGTTTAATAAAAAAGCTATTCGTTGTTCTTCGGTCAGTTTAGTTAAAGCATGTTGATATTTTTTTAAAAACTCTTCCTCCTCCATTAAGAACTGAGGCGTTTCATTAGTGTAGTCTTTTGGTTTTATTTTTTGATATTTTAAAACTATTTTTTGATGCTTAATCTCATTTAGAACCATGTTTTTTCCAACCCTAAAAAGAAAAGCCCTTGCTTTGTCAGGAACAACTTTTTTACAATTATCCCATAATTTTATAAATGCTTCTTGAATTTTGTCATTGATTTCAACTTGATTGCCGAATTTATAATAAAGGTATTGGTATAAATCTGTAGCATATTTTTCATAAATGTCAGTAAAAACTGTTTCTTCACAAGTATTTTCCGGCGATGATTCATTAATTTCGGTCTTATTCATATCGCAAAACTATAAAATTAATTTAAGCGAGTTTATTTAATATAAAGGTACAGTCAATTTTATTATTTGATAATATTTTTATTCAAAATCAAGTAATTTTTAAATGTGAGTTGTTTTTAAACTAGAGAGTGTTAATATTTACCCAACTTGAATGAAAAATTTAATAGTATTCATATTTTTTATATCATTACTTATATCTTCTTGTGCCAAAGAAGAAGTAATAAATATACCTAAACCTGATGAACCTTCATTAAAGGCTAACTCAAATTTAGCCAATTTAATGCAAAAGACTTCGCTAAACGATGGATCTAATGATAACATAATTGATAATGCAAATTGCTTTAATATAAAATTACCCGTCACGGTAATTGTAAACGGAATAGAAATCTTAATTAACTCTGATAGTGATTTTGATACTATAGAATCCATTTTTGAAGAGTTCAGTACCGATGATGATCGTTTGGAAATTGTATTTCCAATCTCTATCGTATTAAGTGATTTTACACAAATAATTATTAATGATGAATCAGAATTAGCAAATTTTACCAATGATTGTAATGGAGAAAATGAATTTGATGATGATATTGAGTGCCTGGATTTTCAATATCCTATTGAAGTATCAATCTTTAATACCCTTACCGAATTAGTTATTGACATTACCATAAATAATGACGAAGAGATGCATGATTTTATCGAAGATTTAGATGAAAATGATATAGCTAGTATCGGTTTTCCAATTACTGTGATTCTTTTTGATGGCACTTTAATTACTATCAATAGTTTAGATCAATTAGAAGAAATAATAGAAAATGCCGATGGTGATTGTGATGAAGATGATGATTATGATTATGATGACGACGATATTGATAATACAAATACTACAGTGCAAGAATTTTCAGATTATTTAATATCATGTCCTTGGTTACTAGATGAATTAGAAATTCAAGAAGAAGACAATGAAAGTATAAAAGGCACAATTTTCATTTTTAACGCAGACGGTACCGTTACTTCAGAATTAAATGTTACTACTTCAAACGGAACTTGGAGTGTCTCTTTAGATAATGGAATTAGGTTAAATTTAATTATGGATACTTTAATAGAAGTTAATAATATTTGGAGATTAAATACTATAGATGAAGAAGATGATGGTAAAGATAAGATCGATTTAAGAGTTGGTACAGATAATCTTAAGCTTATTAAAAATTGTAATTAAATTATTTTCTGTGTGTATAATTTTGGTTTTATACAACATTGATTATTACAATCTTAATTAATAAGACTAGGAATTGATCTTGCTAAATTTATTATTTATTGTGAGTTGGGTTAAGTTTAAGGGTTGCTCATTGATAAATGCTCTATAAGTTGGTTGTGAAACTGTTTCAATGCTGAAAAGCATTGAGGCAGTTTTTTATAAATAAGGAAAATGATGAAATTAATATATTATTATCTCAATTAAGAATTCTATTCTAATTAAATAATCTGTTAGCAAAGAAGTTAAATTTTACTAAATTCGATAAATAGAATTAATTTTGAATAGACATATCTCACCTTTTATGAAAAAATACTTCGCTATTTTCACTAAATTTTCAAGTCCTTTTTTTAATACCAGAGCAGCAGGAGCTTATATTTTATTGTTTGCAATTTCTATTGCCGTTGCAACTTTTGTTGAAAATGACTATGGTACAAGTTCAGCGCAAAAAGTAATTTTTAAATCCTGGTGGTTTGAATTATTACTTTTTCTATTCAGTGTTACCATAATTGTGAATATCTTTAAATTTAGGATGATTCAACAAAAAAAGTGGGCATTGTTGCTTTTCCATTCAGCTATCGTAATAATTATAATTGGTGCCGGTATAACGAGATATTTTGGCTTTGAAGGGGTTATGCATATTCGGGAAAACGATACTGCAAATAGTTTTCTTTCTTTTAATACCTTTTTAAAATTTGATGTAACCAAAGAAGGGCAAACATACAATTTTGATGAGGAAGTACTTTTTGCCTCTTTAGGAAATAATAATTGGCATAAATCATATTTAATTGATAATGATCTAATTGATATTAAGGTAAAAGAATTTATCCCTAATCCGAAGCAAAAATTGACTACAAGTATGGAAGGTAAACCTACTTTACAAATAGTTGTGGGTGGAATGAATGGAAGAGAAGAGTACTTTATAACTAAAGGGCAAACAAAAAGGTTTAGAAATGTAACCTATAATTTTAAAGATGGTGGAATCCCTGAAGCGGTAAATATTACTTTCAGAAATGATTCTTTATTATTTAATTCTGACAAAGTACTAACTCAAATGATAATGACCACTCAACAAAGAGATACCATCAAACCTTCTAAAACTTATAAACCCTTAAAATTGCGCTCATTATATTCTGATGGTATTAATAATTTTGTTGTTGCCGACTTTAATAAAAGTGGAGAGGTAACTATTAAATCAGAAAGTGCCAAAGTAAAAAATGAAAGCTTAACAGCACTTCTAATGAATATTTCTGTTAATGGTAAAGAACAAGAAGCGTTGGTTTATGGAAGTAGAGGAGTGTCTGGAAGACCTCGAAACCTTGATTTTAAGGATTTAAATTTATCTGTTGCTTATGGGTCAAAAAGCATAACGGTTCCTTTTTCTATAAAATTAAAGAAATTTATTCTTGATAAATACCCAGGTACAAATAGTGCCTCATCTTATGCTAGCGAGGTACAGCTGATCGATGGCAGAAAAAATGTTAAGAAAAATTATCGAATTTTTATGAATAATATTTTAGACCATAATGGTTATCGTTTTTTTCAATCATCTTTCGATAAAGATGAGAAAGGCACTTATCTAAGTGTGAATAACGACTACTGGGGAACTTTGATTTCTTATATCGGATATGCCATATTAACAATAGGTTTAATACTAACATTTTTTAGTAAGAATACCCGATTCTATCAAGTTATTCAAAAAATAAAAAGACTAAGAGCGAAGAGTGGCACTTTTATATGGTTAGTATTACTTTTATTTTCATCTGCTACATTTTATGGACAAACGCCCACACATGATCATACTTATAAGGGTCATGCTATCGACATGGCTCATGCAAATAAATTTAGCAAACTAGCAGTTCAAGATCATAAGGGAAGAATGAAACCCATCCATACTTTGTCAAGAGAACTGATGCGTAAAGTGGTTCGTAAAGAAAGTTTTGAAGGGTTAAATGCCGATCAGATAATGCTAAGCATGTATGTGAATAGTAATTTATGGTATGACGTTAAAATTATTAAATTAGGTAAACATAAAGATATTCTAAAAAAAATTGGTGTTAATGACAATTATGCTGCTTATAAAGACTTTTTTACTGAAGAAGGTGATTATAAATTAAGAGATGATGTTCGGAGAACATATGATTTAACGCCAAAAGATAGAGGAGTTTATGAAAAGGAATTATTAAAGATAGATGAAAGATTAAATATACTTAGTATGGTGTTTTCTGGTAGTCTATTAAAAATTATTCCTGTAAAAAATGATCCAAATAATACTTGGATTTCTAAACACAATCATGGCAATGAAGGTCATGAGACTCATGTGGCTAGCAAATTTTTTAATGCTTATGATAAGGCTCTGATAAACGCTATTGAAACCAATAATTATAGCGATGCAAATAACCTTCTTGACGAATTACAAGCTTATCAAATAAACAATGGTAGTCCTGTTATGCCTTCCTCAGCTAAAATAAACGCTGAAATATTTCTTAACGATCTGAATGTTTTTAATCGATTAGCGCTACTTTATATTTTACTTGGTTTAGCATTCTTATTCTTTTTATTTGTATCGGTTTTTAAGCCAAACATCAATTTAAAGATTGTTTATAAGGTGTTATTTTCATTGGTTGTTCTAGGCTTTATTTTTCATACAATCGGTCTTGGTTTAAGATGGTATGTATCTGGTAGAGCACCTTGGAGTAATGGATATGAATCTATGATATATATAGCATGGACAACAACATTTGCAGGAGTCATTTTTACAAGAAAATCATTCGGAGGTTTGGCGGCAACAATGGTTTTGGCAGCAACTATTCTGCTAGTATCTATGTTGAGTTTTCTAGATCCGGAAATTACACCTTTAGTACCTGTTTTAAAATCGTATTGGTTGACAATACATGTTTCATTAGAAGCAGGTAGCTATGGTTTTTTAATGTTAGGTGCTATTATTGGATTGATCAATTTGATATTGATGGTTTTTGTGAATGACACGAATAAAGAAAGGGTTAAAAGAATTATTACTGAAATGTCATATATAAGTGAATTAACCTTGGTAGGTGGGTTGGTTATGGTAAGCATTGGTACCTATCTAGGTGGTGTTTGGGCTAACGAATCGTGGGGTAGATATTGGGGCTGGGATGCAAAAGAAACTTGGGCATTGGTTACTATATTGGTCTATGCCTTTATTTTACATATGCGGTTAATTCCGAAGTTATTTGGATTATTTTCATATAATGTAGCAACCATTTTTGGCTTGGCTAGTGTTATTATGACCTATTACGGAGTTAACTATTATTTATCCGGGTTACACTCTTATGCTACAGGTGATCCTATTCCTATTCCTAAATGGGTTTATATCGTTGTACTTTCTATAGTAATTATAAGTGTATTGGCTTATTGGAGAAAAAAGAAGGTGAACATTATTTCCTGATTTACCAAAAGGATTATACAGTTTATATCTATCATTGTCTTTTAATAATTGATTTATCATTTGATAAATACATGCTATATTTTCTATAATTCCTTTTCATACCATCATTATTAATATTCTTCGTTATTTCTAATAAATTAGATTTAATAATTGACTTTTTTTAAGTAAACCTTCAATGTTAATTGTTTTATTATTAAAGGGTTAATTGAAAAAGAAATATTATTAGGAAGTTTTAAAATAATAATATTTAAAAGTATAGCATGAAAGAATTAGAATTATTAATTGTTGGGGCAGGACCAGCGGGTATTTCCTTGGCCTCAGAGGCACGAATGGCAGGAATTGATGCAAAAGATATACTTATGATAGACAAAGCAGAAACCCATTCTTGGGTTATTAGATCTCTTTATCCGGACAAAAAATTAGTTGCTGCCAATTATAAAGGATTACCAGCGGTATGCCATGGTGTGATGTCTTTAAATGATTCTACCAAAGGTGAAACGATCAGTTATTTAGATGCAGCAATAAAAAAAACAGGAGTAGCAGTGAATTATCGTGAAGAAGTATTACAAATAGATCCTATTGGAACAAAAGATAAAACACAATTTATAGTCCGAACAAATAAGAATGAATACCTTACCAGAGTTACTGTTATTGCCATCGGAGTTTTTGGCAGGCCGAATAGGCCGAGTTATAAACCCTCTAGAAAATTAAAAGAACGGATACATTTTGACGTTACAAGTTTTCAAGCCAGGGATGAAAATATACTAGTAGTAGGTGGTGGCGATTCTGCCTCTGAATTTGCTCAATATCTTATTGAAATGGGAAATGATGTAACCTTATCATATAGACAGGGGCAATTTGCCAGGATGAATTCTTTTAATGTAAATGCCTTGAATGAACTTAAAAAAAATAAACAGATAAACATCTTGTTTGGAAGCAATATTGAAGTTGTGAAAGTATCTGAAAATGAAAAGCCACTGGTATGTTTTAAGGAAACGTATTTAGAAGAGCGTCAATATGACCGAATCATTTATGCTCTAGGAGGAACTACTCCCAACAATTTCCTAAAATCTATCGGTATTAAATTTAAAAATGAAACCCCTAATTTAAAAGATAGTGGTGAAAGTACCATACCTGGTTTGTTCGTTACAGGAGATCTATTAGCAGGTAAAACAGGAGGTTCCATCATACAAGCATTTAATACTTCCAGAGCAACTATGGAACAAATTTGTTCTAATTACCTTGAATGTGAAATTTCCTGATAAGAAATAACTACTTAATGGTTACTAAGCCATTTTCCAAGATCAGATTGTATTTATAACCTGCGCCAAAGTCTTTATTTATTGATACCATGGCCTTTACGGTAATAATTGTACCTTCAGGCACAAATGTATCAGTAGTAACTACGAGATCAAAATCATCTTTACTACCGTCTTTAAGATGTATCCAGTTACGATTCATAATGCCTGCGTTTATTTTGACACATTTTCCGCTTATTTGGATAGTTTTACCCTCGTAATTTTTAGGGTTTTTTACTAAATCAGCTATTCTGATCGACCCTTTGTGTTCAATAATTTTTTCAGTATGCGTAGGAATAACTTCTTTTTCAGCTGAAGTCGGTGTCCCCTTAGAATCACCCTTATTTAGAACACCAGAATTATTGGAATGGTTCTCTTCAACTAAACTTGAAACTAAATAAATTGTTTCAAATACCCTATTATATTCCTTGCTCTCAAAATTTGTTTTAAGCAATCCACCCTTATAATAATAAGTTCTTCCCTTTTTAACATCTTGTTTTCTCGTGGCAACCCAAAACTGCTTTTCTCCCTCGTTAACATTTAAATAAACATATCTTGATGTTGGTAATACTTCATTTACTACTACTTTATGTAAATCTTCTGAAAAAGATGGATTGGAGCTTTTATTTGATTCTGATGAAGGTTCTTCAGAAAATATTCCGGAACTTTTTTCAACTTTATTATCTTTTGAAGATGGAGATATGACCTTAGGATCTTTTTTACATGAAACAACAACACATAATATGATTGTTAAAATACTTATCAATTTGAACTTCATAATTTCTTTTTTCTTTTTTTATTAAAACGTTTTGCAAGTTTAGTATAAATTCTATAATTATTTTCAAGTTTAGTGGTTGAAAGCTCTCCAGATACACTTAGTGTTAAACTTCTCGAGATATGATATGAAAGATTTGTTCCATAATAATGTTGTACTAAAGTGGGATTACTAAGACCAACATTACTACTTAAATACGTGTAATTGACAAATCTATAATAAAAATCTGCATATAATATATCATTAAAAAATGGTCTTGAATATCTCAAAGATAAAATATTACTTTCTAAATAGTTAGATGTATTAATATTATAATTTAAAGATGCCCTTCCTCCAATACCAGGAATTTTTGATAATCCTAGATACACATAAATATTGTCTGATTTATTGTCTTGATTACTTTGAAATCTTTTACTATAACTAAATCCGGCATTTACATAGTCACTTGGCCTTAAATTTATCCTCATTCTAATACCTTGTCTTGCAATATCATCATCGAGTAATCGCTCAATATCGGTCTGAAATGTTTCATAATAAATAATTCTTTTCCTTGAATCATAAGACAATGTTGCATTAATGTTTCTATTAAATCGATAACGAGCAGATGCATATAAATTTGTAAGTCGCAAGTCATTATTAACAGTATCGTTCACTTTGTTATAAATATCAAGTTCTAGGGAAGAAAAGAGATGTAATTTTTTAAATAGTGTACTTGAGTGCTGAAAATAAGTATATCTTCGGTCGATCTTTCCATTGTTTTGCTGCTCAAGTACGCCTAATGTAGTTTCAGAATAGAAATTTTTAAAATCCGTTATTCTACCATAATATGCACCATATTCCAACAAATCTGAATTAAAACCATAGTCAAAAAAATCTGGCCTAAACCCTCCGATAAGACCAACATAATTATTGCCAAAATATTTTTCAACTTGTAAACCATCTATGGCACCTAATGAGGAGGCTTTAGGGTTTATTTTTCTTCCAGCTACCACAGAAAGAGTAGGGTCTATATCATATCGAATAGATAAGTCATAAACATTAAAAAACTCTGTTTTTTTTGGAAAATCTGGATCTTCAGTAATAAAATTCTTCCTGTAATTTAAATAAGATTCAAATGAAAATTTCGAATTATTAATATGTTCAGCATTTAATGCAAAACGTGACACAAGTCTATGTCTATCATCTCTAATGCTGGATAATGTACTGTAACCAGCCACTGACATTTTCCCTTTGATATTTTCTGAATACATTGACTTTTTTTCTTCTAGATACTCTTTTTTATCAATTTGCTCAGCTATGGGTTTTATATTTTCTTTTTCAGGAATAACCTCAATTTTTCTCACAACATTATGAAAAACTTCAGCACCTTTCTGAATAACACAATCAGAAATAATTGAACAAACAACTGAGTTTGAAGATTTATTTGTTACTAATAAGCAAGGCGTTTTTGTAGTTGAAATTTGCAAAGTGTCTCCTAAATTAATATTCTCAGTGTTAGCAAATTTCACATACACGCTTTTCGAAGTTACAAATGATACTTTTCCGGTCAGCATTTGGTCATTATCTTGTCCAAAAACATTCGAATTAATGCATATCAAATATGCTATGAATATAAAATTATATTTCATGCGTATTCAATATTTTTTTAATCGAAAATCCGAAATTATTACCCCGTTCAGTATCAATATTTTTGTTTTTTTATGTTGCATATAAAATTAATTATCACCATTCGGATGACATCGTAAACATTCACTACTTACATAGCTGTAGCCATTAACTTCACTGTGGTCATTATTTGTTTCGCTTTGTGAATGACATTTAAAACATGAAAATTCTGAAAAATTATTTGGGGTTGTATGGCAATCAATACATTCATTCCACTCATCTTTATGCTTTCCGCTATAAATCGGGAAATATTGACCATCATGATCAAATGTTGCCGGAGTCCAACCAGGGTTGGTGGTATGACAGGTCACACAATCTGTTGGGAATTGAGCGGCTTGATGATTGGGATCATTAGTATTGTTATAGTCATTTTGATGACAAGTCACACAGTTGGGATCTGCATCAGAAAAATTACCTGTTGTATGACATTGATTGCAATCTTGGATATCATGACCTAGTGTTAATGGGAAAAAGCCGTGATTAATAGTTGCCGGCGTCCATCCCGGATTTGTTGTATGACAAGAAACACAATCTGTGGAGAAACCTGCACTTGAATGATTCGGATCGGTTGTATTATTATAATCTGTTTGATGGCAAGTCACACAATTAGGGTCTGCATCAGAAAAATTACCAGTGGTATGACATTGATTACAGTCTTGTATATCATGACCTAATGTCAATGGAAAAAAGTCATGATTAATAGTCGCCGGTGTCCATCCCGGATTAGTAGTATGACAAGATACACAGTCAGTTGGGAATCCTGCACTTGAATGATTCGGATCGGTTGTATTATTATAATCTGTTTGATGGCAAGTCACGCAATTAGGATCGGCATCAGAAAAATTACCAGTGGTATGACATTCATTACAATCTTGTATGTCATGACCTAGTGTCAATGGGAAAAAGTCATGATTTATAGTTGCCGGTGTCCATCCCGGATTTGTGGTATGACAAGAAACACAATCTGTGGAGAATCCTGCACTTGAATGATTAGGATCTGTTGTATTATTATAATCTGTTTGATGACAGCTTACACAATTAGGATCAGCATCAGAGAAATTTCCGGTAGTATGACATTGATTGCAGTCTTGAATGTCATGACCTAATGTTAATGGGAAAAAGTCGTGATTCCCATAATCAGCTGGTGTCCAACCTGGATTTGTTGTATGACATGCAACACAGTTTGTTGAAAACCCAGAATTTTGATGATTGGGGTTTTGGGTGCCTGCATAATCATTTTGATGACAACTTACACAATTAGGATCAGCATCAGAAAAATTACCTGAAGTATGACATTGACTACAATCTTGAATATCATGTCCTAAAGTAAGAGGGAAAAAATCATGGTTCACTATTTCTGTATCCCATCCAGTTGCAAGAGGGTCATGACACTCAATACAGTTTGTTGTAAAATTTGCTGTTTGATGATTGGGGCTTTGAGCACTTGCAAAATCATCATTATGGCAATTTATACATTCATTTCCAATTCGATCGAACTGCACATTATTATTTGATTCATGACAATCTACACAACTTAAATTACTATGTGCACCGATTAGTGGGAAACCATTTTCTTCATGTAATTCAGGAATGTTATCTACTAACCAATCTTTTGGAGTATGGCAACTTGCACAATCATTTCCAACGGTCATACTGTGTATATCGCTATGACAAGAGGCACAGTCTGTAGGAGCTTCATTAAAGACTAATGTTTCATGACATTGTTTACAATCGGTTTGAGCATGTGTTCCTTCTAAACTATAATCAGTTTCATTGTGGTCAAATTTGATGGTGTTATAATTCATTTCCCAACCACCCGGATTATGGCATTTAGCACAATTAATATTTAATTTATCACCATGAGGTGATTGAGCATAAAATGACAAGCATCCTAAAAAAAACAATATTATTGATGACAGTCTATACATTCAAATTTATTTAATTTGTATACTATTTCTGTTTTACCCTCTATTACACTAGATATATGGCATTCTTTACACTCTATTTCTGCATGTCTACCTTCAAGAGGGAACGCAGTATTATTATGATTAAATTTTTTTGGAAACCAACTATCAGTTATATGACATCTTTCACAATCAGTAACACCATTAAAGGCGAATGTCTCTCCATGAATATTTTCATGACATGAATTACATTTGGTCTCTAGATTTTTGAATGTCTGTTTTACAATGGTCTTATCAGACATTTCAAAATGACATTCTCTACAATCGACGTCAAGGTGTCTACCATTTAATGGCCAATCTGTCAATGTATGATCAAATTTTACGGTGGACCATGAATCATTTATATGGCAACTTTCACATTTTTTATCGGGATAATATTTTTCATTAATATATCCTTCGTGGGTATCGGTATGACAATCAATACATTTTGAACCCAAATTTGTAAAAGCCCATCTTTTATCATCTTCACTTATGTGGCATTCAAAACAAGGAGTGGCATAATGAGCACCTTCAAGAGGGAAAGAAGATGTTTGGTGCTGCTCTGTTGTATATAAGCTATAATCGAACCCATTCTCGAGAGAATGGCATTCGACACAGTCGGGAGAAAGTCCGTTTTCCTTAAATTCACCTCTATGATAATCATCATGGCATTTATTACAAGCAGAAAAATCTATAGGCGTAGAAAATCGTTTTTTATGACACTGTTTACAATCAATGTTGAGATGTTTTCCTTCTAGTGGATAATCTGTCACAGTGTGATCAAAAAAGGCCATCTTTTTAAGAGATAAGAAGCTGCTTTCTCTATGGCATTTCACACATTCAGTACCATATTTACCTTCATGTTCATCTTTATGACATGCTACACAATTATTTTCATTCTTTGTCTTTACTTTATTTTGAAAAACTAATTTAGGATTACTAGTTTCTGTATGGCAACTAAAGCAATCAATTTTCTTATGTTTCCCTTTTAAATTAAAGCCCGTAGGTGAGTGGTTAAAATTCCCCTTTCCCGTAAAGGACGAAAACGAAGTTTCTGTATGACATTGATTACATTTTCCTTGAATTTGGTTATTATGAGGATCATCATGACATGAAACACAATCACTAAATGAGACATCACTAAACTGCTGAAATTCTTCTCCGTTTTTTGTTGTTATTTTATGACATTCTTTACAATCTACTTCAACATGTTTTCCTTCTAGTTTATAATCTGTTTTGTCGTGGTCAAATTTAGAAGCAGGTTCAAATGCTTCCATATCATGACAAGACAAACAATCATTATCCAACGTTTTTTGATGATAGTCATCATGACAGGAGAGACATTTTTCCTCTAATCCTAAAAATGTATTTTTTCTTTTCTTTATATCAGCATCTGCTATATTTTCAGAAACATGGCATTCTCTACAATCAACTGATTCATGTTTCCCTTCTAATTCATAACCTGTTAATTTATGATCAAAGTTGTCTTTATCAAACCTTACCATATCAAATTTACGTCCGTGATGTTCGCTATGGCAGGCAAAACAGTCTTGTTTTCTTACTTTAGAATTTGCATGATATCCTTGCTTTTGATTTATTAAAGATTGTATTTCATCATGGCAATCGAGACATTTTTTATTAGATACTTTCTCACCAAGATCATGACACGACGTGCACTTACTCATACCTTCTAAATCGGCATGAGATTGTGATAAGTCACCAGGCGAAATCTGGCTATAGCTAATAGCTGTAAACATTAAAAAGATGATATATAGATATTTTATAAAATTGTTCAATTGATTTATTTATGCTTTTTCATAATATGGCCAAATCTCTTTGTAATTTCAACTCCTGCATTTTCTAAAAATTTCGTTGGCATTTCACCCCCTGCAAAAATGTATATTTGGTCGTTTTCTAATCTTTTTGGTTGATTTTCACCTTCAACTTTAATCATAATTGATTGTTCATCAATAGAAACTAAATTAGAATTGAATATTGCTTTAAGTGATTTATCAGCCAAAGCTTTATCGATTTTTTCTCTATTCTTTGGTTTTATCCTCGCAAATTTATCCTTCCGATAGGAGAGGATGACATCATTTTCATCTTTCAAGAGCATTGCAGATTCAACTGCTGAGTCACCACCACCAACAACAACTATTTTTTTTCCGGAAATTCTTTCAGGTTCTAATAAGCGATAGGCTACTTTTTGAGAATCTTCTCCGGGTACGTTCAATTTTCTTGGAGTGCCTCTTCTTCCAATGGCAAGCAAAATATTATTACAAATGTATTCATCCCCCGTACTTGTTCTTATTTTAAATGTTCCATCCTGAGTTGGAATAATGTCATCAGCCTTTGTATTTTCAATGATCTTTAATTTATGTTCTGAAATGACCTTATTCCACAATTCAAGTAGTTCATCTTTTGTTGTATCATACAATTTTACTTTACCATATAAGGGCAGGTTCATTGGTGCTGTCATTACAATTTTTGACCTTGGGAAAGTATAAACAGTTCCTCCTAAAGAGTTCTGTTCTAAAGTAATGCTAGTTAAACCATGTTTTTTAGCTGCAAGTGTGGCAGAAATCCCTGCAGGGCCAGCGCCTACAATAACCACATCTAACACATTATCTTTTGAAGGCTTTTTGTTTTTAACAATGTTATCCATAGCTTGACTACCTTGTTCAACACTATTTTTAATTAATCCCATTCCACCTAATTCACCTGCAATATAAATACCTTTCATATTGGTTTCAAAAGTTTCATTTACATGAGGCAGATCAATCCCTCTTGATTCTGTACCAATACGAAGTGAAATAGCTTCAATTGGACAATCATGAAAACAAGCACCATGGCCAATACAATTAGTTGTATTAATTACTGTTGCTTTATCATCAACAATACCTAAAATATCCTTTTCAGGACAGGCTTGTACACAGGCTGCACTACCAATACATGTATTAAGGTTAATGTAAGGATATAGCGACACAGGTTCAAAAAGACCTTCTTCTTTTGCCACATTTACTTTTTCAACAGTTTTAACTGATTTTACCTTTTTTTTCTGCAGGTAAAAGTAGACCGTACTTATACAAAGTATAAATGCAATTCCATAAAATAATATTTGTTCTAACAATACTTCTTCCATCAAAATATCCATTTATATCCAAATGACAATGTAACCGCTATATGAATAATTACTATGACGAGCATAATTAAGGCAAATGGCATGTGCGCAACATGCCAATATTTAAATAATTGCTGCATTTTTTCAAGCCTTTTAATTTTAAGAGAAAGCGATATTTCATGTTTTACCATGTCAAGTATTAATTTTCTATCTTTTTTTGGTAGATCCTTACGATTTAATACTCTTCTTAAATGAGTTAAAGTTTTTTTACTTCCAGAATTATTTTCATTACTAATCAAGCTTGTGACTATTTGAATAGTATTTGATTCAAGATTGTATTTATCATTTAGCACAGTTGCAATATCCAATTTCATGTTTTTTACTTCGGCTAAACTAAGTGCCCTTCCTTCAATTGTACGAGGTATTTGTATATAAATAAATCGTCCGGCCACACCACTTAGAACAACTGCAACCATACTCCAAAAAGCGACAGAAACTATACCTCCAAATTTAAATGCTGTATGGAAAAGAATAAGAATAGGACCGAGGGTACACAAAAAAATATGGAATTCTAATAGATATTTTAAGCGTATATACTTAGATAAAAAATTATATCGTTTTCTGGCGATATAAATTGCTACTCCAAAAGTTATCATAAAAGTTCCAAGTATACCCAATCCTTGGCCATAAATTCCACTTGGCTTAAACCAATAATGATGCGAATGATAAAATCGTTCTTCTAAAGAAGTGTTATAATAAGTATAACCGGTATAAATTAAATAAATAGTTGTAATTATCGTAATGACAACCATCGTGGTGATAAACGTCGTATGTAGTAACTTATTCAATTATATTATATTTGAAATAATTTTATAAATACATGGTACTCAAGTATTAACGATTATTTATATAAAAAATTTTGTTTTTTTACATAGCTATTTTAATTAATAACAACCTATTTGCCGTTTTTACTTAGAATATTTTAGTTAAATTTTTTATTTATTGACAGATTAAAATACATTCAACTAAGTATTTTTAATAAGTAATCTAAGCTGCTCCTTTTTTGAACTCCATAGAAATATCAATACCTAAATTGGACCTTAAATCTTTTCGTCGCTCACTAAGCTTTTCGTTTTTGCATTTGATCGTTACATTCGAATTCAAATAAATTATATCATTTATCCTTTTTAATTTACCAATTGAGGAAGTTCTACCGGCTTTTTTAAATGACATCATATCTCCATTAACAATAAAGGTGCTTGTATTTTCGGATAGATGATCATAATCAAATCCATCCATTAGACTACCTTTGAAAAAAAGGGTATTGGAAAATAGTATAGATCTAAATCCGTATTTACATTTCAGATTTTCTTTTATCTCACAAGGAATATTAATAAATTCTTTTTCATTAAAATAAATCATAAAAGTACCATCTTCTTTTAAAGCCCCATTAACAGAAATGTTCTCTAAAATTGGTGTTCTAGAATATGATTTTAATAAATAGAAAGATAATAATCCATTAACTGACAAAAAAAAATGGTTAGGTAATCTATTTATTTTTGTGTCAGGAGGAATTACTTTGAGTTCGTTTTGAGGGGAGTCATTAATAGTTACTTTTTGCATTGAATTGAATTTTGAATTCACATAAAACAATTCTTATTTCATAGTCATTAAGTTAATAACAACATAACTTTTATTTTTACTTAAGTTTTTTTGAACTTTTTTTAGATTAGTAACAACACGACTATTAAGATAAATGTTTTAATCTATCACTTTAAGATAAAATCATATAGTGGAAAAAAGTTAATTGTGCAAGAAATAGACT
>Ga0209633_10000505_pt1 | contig 45113 bp, 44 predicted proteins | sample Cruoilmetagenom1_FD_187290 | JGI IMG/M metagenome (GOLD analysis project Ga0209633, IMG submission 187290) | Oil polluted marine microbial communities from Coal Oil Point, Santa Barbara, California, USA - Sample 1 (SPAdes) (version 2) | ecosystem: Environmental > Aquatic > Marine > Oil seeps ... | reverse complement strand
TGGGGGCTGAAACGGATTATCACTAGGGCCCGTATTAGCGACAAGAATATCAGATTGAGCGACTGTGTTTAAACACAACTTTTTATACACATACGCTTGGGCAACAATAATAATAGGAATAGCTACAAGTAAACCTATACCGAGAGCCATAGCCCCTAAAGCTGCTATGATTAGAAACAACAGCACTAATAGAAACAAATTCCATTTGTATCCATCTGTCATTTTTCCGCTTTCTTTAAATGCATCAATCACATCCATATTCTTGTCAACAATTAGATACTGAACAAATTGATACTTAATAGCCAAATATACCCCAGGTACTACAAGCAAAAAGAAACCTATAACAACAAGGATTGTGTATAGAGCGTAACCTAATAAAAACTTAAAGAATAAAGCGGTCGAGAATGATAGGAAATCGTATGATACTATTTTTTCATTATTATATAGCTTCAATCCAATTTTAATCACAAAAATTGCCGAAACTATACTTACTATCCACGATCCTAGACTGAATATTAAAGATAGAGAAGGGATTCTCTCAGCAAACATGCTTGAGAAAAAGCCCAAGAAGCCCTGAATAAAAAAAAGTATAAGAAGATAGACAATGAAGAATCCTAGATTGTCTTTCATCCTCTGCCAGCCAAATCTTATAGCTTGTTCCTTTGAAAACCTTTTTTCAGACATAGTGAAACTCCTTTTCCAAAATTAAACTCACATTTTGAATATTACTTTTTTTCGACTGATTTAACAATAGATTTACTCCGGTAGTTTTGCAGAAAAGAATATACGTTGATATGGAAAGAAAACCGGCTCTTCAGAATACAAGACCCTCAATCTTTCTCGGTAATCATTTAGGAAGCCCTCGTGCAGCTCCTTTGGCAAGCGCTCAAAATAAGGCAAAAGCGCAGTGCCTGAAAGCCAGTCTATTACTGCTTCAACATTCTCTAGAACATGGGGATAGATTTTTTCAAATACATTTATATCCTGAGGACCGCTTTCATAAAGTAGCTCAGCATACTCTCTAATCGAAAGTGCCGACCAGTGTCTCTCCCAACCGCCCAACGCACTGCTATAAGGCTCTTCTCTTGCTAGCACGGAAATGATTGTTTGAGTCGGATGCCTGTGGTTTGCAGGAAGTTGAATTGCAATTTGCCCCCGGGGATTTAGTAAAGAAACAAGTCTCGGAATTAACTCTTCGTGGTTATCAACCCACTGGATTGCAGCATTTGAAAAAATCAAATCCCAGCTTCCAGATACTTCTTGAATTGGACATAATTCAAAATCAAGTCCAATGTGCTTTTTTTCTGCCGCTATCCTAAGCATCTCAGAAGAGCTATCAATTCCCAGGACTTGGCTATCAGGTAGTAATTCTGAAACCATTTGAGTCAACTCACCCGTTCCACATCCCAAATCCAAAACCCTGAGCCCCTTTCTTACAACTATCAAGTCCATTAAATCTTTAAATGGTGCAAACCGTTCTTTTTGAAATTTATGATAAAGCTCTGGATTCCATGACATTAGCATCTCCTTTCCGCTTAAGACAAAATTAACAATACCGAATTAACATTTTGGTTTCTATAGGACATAAGAATAAATAATATGTTATGATTTTTCCCCAATCTATATTTTGGAGACAAGAAACGATCTAATGCCCACAATAATATATATAGCCATAGGCGGCGCGGCGGGCGCCATGCTACGTTATTCAATATCAGCATATGCATATAGAAATTTCCATGGTCCTCTGCCTTGGGGAACTCTTGCAGTAAATCTACTTGGTTGTTTTGCTATAGGGGTTTTGTGGAATGTTTTTGAAAACTTGGCGCACTCGCCGAATACGAGAGCGTTAATCTTCATTGGAATTTTAGGTGCTTTCACCACTTTTTCAACATTCGGGATAGAAAGTTTGCATCTATTCAGACAGGGGGAAATAAAGCTCGGCATTTTAAATATCTTAATAAGCAATATTGGAGGGATTGGGCTAGTAGCAGTTGGTTATTTTGTATCAAAATATTTATTAAAGGTATTGAAATAGAAAAAGAAATTGAAACATCTCATAAAGCAGATCCAACTAACACTGATTATGCAGTGATAACAGCAAGTTGCAATCAACAATTAAACTGTTTTCTGAATTGAATAGTTGTTGATATTTTTCTATATGCTTGAAGGCGTCACTCAACTTATTTAAACTAGTCATGTAAAAAATTATTGAGGCTGTGATAATGAGACTTGCAGTAGGAAGTGATGAACGTACCCATCTCACTGATTTTGTAGTTGAGGAGTTAAAGAATCGAGGTTTTGAGCTGGAGCTTTACGGCCCTCTAAACGAAGAAGATATTCAGTGGACTGATGTAGCACACAAGGTTGCCGAGAGCGTTATGGAAGGCTTATGTGAACAAGGTATCCTTTTTTGCTGGACAGGTACAGGAGTAAGTATAGCGGCAAACAAGGTACCGGGAATTCGAGCTGCCCTTTGCGCCGATGCACAGACTGCTGAAGGGGCTAGAAAATGGAACGACGCCAATGTGCTGGCTCTGAGCCTGAGATCAACCTCAGAGACCGTGGCGAAGGAAATATTGGATGCCTGGTTTAATGCAAGCCCAGAAGAGGAAGAAAAAATTAATATTAATAAAGTAAGTGAAATTGAACGAAAATATTCGCGATAACATTCTTACATAACATTTGGAGATTGTAATGAAGAAAGATAGTTATAATGTTGCTATAGCAGGCGCTACCGGAGCTGTAGGACAGGAAATGATAAAGATATTGGAAGATAGACACTTTCCAGTGAACGAACTAAGACTACTGGCATCACAAAGATCAGTTGGTAAAGAGCTTGAGTTCAAAGGCGAAAAAATTAAGATACAGAAACTGGATGAAAATTCATTCAAGGATATCGATATTGCTCTTTTTTCAGCTGGAGGATCCAGGAGCAGAGAATTTGCCCCAATAGCAGCAGAAGCTGGAGCCATTGTAGTAGATAATAGTTCAGCCTTCAGAATGGAGGAGGGAGTGCCTCTGGTAGTGCCTGAAATCAACCCTCAGGCTGTAGCTGGGTACAAGAACAAGGGCATTGTAGCTAACCCTAACTGCACTACGGCAGTTACTGTGATGGCTCTAAAACCCCTTCATGATCTGGGAAATATAAAAAGAGTAATAGCATCAAGCTACCAGGCAGTATCAGGTGCGGGAGCACAGGCTATTGAGGAGCTTAAAAATCAAACAATTGCCTGGGCAAATTCACAAGAGATTCACGCTGAAACTTTTCCCTATCAAATAGCATTTAATTTACTACCGCAAATAGATAGCTTTACAGACAATGGATATACAAAAGAAGAAATGAAGCTTCACAATGAAACTAGGAAGATTCTTGAGAACGACGAAATAGCTCTTACTGCAACCACAGTAAGGGTTCCTGTATTTCGTGCGCATTCGGTCTCTGTAAATATTGAGACTGAAAAGAAAATCTCAGTTGAAGAGGCCAGGGAAGCTATCAATAATTTTCCGGGTGTAAGAGTTGTTGATGAACCCGGAGAGTTGAAATATCCAATGCCCATTGATGTTGCTGGAAGTGATGATTGTATTGTCGGAAGAATTAGGGAAGACTATACAGTACCAAACGGGCTTAGCTTTTGGGTTGTAGGGGATCAGTTAAGAAAGGGGGCGGCACTTAATGCAGTGCAAATTGCTGAGCTTTTAATCGGAGACTATATTTAATGGCATTAGTAGATACGATTAAAGATTTTGTGGGTAGTATTGTAGCCCACAATTACACGGAGCTTCCCGAGAAAATTCAAACGGGTGTCAATAAATACTTAAAAGATGACGAAAGAATACTACTGACTCTTTTGGATTATAGAGCTATCTACAGGGCACCTAAATTCATAGATAGCAACACTTTTTTCAATTCTTGGTTCATACTCACAAACCATAAAATTATAATTGCCAGAAACTCTTCTCAATTCAGAAGATTTAGGGATATACCACTTTCAGACATCACTCAGATTTTCTATGAACTAGATAATACAGAACCAAGAATAAGTATAACAACGCCTGGGAACGAAGATATCATAGAATTCATGAAAACAGGGGCCGCACATTGCGAAGGGTTGGATAAAAAAATCGACATTGCAATAGAAAATGCTAAAAAGCACAACACTAAAACAGGAACTGATGAATTTATTTTGTGCAGTAAATGCGGCAGCAAAGTCCTTGGTCAAAGTAAATACTGTTCTGAATGCGGCTCAAGATTAGACGCATTCTTGAAATAAAAACAAAACCCATTTGCATAAACATTTGATTATTTCCTTGATTTAAACCTAAGCTTAAATATACTCAAAGCAGAGGAGAATTCTTATGATTCATGGCTCAATAGTTGCTATAGTAACTCCGTTTAGAAACGGCAAAGTTGATGAGGATGCCCTTAAAAATCTCATTGAATTTCAAATTGAAAATGGAACTCATGGAATCGTGCCTTGCGGCACCACAGGGGAATCCCCTACTCTCTCTCATGAAGAACATGAATACGTAATAGAGCTTACGGTACAAACTGTAAAGAAAAGAGTGCCTGTAATCGCAGGTACAGGTTCTAATAGTACCAAAGAAGCGATTAGACTAACACGTTTTGCAAAAGAAATTGGGGCAGATGCAGCTCTCATTGTTGTTCCCTATTACAATAAACCCACACAAGATGGGCTTTATCTACACTTTAAGCAGATAGCTACACAAGTAGATCTCCCGATAATACTTTACAATATCCCCGGCAGATCCGGGGTTAATATGGCCCCCGAAACTATAGCTAGATTGGCCGGAGATTTTAAAAATATTATAGGGGTAAAGGAAGCTGCGGGATCAATACCTCAAGCAAGCAAAATTCTTCAGCTTTGCGGAATGGATTTTCTTGTGCTCTCAGGTGAAGATGCACTCAATTTCCCACTACTAGCAGTAGGCGCAAGGGGATTCATAAGTGTAACAGCCAATATTGCACCAAAGGATGTTGCTGATGTATATAATCTTTTTAGTGCCGGTGAATTTGAGAAGGCTAAAGATATGCATTATAAGTTATTGCCCTTAAATGAGGCTCTATTTATAGAGACAAACCCCATCCCTATTAAAGCTGCTCTCAGCATGATGGACAAAATTAAATATGAATACAGACTTCCTCTTTCTGAAATGACGGAAGCTCATTACCAAGAACTTAAAAACACAATCTCTGATTATGGTTTAATAAAATAGATTATAAATTCCGGAGACAAACTTGAGCCCCCCCAACTTTGACTATGAGAAAGAAATTTGGGCAAAGGGAAGAATACCTGCGGGCGTTGATGAAGCAGGGAGAGGTCCGCTTGCAGGACCTGTCGTAGCCGCCGCCGTAGTTCTTCCGGATGACTGCATAATTGAAGGGCTTGATGATTCAAAGAAGCTTACTCACACAAAAAGAGTAAGAATATACAAAGAGATAGAATCTTTAGCCATATCTTATGCAGTAGGAATAGTCGAGCCTGAGGAAATAGATCGAATCAATATACTTCAAGCAGCACTTCTGGCAATGGAAATATCCGTAAAGAAACTGACAACTAAGCCTGATTATCTGTTGATTGATGGAAATCAAAGGACTTCACTTTTACTTATGCAGGAAACAATTGTAAAAGGGGACTCCAAATCGTATTCAATCGCAGCCGCATCCATAATAGCCAAAGTCACAAGGGACTCGATAATGGAAGAATATCATAAACAATACCCAGAATATAACTTCAAGGGTCATAAAGGATATCCTACAAAAGAGCACTACGAGGCTATTCGGGAACATGGCCCCTGTCCTATACACAGAAAATCTTTCAGGGGCGTTCTCTAGTTAATATAGATTTGTCGATTACTCTACTATTGTTACACTCTCAATTACTACCTGCTCATTAGGCACATCTCCCGGTCCGGTTTGTACGGCGGCTATTTCATCCACAACATCCATTCCGTCCACTACCTTTCCGAAAACCGCATAACCAAAATCTCTTTTACCATGGTTTAAGAATGCGTTGTCCACATGATTGATATAAAATTGTGATGTAGCGCTATTAACATCTTGTGTACGCGCCATAGCAATTGTACCTCTATCATTGTTAAGTCCATTATCCGCTTCATTTTTAATTGGAGCTTTTGCAGGCTTTTGCTGCCCGTCTGCAGTAAACCCTCCACCCTGAACCATAAAATTGTTAATTACTCTGTGAAAAACAGTCCCGTCATAATAACTGTCTTGAACATATGCTAAAAAATTATCTGTACTTATTGGCGCATTTTCTTTATCTAATTCGACTTTAATATCGCCCTTGGAAGTTTTAATTATTACCATTGGATTTCCTCCTTTATTTTCTACAGCCTTATCATCTTCGCTCATTTCATTACTATTGGCATCTTCACTTTTGTTCTCTTGTGAATTTGTTTTGGACGCTTCCTCTTTTGTCTCACTGCTACTTGCTTCTTGAGAAGATTGAGCTGTAGTTTGTGTCTCACTTACAGTCTTATTTTCTGAAGCTTCGTCTTGATTGCACCCACTTAGCAAGAATGATACTGGAAGAAGAATAAGCATCGTTATGATTGAATACTTGATTAAATTTTTATACATGGCTGTTTGCCTCCTTAATGTTTCTCTCGGGCACTAAATTTATAGCATTCCCCCTATAGTGTCAAACAAGATATATCTTATATTTGATTCTGCACCTTAGCTCTGTTAAATTGTCTTTCTATCTACTTACAAACCAAGGTGAAGATATGAGCAGAATTAAGTTCGGAGTAATGTTACGTCAGCAGAAGATAGATTTTTCCGAAATTCGTGAAACAGCTCAACTTTGTGATCTACTAGACTACCATTCAGTATGGTTCTACGATCATATATTGGGAATGGGCGCCATTGAGATGGACATTTATGAGGCATGGACCTCTATGTCTGCATTGGCAAGTGTTACAGAGAAGATAAAGATAGGAACCATGGTTCTTTGTAATTCATTTAGACCCCCTGCGCTGCTGGCGAAGATGGCTTCAACATTGGATGTAATCAGCAATGGAAGACTGGAATTCGCAATGGGAGCAGGATGGTTTGAGACTGAATATAAAGCCTATGGATACGATTTTCCTGACACTAAAACCAGAATTGAGCAATTAGAAGAGTCTGTGAAAATAATAAGAGCTATGTGGACTGAGGACAAGCCGAGTTTTAGCGGCACTCATTACAGCATAAATGAAGCACACTGCAACCCAAGACCCATTCAGAAACCACATCCACCTATAATGATCGGAGGGGCCGGAGAAAAGTACCTTCTAAGATTAGTTGCCAAGCTAGCAGATGAATGGAACTGTCCGGCTAATCATGCAACTGCTTTTGACCACAAACTAGAAGTGCTTAAGTCACATTGCGATGACGTTGGAAGGGATTTTAATGAAATAGGCATCTCTCAGCAGACAGTCTGTGTAATAGCAAAGAATGAAGCAGAGCTTTCAGAAAAACTTGAAAAAGGTCAGAGAAGATATGGATTCTTTGGTGATATATCCAAGTTCGGTATAGTAGGCACACCAGAGCAATGTATTGAGAAGATATTAGAGAACGAAAAAAAGGGTATTACAAAATACACAGTCTTCTTTTCTGATATTATGAATCAGGACACTCTTAAATTCTTTTCTAAAGAGGTTATTTCAGCTTTATGAGTGCAATAAGTTAAAGAAATCTATTTGTTGGCTAACTCTTCTACCTTTACTGCAAACTCTTTGGCAAAGGTTCGAATCATTTCAGCCAGTTCATTATTCTTAGTTGCGTTTTGGTAAGTATCGGCCATTTTCATAAAAGTAAAATAATAGTGAGCACTCATCTCCCCTACTTCCAATTCCTTTGTCCAAAGATCAATACTCATAGTATTTTTCTCGACCTTATCCCACATAGAAATCATTAGGGATTCACACGGTTTTAGTCCTTCAAAATCAGCCTCTGAGGCTCCCCAAAAAATCTCAGCAGGTGAGTTATCATCATCCAGCTTAACTACAAAATTAATCTCAGCTTCCTTAGGCATCTTTTACTCCTCTAATAGCAACATTGAATTATAACACTTAATTATTTGACCCCCCAGAAATCAGGTTTGCGCTTCTCTAAAAATGCATTTGCACCTTCGACCATCTCCGGAGCTTTCATAAAGAACCTTGCCAGCTCAAGACCATGGGTTATTTGCGGATGGGCCATGTCGGATGCGAAATTGATCTGGAATTTTGCGATTCTTAAAGATTGCGGGCTCTTTTGAAGTAGACTCTTACACCAGACACCAACCTCTTCATCTAATTTATCTTTGGGCACAACTTTATTTACCCATCCCATTTCAGCCGCCTGCTCAGCAGTGTAGCGATCACATAGATATACAACTTCCCGAGCCTTCTTATCCCCAACAGAATGCTGTAGCTGCTGCATTCCATACCAAATTGGCGCGCTACCCACAAGTGGACCAGCCTGTGCAAAGATTGATGTGTCTGAAGCTATGGTCAAGTCACAAAGCATGTTAAGCTCGTTACCTCCGCCAACACAGTAACCGTCTACCCTTGCTATTATGGGCTTACCACAACAGCGCATCGCTGTAGCCAACCTGTAATGAACAAGCATAAACTTTGCATCAACTTTCTTTTTGGGGTCAACGATCCAGGAGAGATCACCTCCTGCAGAAAACGCTTTGCCACCAGCTCCGGTGAGGACAATGACACCGATTTTATCATCAAGCCAGGCGTCCTCAATTGCCATAGCAAGCTCTTCTCTAGTTTGTGTATTTAGTGCGTTACGGGTCTCAGGACGATTAATTGTAACGTATGCAACTTTACTCTTTTTTAGATAAACCACATTTTTTATATTTAGTCCATGGTTCTTCTTTACAGTTCTTTTTCTAGTAATTTTCTTTGCTGTAGATTTTGTAGTCGGCATAATGATCTCCTTCGCGAGAATATTTTAGTGTCTTAACATTTTCACACTAAATAGAGAGATTTTCAAACTACAAATATAATGACTTTGTAAGATGATAAGTCAGGTTAATACGAATGAAGGCAGGAAATTAGTTAAAACGAAACTATCAGCTACCAAGGAAGCTTGTTCATCAAAGGCGCAATCTGAGGGCCCAGAAACGCAACAGCTGCTAATAATGATAAAAACCCTGCAACTCCTAGACAAATACCTAACACAACTCCCTGAGCTATCATATCTAGATGCTTTTCGTCCATTAGTGTCCTCCTTTTGCTTTACCGCCAAAGAACGGATCGCCCATAGGTATTGACGGAAATGCTCTGATGAATAACAGGAACATCATAACAAAGGCTCCTAAGAAACCAAGGGTTATAAGTATTTGAGTAATCCCTATATTTATCTTATCGGATAGAGAAGGAACTACAAGCACAAATTTATCAATCCAGAGTCCTGTTAGAGACACTCCAGCTATGAATACTACAATCGGTTTAACAATTTTATTAGTTCTTGGTATCAAGGCAAGAAACGGGAAGATAAACACACATGTTAGAACTGCCCATGCTAAGGACTGAAAAGGCTCTTCCTGTACTCTTTTAATTACAAACGCTGTTTCTTCAGGCATGTTTGCATACCAGATTGGCAAGAGTTGGGAGAAAAACATATAGACCCAGAACAATGAGAAACCTTGAAGTAATTTACCCATATCGTGGTAATGTGTGTCTACTAGATATTCTTCCAAGCCAAGTCTTCTTCTGAGCATTATCGAAAGAATTATTATAGTGCCAAGAGCACCTAAGAAACTGCCCATGAAATAGTATGGACCGAACAGGGTGCTAAACCAATGAGGATCGAGTGACATAATTAAATCCCAAGCGAAGAAGCTAAATGCAATTGCGTAGAAAATAATTACCGCAGGAGCAAATTGTCCCAACTTTTTCCAAATTGCTTTTCTTTCATCCTCTCCAGACCATCCGGAGGCAATCCATCCTGCAAAACCACCCAACTTATCCCCTACACCTCCAAGATCCTGCCTTAGGGAATAGTATAGGTAAAATGCGCTAAGTATTAGCAGAATTAGAAAACTGATTACGTTTCTAGAAACTACAAAAGTCATATTAAGCCAAACATCTTTTGGGTGATGATAATGCTCGGTAGCATAAGGGAGTATGTAGTCACGTCCTGCAAAAATGATTAGAAGTAAAATAAAGGATATAGGAAGAAACGCTCCAAGACCCTCAGCAATCCTAAGAAGAGGCCTTGCCCATCTTGCATTAGTTATACGGAGTATACAGGAGAAAATTATTCCAGCCTGAGCTATTCCCGTCCAGAAAAGAAAGTTTATTAAAAAGATTTCCCATGCGTTTTCAGGATTGGACCCTGTTATCTTATAAACAAAAGTGCCGAAGCCAATAACCGCAATTATTAAAAACAAATAGACAGACCAACTAGGGATCAGCGATCTTTTGGCTAATATATCATCTCTTATTTTATCATCCATCTTACTCAGCGCTCTCCTGTTCAGTGTCCTCAGTTGCCGGGGTTTCAGCATTTGCAGGTTCTTCATCTACCGCAGTCTCTTTTACCGAATTATCTTGCAGCTTTCTTACATAATTCACAACATCCCAAGCACTTTCTGAAGTTATGCTTTCACGGTAGCTAGGCATCATTACCTTTCCTCCGTATCTTATGTATGCATATATATATCCGTCTGTTCTTGCTATAACGCCTGGTGTTGTAAGATTTAGTGGGTAAAAACCTCTTTTTATTACTGGTCCATCTCCCATACCCTCCATTCCATGACAAACAAAACAGTATCTATTGTACATTTTTTCGCCATTGGCAAGTGATTTCGGAGTTGCAGGAACTGGGTTTACTGTAATATTTTCAAAGTCTTCCCTGGGTAGCGGTTTAATTCGAAGCCCCGTGGTGCTCACGGAAAGCTCTGGGTAGATTACAGGTTCTTCATATGGGAGTATAGAGGGCTGTACCCACATATCATAAGACCATGGAAAAGAAGAAGCCTTTAAAGTACCCATCAAACTTAAAACAGGTATTAAAAGTAGATAATATTTCCTATTTTTTAAGAACAATCCTGTTTTACCTCCTAATAGTCATAAACCGTTCATACACCGTCAAACTTTATATCTTCGGCACCTTGAGAAGTTAAAATCTCTTCGGCATCTTTAACGTTTTCTTTTTCGCATGTGATCATTACACCGAATTTATCTTCAGAAAATCTGGTGTCGTACATAGTTGTTGGGACATTACGTCTTAAACGCGAATTAATAAGCAAACCAAGAAGTGTAGCCAATGCTCCCATTAAAATTGTTAACTCAAATATAATTACCATAAATGGCGGCAAGGATACTATTGGCTTAGCGCTTACGGAAATAGGCCAATCAGAAGACATCAGCACTGTGAAACCAACACCACATGCAGCGCCAAGCATTGCACCACCGAGTGTAAAAAAGCGCACTATGCTCTCGGGCTCATCCATAACCTCTTCAATTTCATGATTAGGGAATGGAGAGAACACTCTGAGATTTTTAAAACCGGCGTCTCTGAGTTTTTTTACCGCATTAAGCGTTTCATCCAAGTATGTGAAAACTCCAAGAACTCCCTGTTTATCGCTCATGATGTTTTTGCCTCCTTCTTAGGTACAGGCAAGATTTCCTTCATCTCAGCTATAGAAACCGCGGGAAGGGTTTTTAAGAAGATTAAAAAGAACATAAAGAACCATGCAAAACTACCTACAGTGATACCAATTTCTACCCACGAAGGTGTGTAGATACCCCAAGCTGCGGGATCAAATCCACGAGATAGGGAAATCACAATGATATTAAATCTTTCAAACCACATACCGATATTAATGAAAATTGAAATGATAAATAATGCTTTAATGTTTCTCCGCACACTCTTAAACCATAGAGGAAGTGGGATAACAACGTTACACACAACCATTATCCAGTAGAAAAGTGCATATTCACCAACTGCTCTGTAATAGAATTGACCCCACTCTGCAGGACTACCGCTGTACCATGCCATAAAAAACTCTATACCGTAGGCGTAACCCACGATTCCGGAGGTGAGCATAATAAGCTTTGCCATGCCGTCGTAGTTATCAAGAGTAATATAATCTTCTAAATGGAATATCTTTCTGATTGGCACAGTAAGAGTGATAACCATACCAAGACCTGAAAAAATAGCTCCTGCGACAAAATATGGTGCAAAAATTGTAGTATGCCATCCGGGAAGGTTGGACATTGCAAAGTCCCAGGATACAACACTGTGAACTGATAGCACTAGTGGAGTTGCGAATGCGGCAAAGAAAAGATAAGCCCTTGTATAATGGAGCCACTCCCAGTTAGAGCCCTTCCATCCTAAAGAAAGAACTGAGTAGAGAATTTTTCTAGGAACTTCTTTTACCCTGTCTCTAACAGCTGCGATATCAGGAATAAGCCCAATAAAGAAGAAAACGGAGCTTACGGTAAGATAGGTACTTACTGCAAATACATCCCATAGCAGTGGGGATTTAAAGTTAACCCAAAGCTCTCTTTGATTAGGGTATGGGAATAACCAGTAAAAGTTCCATGGTCGACCTAAGTGAATGATCGGGAAAAGACCTGCTGTTAAAACTGCAAAAACAGTCATACCTTCAGCTATCCTATAGATAGACATTCGGAAATTTGCGCGGAACAAGAATAAAATTGCTGAAATCAATGTACCAGAATGTGCGATACCAACCCAAAATACAAAATCGGTAATATAAACGCCCCAAAAAACAGGATGTCTGTATCCTGCAACACCAAGTCCCGTATAGACCTGATAGATAAAACAAAACAGTCCAAAACCGACAAATAGAAGCGTAGGTAAAAATAGTGCCCACCACTTAAACGTGGGCTTATCAAGCATTCTTATTATATCGTCATTGACTCTAGCGTAAGTTAATGTGTTCTGCTCACTCATTATGCTTTATCCTGTGTCACTTTTTTGAGATATGTAATACCAGGTTGAGTATTTATTGCTGCGAGGACATTATAGCCTCTATCATCATGTGATTGTTTTGATACTTCACTTTCTTTATCTTCCAGATTTCCAAATACAATAGCCTCAGCAGGACAAGCCTGCTCGCATGCCACTTTAAATTCTCCGTCACTTACATCACGTCCTTCATCTTTGGCAAGATCCTTTGCGTGATTAATTCTCTGAACACAGAATGTGCATTTTTCCATAACACCTTTGCTTCTAACCGTAACATCGGGGTTTAGCTGCCAATCAAGAGGTTCAGGCCATTTGTAAGTAAACCAGTTGAATTTTCTAACTTTATAAGTGCAGTTATTAGCGCAGTACCTTGTTCCTACACATCTGTTATAAACCATACCGTTTAAGCCTTCAGGGTTATGGTAAGTTGCGAATACCGGGCAAACAGGCTCGCAAGGAGCGTTTCCGCACTGCTGACACATCATAGGCAGGAATCTGGTTTGAAATCCAGCGTTATTATTGGATTCTTCGAAATATCTTTCAATCCTGATCCAGGCCATATCGCGTCTTTTAGCGACCATCTCCTTTCCTACAAAAGCGATGTTGTTCTCTGCATAACACGCAGTTACGCATGATCCGCAGCCCACGCATTTTTGAAGATCAATGGCCATTCCCCAGCGATATCTATCATATTCCCTGGGTGGGTAAAAATCAGGCTCATGATGCTCTTCGTGATGCACGCCCTTTTCCAGCTCAGTCAAGCTAATAGCCTGAGCTATGTCTCTGTCATGCTGTGTTGTTGTATATTGTGTTTGAACAAATTGTTCGCTTTTATTTATCTTTGCGGCTGATACTTTTGTTGAAAGCCATGCAAAGCCTCCAGACTTAGCATCCGTAGCCAGAGGAAGCATATCTATAGGATTCACTCCCCTGTCTTTAGCGTATCTGCCGTAACTTGTATGTCCCTGCCCTATCATCACCGACAATGTATCGGGTCTTATTCCCTGATAAACATATACTTGGGTTTCAATTACGCCTTGAGGTGATTCTAGAGACAGAAAATCTCCAAATTCAACACCTAGTTTTTTAGCGGTATCTGGATGCACTTCAACCCAAGAACTCCAAACACCGGTAGTAATTGCTTCCGGCAACTCTTGAAGCCATGGTTTGTTAGCGCCTTTTCCATCGTAATATTTATAAGAAGGATATGCTATAAAGTAAAACTCCCCCTCTCCTGTAAATTCTGCTTCAGAGAATTTCAGACTAGCAACTGCTGGGGAAACTGAAACTGTTTTGGATGGTAAATCTTTATAATATCCACCTTTTTCAAGGGATTGTTTCCAGAATGTATCAAAGTCTCCAGCTCCTGAAGCTCCAGCCCATATTTGCTTCCATGAATCCTGTAAATAATCGTAGAATGTAGTTTGTGTAAATTTGCCGTTTAACTCTTGAACTTGCCCGCTAACCGATAAAATTACATCGCCTGTGCTTTTAGTGTTAAAAACAGGAGACATAACCGGTTGTATTAAAGCATGCACACTTTCTCTTGGAGAGTAGTCTCCCCAACTCTCAATTGTTGTATTGTTTGGAAGAATAAGATTAGCAAGCTCTGTAGTTTCATCCATAAAGCTTGAGAAACTAACTACAAATGGGACTTTGCCCAGTGCTTCTTTAAAGTTTAATTGTTTAGGTAGTGTAAATACCGGATTTACATCATAGACAAAAAGGATGTCAATATCGCCATTCTCCATGGAACTTACAAGCGAAGTAATGTCCTGGAAAGAGTCAGCAGTTGATATTGATAATGTATCGCCAAAATCAACTGTCTCTCCAATGTTTCCGGCAACATAGTTCAATATGTTGATAGCCACAAGCGTTTCAGTTGCGTTTGTACCGGTAACGGAAACTCCGCCACCAATCGCCAGGCTTGGCTTTCTGGAGGAAAATTCTTTAGCTATCTGAGATATTACTTCCTGAGGCACATCTGTCATTTCTGATACTTTATCAGTGGGGTATTGTGATAGTAAACCTCTTAATCCTCCACCACCATTGGGTGAATTCCCGCTTTTTACGATTTCATTGGCGATGCCAAGAGCAAGTATTGCTTCTGTACCAGGTTTAACTGAAATCCATTCATCCGCATTTGAAGCAGTCAATGAAGCTCTAGGCTCTACGTGTACAAACCTTCCCACCGATTTGTCTTTGACGCCGTGCATCTGGCTAAACTGCTTTGTGTATTCAACAGGAGAAAGCCATGTTTCTACAAAGTCAGCTCCGAATGAAAGGAGATAGTCAGTCTTTTCTATATGATATGTTGGAATCTTTTCAATTCCGAAAGAAATCTTGTTTGCTTCTTTTAGTGGTTCATGGGCATAAGTTTCGTACTGTATATGTTTGCCGCCCAAAGCTCCCATCCACTGGTCAACTAAATTACCAAGAGATCCGGTGATATTATTAGATAAGAATACTATATTTCCGGTTTTGCCACTTCCTCTTAGTTCCTCTATTTTCTCAGTTAGAGCTTTTTCAGCTTCGGCCCATCCAAGGGGTTGCAGCTTTTCTGCATTAATATTCGATAGTGGAGATCTCACACGGTCCGGGTTATAAAGACCCTGTAGAGCAGCTTGCCCCATTGCACAACTGGATCCGGAATTAATAGGACTTTCAGGATTACCTTCAATCTTAATAGCTCTTCCTTCACGGTTTTTAACTATTATTCCGCAACCCGCAGGACATTCCCTACAAGTGCTCGCATAGTAATTAGGTACTCCGGGGATAATTCCTTCAGGCGGAATTACATAAGGGATTATTTGCTCAACCGGCGGAGAACATGATGAAGCAACAGCAGCCGTACCGCTGGCGACACCAATTATTTTAAGAAAATCCCTTCTTTTTAAACCACCCTTCTTATCTTTGGACATCTTATCCTCCACTTAATAATGACAGGTCAAACAATCCTTTAAGTGTGTAAGTTCTTCTTGATCTTTAGCGTTTTCGGTATGACAAGAAATACAAAAACCCATATTCATGTTGTATGCAGGAGACACCTGATCCATGCTAGCAACATCTCCATGACACTGCGCACATTCAAAACCGCGTTGGATATGGCGCTTATGTGTAAAATGCAGGTATCCAGGTTGCGAATTAACCTTGATCCATGGTATAGGCTCTTTATTAGCCCAGTATTCTCTAACTTTAGCTATTTCGTTTTTAATGTTTATTGTGGTGCCGTCAAAGTCGTAATCCACATCACGACCTACTATATGCTGATGACAGCCCATACATTTTTTTACTGAAGGTATTCCCGGATTAGGTGACACATCTACAAAGCTATGACAATATTCGCAAGGGATCTGATCTTCACCGGCATGTATTTTATGGCTAAAAGGAATCGGTTGTTTTGGGCCCTGATCGCTGCTTTCAGCATTATAAAAATAAAAACCAAGAAGAATAAAGATTGATAGTAGAGGTATTGAAAGTATTTTGGTCCCTTTTTTCATCCTTTTTCCTTAGCTCTGAAATGTGTTCATTTGGAAAGATTTCATCCCAAATTCTTCAAACGCCTACTATTTATATCATGTGGTAGAAATCTGTCAAGTTTTGAAGCATTTTTCTTTTAAATAGGCTTATTTATCAACTTATTTGACCCGAGGAACTCTTAGTAGATAGTAATTATCTACTCCGGCTTACTCTAAGGAAGTTAAAAACAGTTCCAAATCGAAAGTGCCGCCAAGTTCCGGGCATAATCTAGATGAAGCTAACTCTTTTATATTACCAATATCGCCTTTTTCTACAGATATTGAATTATCGTGTGGTAGTATCCCCAAAATGTTTACACCAGTCATACTTATAATTAACTCAGGGTTAGTTTGCTCGGGTATCCCAGGATCCCAGGGATAATTACTAATTACAATTCCAGCTACATCCAACCCCTTCCTTTTAGCAGATTCCAGTGTTAAAAAAGTATGATTCAAGGTTCCAAGATTTGGACGAGTAACAATTAGAATCGGTATATTTAAATCCATGGCGAGATCGGACATAAAATAATCCTCTAGAATCGGAACTTGAAGCCCGCCTGCCCCTTCCACAATTACAGTATCATTTTGACCAGCAAGTTTAGAGTAAGAGTCCTCAATACTCCTAATATCAATTCGCTCTCCTGAAAGCATAGAGGCAACCAAAGGAGCCACAGGATCGGGGAACATATATGGGCATGAAACATCAAGTGAAGAATCAGGTCCTAAAACCTTTTGAACAAACTCGATGTCGGTGGGACCACTAATTATAGTGCCTGTTTGCACAGGTTTCATTACCGCAACTTTTCTTCCTGCCTGAATTAAATTCCAAGCTATAGCAGCAGTAACAATAGTCTTGCCAACTCCGGTATCAGTCCCGGTGACAAATATACCCTTTGGAAATTCGCTCATAGTAAAGAGCTATTATAAGTAATCTGATCAAATCTGTAAATCCTTGATAGAAATTATTATAAACCGAGCTCTTTTACCTTCTCTAGAACTTCCTCAGAATGACTAGCAGTTTTTACTTTCATCCATATGTGTTGAATGACCCCTGATTTATCTATTAGGAAAGTGATTCGTCTTGCAGAACCGTATTCACTCTCAACTCCATAGGCGGTTATAATGTCTTTGGATTTATCACTGAGAAGCGGGAAATTTAATTCGAATTTATTCCTAAAATTTTCATGCGCTTTCACTCCGTCAGTGCTGACTCCCAGTACTTGGACACCTAGTTCTTGAAGCTCATCCTTACCGTCTCTCAAAGAGCATGCTTCTTTTGTACAGCCCGGTGTATTGTCTCTTGGATAGAAATAAAGAGCAACTGTGCTCTTACCCCTATAGTCACTTAATTTAATAGTGTCACCACCATAAGTCTCCGCTTCAAAACCAGGAGCCTGTTCTCCAACTTTAGGCATCTTGCTCATTACATAGCCCTCCTATAAAAAAATTAGTTCATATTTAGAATGATTTTTGAGTATAAGGAAGAATTAGAAAGTGACAATATGGATTGACTAAATCATACCCATGCTTTGTTGAGCTTCTTCGCTCATTTTGCTTGGATCCCAAGGCGGGTCCCAGACTATGTCAATGTCAACAGAATCTACGGTTGGCAATTCTTCTACCATCAGTTTAGACTCTCCTGCAATTTGGGTGGATGCAGGACAACCCGGAGCAGTCATAGTCATTGTGATTACCACATTTCTGCCATCTATATCGATCCCATAAATTAAACCTAAATTGACTATATCTATCGGTATTTCAGGATCATAAACCTCGCTCAATACCTCAAGGACCTTTTCTTCTGTTACCTCCCCGCTAGGCTCAGTAGAAGCCCCCTGGGAGTGTTCTGCAACTACTTCATCAACTGTTTTTTCCACAGTCGCCTGGCTAGAAACAGCAACAGGTTCTTTCTCTTCTGAAATATTTAGCCTTTCATCTTTTTCTTCTTTAGACTCATTATTCAAAAGCCTGCTTATCATGTTGCCAATGCCCATTCTTGAACCCCCTGAGATATGTACATACTAACCATAATTAAGAATACATCTATTAAGATGCATTTCAAAGATATAAAGATTGAAAACTAATGATAGGAATAAAACGAATTTAGGAACAAGAGACCCAAATTATAGGGCCTCTTGTTTTTCAAATTTCTTATTAGAGTGACTCTTTAACAGCCGCAATTGCAGGATCGTAGTTAGGTTCTGTAGCTACTTCAGGAACATATTCTGCGTATCTTACAACATCGTCTTTGTCTACAACAAAAAGAGCTCTAGCTAGGAGTCTGTGTTCTTTAATTAAAACTCCATATGCCTCGCCGAAAGAAGCATCTTTGTAATCTGATGCTGTCTTAACTTTATCAATCCCCTCTGCTGCACAGTAACGTCCAAGTGCAAAAGGAAGATCCATACTTAGTGTTAATATCTCAACGTCGTCTCCAAGGTTTGCAGCCTCTTCGTTAAATCTTTTTGTCTGAACATCGCATACCGGTGTGTCAACCGAAATAATTACGTTAAAGACCTTTACCTTTCCTTCCATATCTGAAAGCGTTATAGGTGCTCCAAGACCTTTTAAAGATGAAAAATCCGGCGCTTTATCCCCTACCTTAACTTCCGGTCCAATTAATGTTAATGGGTTCCCTTTTAATGTTACAACCCCTGTTCTTTCTTCTGCCATGATAAAAATGCCTCCTGAATTTTTAATTATTTAGCAATCCTAATCAATGCTATATAGAATACAGTTTAAAGTCAATAAAAGCATAGATTAGTCAGACAATATTTAAGAATAGATTAAAAGGCCTATATAATTCTTATTCCACTATCAACTTGCCGCGGTACATTCCCATCTGACAAGCAAATTCAAATTCGCCTTTTTTGTCGGGTGTAAAGGTCAGATTATGGGGCTTTCCAATCGGAAGATCAGCGCTCATATCGAGATCGTTGAAAAGCACTTTTTCTGAACAAGGATTGCTATCCTTCCGAATAAACCTAAGAGTAATTTCCTGCCCTTGCTTGGCATGAATAACTGAGGGTTCATAAATTCCTGAATCAACGATAATATCTATTGAGCTGCCCTCAATGGTAGCTTCTGATTGCTTCTTATATAACCAGAACCACCAGATAATAAATGCAATAAGTAAAACTCCGAGTAAGTTAACGAGAATACCCATTTATGGTTTAAACCACCTTAATCTATTAGCATTTGTTACAACTGTTACAGAAGACAAAGCCATCGCTGCGCCTGCAATTATGGGGCTTAGCAATATCCCCGTGAAGGGATAGAGTATTCCGGCGGCTATTGGAATAGCTAAAGTATTGTAGCCAAATGCGCCAATTAGATTTTCTTTAATATTTTTTAATGTTGCTTTTGAGATAGCCACAGCATCTGCAACTCCATTGAGTGACCCGCGCATTAAGGTGATATCAGCGCTTTCTATCGCCACATCGGTTCCTGTACCTATTGCAAAACCTACGTCAGCTCCAGCAAGTGCAGGTGCATCGTTTATCCCATCCCCTACCATCGCAACCTTCTCTCCCCTTTCCTGAAGCTTGGTAATTTCATTTGCTTTATCCTGAGGCAACACTTGTGCTATAAAGTCATCAACCCCAACTAGATTAGCTACAGTCCCAGCAGTAGCTCTGTTATCGCCTGTAAGCATAACGACTTTTATACCTGAATCCTGGAGTCTCTTGATAGCATCTTTTGAATCTGTTTTTATTGGGTCCGATATCCCTAATAAGCCCAACGGCTTTCCATCTAAACTCACAAAAATAACAGTCTGTCCCAATTTAGATAACTCTTGTGACCGAGATTGTAATGAGCCTAATTTAACGCCTTTGTCCTCCATAAGCTTAGTGTTGCCCAGAAGGACTTCCTTCTGCTCATAGAGCGCTCTTACACCATGTCCGGAAATAGCTTCAAATGATTCTATTGATGAAAGTTCTAAACCTTTTTCCTTTGAAGCCTCCACAACTGCTTCTGCAAGTGGATGTTCTGAATTTACTTCAACGCCGGCGGCTATTCTTAATAGCTCCTCTTCACTTGATCCCTCAGAAGTCTCAAGTGCTGTTACTACGGGCTTACCTTCTGTTATCGTACCTGTCTTATCAAGTACAACAGTCGTTAGTTGTCCAGCTTTCTGAAGAGCGTCCCCTTTTCTTATAAGCACCCCATATTCTGCGGCTTTACCGACCCCTACCATTACAGAAATCGGCGTTGCCAAGCCTAACGCGCATGGGCATGCAATAATCAGAACCGCAACAGTTGTAACAAGTATGTAAGTCAATTTTGGATCGGGCCCAAAGTTAAACCAGGCATTCATTGTCAAGACAGCAATAATCATTACAGTCGGCACAAATATTGAAGAAACTTTATCCGCTAAGCGCCCAATTTCAGGTTTAGTATTTTGAGCCTTTCGGACCATATTTATTATTTGAGATAGGGCTGTGTCTTTCCCAATGTGTGTTGCTCTGAAGAGAAAGCTGCCTGATTTATTGACAGACCCTCCTACTACTTTGTCTCCGATTTTTTTACTAACGGGTATTGGCTCACCACTAAGCATAGATTCATCTACATGGGAAGCGCCTTCGGTCAATTCACCGTCTACTGGTATCTTTTCCCCCGGTCTTACTCTAACAACATCATCCATCACTAATTGTTCTATTGGAATATCAACCTCATGCCCTTCTCTTAATACTCTTGCAGTCTTTGGCTGAAGCCCGATTAGGCGTTTTATTGCTTCTGAAGTCTTGCCACGCGCCCTCATCTCAAGAGCTGAGCCCAGATTTATAAAGGCAATAATTAAAGTTGCTGTATCAAAATAAACATGTCTCGCGATTTCACTAACAGATCCAGGAAAGATAACAACGAAAGTCGAATACAGCCAAGCAACTCCTGTTCCTAAAGCAACCAGAGTGTCCATATTGGCATTATGGTTTTTAAAAGATTTAAGAGCGCCTGTAAAAAATCTCCCACCTCCATATGTAAGTACAAATAGAGAAAGTAACGAAACAACTCCCCAGGAGAACTGACCTTTAAATGTTGTTAAATCAGGGAGCAGGTCTAGCATGGTGACTGCAACAATTACCAAACTTATAACTCCCGCAACTATGGTTTTCTTTAGTAGCTCTTTATAATGGGCTAACTCTTGATTTTCTTTATTAGTATCTTCTGAATTGTCTTGTAGAGAGCAAGCTGTATAGCCAGACTTTGTAATGGTCTTTATTAGAACATCTTCTGTAACATCTCCTGAGACATTTACTGTACGTTCGGCAAAATTCACCTCTACATCGTCTACGCCAGGAAGAGCACCGATTGCTGCTTCAATAGTATTTACACAGCTAGCGCAGCTAATGTCGGAGACATAAAGACGTTGGTACTTTTCCGTTGTGGTATTCATCTGTTCCGCCATAGCAATAAGTTTTCAACTGATAATCTTAAGAATCAATAGCTATTATTTAATATACTGAATATTTAGTCAGAACATAGCAAATATAGACATTCTTAAATGCAGAAAAAAATGCTTTCATCTACATGAATTCATAAGTTATATTTTACTTGTAACTATCTTTTGATAGTGGTATTCGACTTTTAGAGTTTGAAATTTGATGTCGAGTTTGTAGAAATCAACTATGAATTGATATTGCAAATATAGATAGTAAAGGTAACATATATAACATGGCAACGAAAAAAAAGACCGCTGACAAGAAAGAAACTCTGGACAAAGCTATATACGTTAAAGCATCTCAAGATTTTGTGGATATGCTAAATGAATCACAATGGCATCTGCGCATGAAACCTGCCCAAATAGTACGAGAAGCTGTACTTGAATACTTAAAAAGACATCTTCCAAAAGATGCTAAAACCAAACTACTGAAAAACAGATAGTTAAAACATCTTTAACAAGAATTATCTATACAAATAACTTTTCGTAGTTAGTAATGTCATTCCAATTGAGTTAGATTTTTTCTATTCCAACCAGGTATCAGAGGACGTTATGGGTTCAAGAGCTGTATTTCTTGACAGAGATAAGACCATCCTTATGCCCAAAGGCAGAGAGAAATATATTTACAGGGCAGAAGATTTCCATATACCCCACATTTTCATTGAAGCCCTTAGGCAATTAATCGATCAAGAATATTTATTATTTGTAATAACTAACCAGGGTAGAATCGCAAAAGGATATCTGACAAAAAAGGATGTAGAGGAACTTCACAACTCTCTAGACTCCATACTCAAAGACAACGGAGTTCATATATCAGAATACGAATACTGTCCTCATAATCCCAGAGGAAGTTTATACCCCTACAACATAACATGTGAGTGCAGAAAGCCTAAAACCGGCATGATTGATTCGATCCGCAGGGCATATGACATAGAGACTCCAAGTTCATGGATGATTGGAGACTCTTATAAAGACATACTTGCCGGCAATAAAGCTGGTCTTAGAACTATTCAAGTTTTAACCGGATCAGAATCGCATTGTGACTATGCGGACTTTGTAGAAACTGATTTAGTTAATGCGGTAAGCAGGATACTTAATGTATAATAGTCACTCAAGCGCATATACATAGCCGTCATTGCTGCCAAAATAAACGACAGCTTTATCTATTGCCGGTGAAGTCTCTATCTCACCTCTGGTCTGAAACCTCCATAACTCCTCCCCTGTAACCGCATCTAGCGCGTAAAGGTTCTTATCGTTACTACCAAAATATAGAATTGAGGCTGCAATCGATGGTGAGGATACGACACGAATAGTATTAAATTTCCAATTACGCCTACCTGTCTTCTTATTAAATGAGTACACACTGTCTACTCCACCTATAAAAACCGCATTTTTGCTAACAGCAGGAAAAGAATAGACCCAGTCAAGAATTCCACCGTCAGTTTTACTATCCCAGATGAGTTCTCCGGTTTTCACACTAAGAGCATATAAGTGTGTATCCTGAACACCAAAGAAAACCTTGCCATCAGATACTGCTGGTGTTGAAATAACTATGTCTTCAGTTTTAAATCTCCAAAGCTCATTCCCGTTTTTAACATCAACAGAATAGAGATTGTTATCCAAGCTGCCTATAAAGAGGATTTCATCTGCGACGGCAGGGGATGAAGTTATTCCCCGCTGGGTTTTAAATTTCCATATCAATTTACCGCTAGTAGCGGCAGGGGATGAAATTATTCCCCGCTGGGTTTTAAATTTCCATATCAATTTACCGCTAGTAGAGTCAATGGCATAAATATAAGAGTCAAGGCTTCCAAAATAGACTACTCCTGCGGTAACAGCTGGCGAAGACTGAATCTCCCCACCAGCCTTGTAACTCCATTTCAAATCACCATTTACCGCGTCTAAAGCATACAACTTCCCCTCATTACATCCAAAATAGACTACTCCGGAACTGACCGTAGGAGATGAATAAATTTCGCCCTTTGTTTTAAACTTCCAGATCTCATTTCCACTATTTTTATCCAGTGCATATAGAAATCCATCATTACTGCCGAAATATATAGAACTATCAAAAACTACTGGAGAAGATCTAACTTTGCCTTGGGTTTTAAATTTCCATTTTACACCACTCAATCTCCTCAAACCCTTTGTTTTATGATTTGCAGTACGTTCCAAGTTGGCGCGAAACATAGCTTCATCTGCTAGCAGTCTATCAAAACCAATGAAAAAGGAGAGATATAGCATTACGCTTAAAACTAAAGCCCCTCTTCCATAACCTGACCCGTAAGGATTTCCAATCATTTCATATTACCCCAAGCTTTAAGTAAACAGCTATATTAAGAAAAGATGAGCTGAATCAAAAGACGATTCACAATATCTAAAATATTAAGGGAATAAAGATAGTTAAGAGAAATAAATCTACCCTTTAAAACCCGAATTAAGTGATTATATTTAAGACTGTAGAAAACGATTACATAAATTTATTAGAAATGAAGAGCAGTATATAAAAAGGAGCAAAAAAATGAACAGACAATCAAACGGTTTCACAGCCACACAAACAAATCAGGGTTTTCATGTAGTAAGTCATGACAACACAAAAGAGTTTGAAATCTCATTGAATGATTTTAACGAATTCGCTAACAAATACGCTCAGGACACACTTGAAGGAAAGACACCGGAGCTATCGGAAAAAGAAGAAATCATATTTTCAATATGGGAAATGGTTTTAATACCGGATACCACTATCCATTAATCCCTACCAGCATATCGGCAAGCAGATGAGGCAAGCTTATCCCCAATTGTCCCTTGCTTATAATCCTCTTTGAATCTTTCTTCAGTTCTCCCAAGGACTTGTCCGTCAACACCGTAGTATTCTTCTCCCAATACATATAGCGTCCGGTCATTGCAATCTACTTCCCAAAATCCTAACTGCCTAATATAAGTTTCTTTACTCTGGCTACCATCTTTTTTCGCGTAGTATCTAATCCAGAATTTTCTGATATTGCCCTCAATATGCATGCCTTTTAAATCTATAAATACCGATACATTCTCGCCCTGTTCATCACGGACATCGCCTACATATTTCCATTCATGACCTTTGGTCCCATCATCACCGCCGCAGGAATAAAGCCCAAGGAAAAATGCTGCGCCTATAATAAGAATTAACTTTGAAATAATTTTAATTTTTCTAGATTCTATCATTATGTCCCTCTTAGTAATCATCTGAAATTTTATAACATGAAACAGTATTTTCAATATAACCTATTTGGAGAAAATGTGAGTTGAAGTTATTTCAGAAGAAATTATTTTCTAGACATCTCTATATGAAGATATTTTTTTGTTTCCTCTACAACAACCTTAGATAATCCCAATACTCCTACAAGGTTTGGAAAAACCATAAGACCATTCATTACGTCTGCAAAAGTCCAAACCAGGTCCAATTTTACAACAGCTCCAACAAATACTACTCCTGTAAACAAAACTCTATACGGCATAACAGCTTTTTCTTTAAAAATATATTCTATAGACTTTTCTCCATAATAGCTCCAGCCCAGCAATGTGGAATAGGCGAAGAACGCAAGACTAATTGCTACAATCTCAGCACCAAACAGAGGAACCCCACTTTCAAATGCCTTTGCAGACAGAACCGCTCCCGTATCCCCGTCAGACCAAACTCCGCTAGAGAGAATGACAAGAGCAGTAAATGTGCATACAACAATAGTATCAATAAAAGTCTGAGTCATTGAGACCAAACCCTGAGCAACTGGGTTTTTAGTTTTAGCTGCCGCTGCTGCTATCGGGGAACTACCCATACCGGATTCATTTGAGAATATCCCTCGAGCAACCCCCATTCTGACTGTCTGACTAATAGTTGCTCCAAGAAATCCTCCTGCTGCAGCTGTAGGATTTAAGGCGTGATAGAAAATGAGATAAAAAGCATGTGGAATATTTTTCCAAAATACTACAAGTGTCAGAATTGCCCCCACCATATAAAAAATTATCATTACCGGAACAATCGTGCTCGTAGCTCTTGCAATACTTTTAATTCCACCTACTATCACCAAACCGACAGCTACACACAACACAAGTCCTGTAATCCAAAATGGTATTCCAAAGGCTTCGCCCAGAGCATCAGCAACCGAATTTGACTGAACCATATTCCCGATTCCAAAAGCTGCGATAGCGGCAAAAATGGCAAACAGCATTCCAAGCCAATTAAGCCCTAAGCCTTTTGAAATATAGTACATAGGACCACCACTCATTGTCCCGAATTTATTAACTTCCCTATATTTAACGGCAAGCACAGCTTCTGAATATTTAGTGGCCATTCCTACAAGCCCGGTTACCCACATCCAAAAAACAGCGCCCGGTCCTCCCACCGCAATAGCGGATGCAACCCCCGCAATATTACCAACTCCAACTGTTGCAGACAGAGCTGTCATAAGAGCTTGAAATTGAGAGATATCTCCTTCAGTTTCTACATCTTCTTTTCTTTTTATGAGCGCTAAATAAAGAGCTGGCAGGAGAGCCCTGAACTGTATACCCCTTAATAGAACAGTAAGGTAAACACCTGTACCTAGTAAGAGTACAATAAGGGGCAATCCCCAGACGAACCCACTTAATTCTGATAGAATTTTTAATATTTCTTGTTGCATTTATTGCACCCTATTTAGTTCTGAATATTAGCCACTAAACTTATCATATTAAATTATCTAAAGTAAAGCAGTATATTCCAAAAAGTTGATGAATGAACCTGATGGTGTATCAAATGTCCTAGAGGACTCTATAGAATACTTTTTAAATCATCCCAATAGATCGCAAATCTCTTTTAGAGCAAATAGATGTTCTGCAAAAATGCAGTCCGAAAACTGCGAACAAACTGGTTGACTAGCAATAACGCAGGCCATATCATACTAGATTATATTACTGAGACTTATTGAATCGTAACGATGAAAGTAAAAATAGTATGAGGATTATATTGCAAAAAAAACACCCCTTATGTACAATTACTTAATACACCTAATCTGAAACGAAATAGACGGAGGCTAGACCCTATAATGACAACTTCAAATCCATTCGTAGTTCTCAAAGAAGAAATGGATAATCTGGTAGTGGGACATGAGGAAGTAAAGTTAGCCCTTCTGCTAGGTATTATCGCTAGAGAACATATATATGTAGAGGGACCTCCCGGGACTGCAAAAACTATGTTATCCGAAATCATATCTGCAGCCGCCAGCCTAAGATTCTTTTTCTACCAGCTCCATAGAGACACCAGATTATCAGAATTGATTGGTGACCTAGTTATTTCAAAAGAGACAACAGATAGTGGAGAAATAATTAAACAAAAAGTAGTGAAGGGTGGAATATTAACTTCAGAAATTTGTCTTCTCGACGATATTTCAAGAGCGCCGGGAGAATCGCTCAACGTACTGCTCAGAATACTTAACGAAAGAAAATTCTTTAATGAAAACATTCCTCTTTTAACAGCAATCGGAACAAGTAATCCGACTGCGGATGAGTATTACAATGAACCTCTTGACCCAGCCAACCTTGATAGATTTGTTTTGCAGGTTAATTCACAAGGGCTGTCTTATGGCAGAAAATGGGATCAAGCAAAAGAGGTAATAAAGCTTTATAGTGAAAGACCAAACGAATACGAAGTCCCCGCCAGAGTAAGCAGAGAGGTCTTTGATGAATATTATGAAAAATTAAGCACTGTTGAAATACCTTTAGCTGTTCAAGAAGCATTAGCTAAATTTGTTGCAACTCTGATAGAAGACTACGGATGCAATGAAACAAACTCTCTAATATCAGACAGAACGTTCTTTGTGAAATCGCTTAAGATTATGAGAGCTCATGCGTTATTACATGACAGAGAGCATTGCACGGTTGAAGACTTGAATGCACTAAAGTTTATGACGGCATTTAGAATCCCTGAAGAAGTATTTCAACAGCTCGATCAAATTCTTGACGACCTGACATCTAAAAAAAAAAAGACAGGGACAGACAAGATAGGATAGACGAAGAGCAGCAACAACAGGAATCTCAACCAGATGGGGATCAGCCGGGAGAAGACGAGGACAAGCACCAGGAAATTCCCGACGAAGATGCAACAAAAGAATCCCAGGATGATGAGCTGTCTGAAGCCCGTAAAACCTTTTTCCAAGCCCTTAAAGAACTCAAAGAGAATATAGAAAAAGAAAGTACCATGATCCCTCCTGATAGTCAGGATATACCATCGGATCCCGAGGGTCAGATAAGCGACGACCTGGGAGACCGAGAAGATAGAGAACCTCCTGAATCTAATAAGGTATTTGCAAGTAAGTCCCCTGACCCAGGTGATGAAGATGACTACTGGATTGGCGGCAAGAAAAATACTGATTCCGCAGATAATGTAAGAATTATCATGAAGGTTCTGGAAGGCAATTTCCAGAGAAGTATGGCACTCAGAGCCCCGCATCCAGGGGGAATGCCCAGAACATGGAAAAGAATGAATCATTTCGACGAGATCGAAGATATAGACCCTTTTGAGGCAACAATCTGGACTGAGAACACAACCCCGACTTTACCCCGTGTACATAAAAGAGAAAGAGAAATGATGGGCGGCGAGATAGCAATACTTCGCGATGTAAGCACTTCGATGATGGGAGTGTATAGCGAATGGTCTTCTTCGGTCGTAAGGGGCGTAATAGAGCTTGCAAGATCAAAAAAAATGAGAGTCGGGTATGTTGAATTTAATCACCGCTCCTACAAGTATAAAAGGAACTCTCAATTCTTTACACGCGATTACAACTGGATGTTTGATCTTGCTTCAAAAACAGAGTGTTCAGGAAATACAAATTACGAGGATGCTTTAAAAGACGCAATTTCAGAATTCAGAGGAAGGGGACTTAGAAATAAACATATACTGTTTATAACTGACGGTATTCCGACCTCCGGTGATTGTGATGTGATAAGCGAGAGGCTTAGAGCTAAAAAGCTGGGAGTATGCATTCACTCCATATTCATCGGATCTAAGAATTATCCAAAAATTCTGGAAAAGATTTCACGGGAAACAAGTGGCACTCAGTTTATAGCAACCCGAAGAAAAAACGGAATTATTAGGATAGAAAGAGAAGACAGGAAAATCCTTAAACCGATTATAGATCAAACAAGAGTAGACCCATTCGGCGAAGTGTTTGCATAAAGTACAATTATCTTTGATATTTATTCACTGCATTTTGATGCTCTCTAAAACTGTTTGAGAAATAATGAGTGCCATCCCCTTTAGAGACAAAGTATAGGTATTTTACATCAGCAGGATCAAACACAGCCGTAATGGAATCCTTTCCAGGGTTAGCAATCGGACCAGGGGGAAGACCCTTGATAACATAAGTATTGTATTCTGTATATTCTTTTAAGTCCCTTCTACGCAAGTTACCACTATAATTCTCTCCCATGCCGTATATAACAGTTGGATCACTATCTAGTTTCATGCCGATTCTGAGCCTGTTTTGAAACACCGCCGAAATAACCGGGCGTTCAAATGCGGCTCCCGTTTCTTTCTCAATAATTGAAGCCAATGTAAGAATTTCATTATCAGTAAGATTCACTCTTTTTCTTTGATCTGAAAGTGGCTCATAGACAGCTTTAAATCTTTCAACCATTAATACAATTAATTCTTTAGGAGTGAGAGATCTGGAGTAAGAGTAGGTTTCCGGAAATAGATATCCTTCAAAACTAGTAGCATCAGGACCAAGAAGCTTTTTAATTAAGACCTTATTTTGAGTTTCCTCTATAAAATCGGCTTCACCCACTACACCCTTCTCCTCGAGCAATCTTGCAATTTCTTTTACAGTTAATCCTTCAGGAATAGTTACTTGATCAAGCTCAACATCTCCACGAACGATTTTATTAGCTACATCTGCCATTGTGGAGCCTTTTTCAAATTTATATTCACCGGCTTTTAATTCATCCTGCCACCCTTCTTTCATCACATACAAAATAAAAAGTTTATCGTTTGCTATTACTCCTGAATGCATAAGTTTCTCAGATATACTGCTCAGTCCTGAACCTTTAGGAATTTCGACTACAGTATCTTCCACAACACTTGAAGTGGTCTTTATATAATTCAATACAGTAAAGTAAGAAACGACAAGAGTGAGTAGTATTAGAATTAAAAAGATAGATATGTAAAGTAGCTTTCTAGACTTCATAGTCAGTATTTAATAATTTATTATTCAGTTATCACAGCAAGGTCGTCTCGATGTATTACCTCATCGCTATATTTGTAACCCAGAAGACCTTCAATGTCTGACGTTTTGGAACCCATAATTTTTTTAATGTCATCAGAGCTATATGACGTAAGACCCCTTGCGACATGTTTGCCGTTTTCATCAATACAGGTGACTGATTCCCCTATTCCAAAGCTTCCTTTAACATCTTTGATACCTGAGGGAAGCAAACTCTTGCCAAAAGAAGTTATGGCTTTTTCAGCCCCTGCGTCTATTACAATCTCACCTGCTGACTTAAGGGTAAAGGCAATCCAGTGCTTTCTCCCGCTCAAACTCTGCTCTGAGGGAAGAAACAACGATCCTATTTCTTTCCCATCAAATATTTCCTCTAGAGTTGATCCGTTATTACCATTTGCAATAATAGTAGGAACACCGTATGCCGCAGCTTTTTTAGCAGCCTCGATCTTGGTTTTCATACCACCTATTGTCGTCTTGCCAAAAGTGTCTCCGGCAGTATTCTCGATTTCCTCTCCAATTCTATCTATTAATGATAACAACTCAGCATCCTCATTTCTCCGAGGATCCTTATTATATAGACCATCAATATCAGTCAGCATTATTAGCAAGTCAGCTTCAATCAAAGAGGTAATCTGGGCAGAGAGGTTGTCATTATCTCCAAGCATTATTTCCTCAACGGCCACAGTATCATTTTCATTAATTATTGGAATTATTCCCATAGAAAGAACTGTGCTAAGCGTTTTACGTGCATTTAAAAACCTTTTTCTATCCGAAAGTCCGTCTAATGTAAGAAGTATTTGTGCGACATTGAGATTAAACTCAGAGAAAGCTCTTTCGTAATACCACATAAGGGTACTCTGTCCTGCTGCCGCTATAGCTTGCTTCATAGAAATTTCAGTAGGTCTTACTTTTAGTCCTAATTTCTTCATACCTGAAGCAATAGCACCTGAAGAGACTACGATGACTTCAATATTCTTATCTTTAATTTTAGAAATTTGTTCTGCTAGTCTTTCAAAAATTGATTCTGACAAATTTCCGTTCTTATCGGTAAGCACACTGCTTCCAATCTTGATTATGACTCTAGTGACTTTAGATATTATAGTTTTTCTTCGATCTTGGCTCATTTTCTTTCACTGGAGCTATATTTTACCTTAAATGTCCATAAATGTAGGTAATTCTTGACAACAATCTTTTGGCTTGATATCTTTACTGGGCTTGCTAAGCGGGAATAGCTCAGCTGGCTAGAGCGTCTCCTTGCCAAGGAGAAGGTCGCGGGTTCGAATCCCGTTTCCCGCTCCATCCTTATTTAGTGCAGGAACATTACTCATCCATTGATATATATCCGGGTTGAGATTCAATACGTTCAATCCAGGACATTACAGATGCGTAGCATTCAATGTCTATTTCACCCTCTGGTGCTAAATGCACATATGGATAACATCCTATATCAGCAATTGAGTAATCTCCTGCAAGGAATTCATTATCTTTTAAATGATCATCCAAAATTTTAAGAGTCATCATTCCGTGTGCCCTGTATTTAGCTAGTTCTTGTTCTTCCTGTGCTTCTCTGGAAACAAATCGTGTTAGGTACCTCGCCCTGGCCAGATTCGGGTCAATTGAGGTCTTTCCAAATAACAGCCACTGTGCAACTAAACCGTGGGACCTTGCATCTTCGGGGTATAAATGGTTAGGAGAGTATTTTTTGCCTATATAAAAAAGCAGGGCATTTGATTCCCACATTACAAAATCTTCATCCACTAAAACAGGGATCTTTTTATTTGGGTTTAGAGCAGCAAATTTAGGATCATTCTGCTCACCCTTAAATACATCAACATTTATCCTCTCGTATTCAACACCAAGCTGATTTAAAGCCAGTCTGGACTTGTAACTGTTACCCGAAAGTGGGTGATCATATAATTTTAGCATTATTAGTCTTCCAAGTATTTTTGAAATTTTTCAGTAAATCTTTCTTTACCTATTATTTTATATGTTACTTCTCGTGTGGTTATTGTGTAATCCACTTTACTTCTTGTGCAAACTTTATTTTTATTATTCAAGAGACTTACTTCAACGCTCACTTTCCGTCCCTCAGCCTGAGTGATCCTTCCTCTTATCGTTAACTCTGACGATGCGTCTACAGGTCTTAAAAATTCCATATCAAGCTTAGACGTTAGCGCTATCTTTTTATATTTATCAAACATAGTCCAAAAAGCGACTTCATCAATTAGAGCGCACTGTATCCCGCCATGTAAAATTCCCGGAAAACCTTCAAGATGCATTTCGGGATTGAATTTGGTAAACACATCCCCTTTTCCATCATCTGCAAAAAACTTAAGACGAAGTCCTAGCTTATTTCTTGGATCACAGGCAAAACAGCCGTAATCTGGAAAATCAAGAAATATGTTTTCAATCTCTCGAATCATTGAATGGAAGTTCTCATTATAGGAACTAAGTAGATTTACTCTATGGGTCCTTGCTCTCTTTCTACTACTTTAGCAACGGCCGCAACTTTTTCATCTTCAGCTAGACCAATAAGCCTAACACCCTGTGTGCCTCTGCCAAAAATACTGATTTCTGATGCGTTCATGCGGATAACTTTCCCGCCTTGGGTTGTAATCATCATTATTTGAGTATCGTTTGTGACCTGGAAAGTTCCAACCACTCTACCGTTCTTCCCGGTTGTCTTAATCGTAATAACACCCTTACCACCCCTTCCAGTAATACGATATTCTGAAACAAGTGTTCTCTTTCCATAGCCTTTTTCCGTAACTGTAAGGATCTGAGCTTCTGAGTTTTCAATTACCTCAAGGCTTACTACCTCATCACCTTTATCGAGCCTGATGCCTCTAACACCGGTAGCGGTTCTACCCATATCTCTCACATCTTCCTCTTTAAACCTTATTGCCTGCCCAAAGTGTGAGGAAATTAATATCTCATCATGACCGCTGGTAAGCTTGGCTACGATTAGTTCATCATCGTCTCTTATGTTAAGAGCGATAATGCCCCCAACGCGGGGTTTAGAGTAAGCGCTAAGTTTTGTCTTTTTAACCACACCATTTTTAGTTGCCATTATAAGAGATTGGTCATCATTGAACTCTATTACCGGAAGCACTGCTGCAATGTTCTCTCCCTCAGCAAGGTTAAGCAAATTTACTAAAGCCTTTCCTCTTGCGGTTGGCCCAGCTTCAGGAATCTCATGCACCTTGAGCCAGTAACACTTACCGTGATTGGAGAAAAACAAGACATAGTTGTGCTGTGAGGCAATAAATAGGGTCTCAATAAAGTCCATATCTTTGGTAGTCATTCCAGTTCTACCCTTTCCGCCTCTTCTCTGACTACGGTAAACGCTTAAGGAAGTAGTTTTTATATATCCATCATGGCTAATAGTGACTACCATGTCTTCATCGGCGATGAGGTCCTCAATTGAGATTTCCTCTAAGCTGTCTAAAATCTCTGTTTTTCTAACATCCCCATATCGGTCTTTTATTTCTGATAGCTCATCAGTAACTATTCCAAGAATGAGATTCTCTTTGTCTAAAATTTCTTTTAATCCTTTTACCGTCTTTATGAGTTCTTTTCTCTCATCGATTATCTTATCGCGCTCAAGCGCTGTGAGTCTCTGAAGACGCATGTCCAAGATAGCCTGAGCCTGTATAGTGCTTAGACCAAGCTTCTGCATAAGACCGTCTTTTGCGACCTGAGGACTATCTGATTTACGTATCAACGCTATAACTTCATCTATGTGATCTAAAGCAATCTTAAGACCCTCTAAAATATGAAGTCTTGCCTCTGCCTTAGCTAATTCGAACTGAGTTCTTCTTGTTACTACTTCTTTTCTATGCTCTAAAAAGTGATGTATTACTTCTTTCAAAGAAAGAACACGTGGTTGATTTCTTACTAGCGCAAGCATTATTATGCCAAAGGAAGTATCCATCGGCGTGTGTTTGTATAATTGGTTTAATACAACCTCTGCGATCTCACCGCGTTTTACATCTATAACAATTCTTATACCATCTCTGTCGGACTCATCTCTTATATCAGATATACCCTTTATCTTGTCATCTTTTACAAGATCGGCTATTCGCTCAATTAGTCTCGATTTATTAACCTGGTAAGGGATTTCATTGACAATAATTACTTCTCTATCGCCCTTCTTCTGCTTTTCAATTTTCGCTTTAGCTCTGAGTTTTATAATTCCGCGTCCGGTTTCATATGCTTCTCTAATCGGATTTTTGCCCGTTATAAAACCCCCGGTTGGGAAGTCCGGCCCCGGCAGATGTGTCATCAATTCATCAAGTGTAATTTCAGGGTTAGCCGCCTGAGCCACAACGGCATTTATTAATTCTGTCAGATTATGTGGGGGTATATTAGTCGACATACCCACTGCAATACCAGAAGATCCGTTTAAAAGAAGATTAGGTATTTTAGAGGGAAGAACCAGTGGTTCGTGTTCACCGCCATCATAGTTAGGGACAAAATCTACAGTCTCTTTTTCGAGGTCATCCAACATCTCAGTCGCAATTCTGTCGAGGCGGACCTCTGTATACCTCATTGCTGCAGGTGGGTCACCGTCAATAGATCCAAAATTTCCCTGACCGTCTACAAGTGTGTAACGCATGGAGAAATCCTGAGCCATTCTGACAAGTGTGTCGTAAATTGCAGCATCACCATGGGGATGGTATTTACCCATAACATCACCCACGATTCTAGCGGACTTTTTATAAGGTCTGTTCCACTGATTACCGACCTCATCCATACCGAAAAGAATTCGTCTATGCACAGGCTTAAGCCCGTCTCTCACGTCCGGTAGAGCACGACCAATAATCACACTCATCGAATAGGAGAGGTAAGACTCCTTCATTTCATCTTCGATGTTAATAGGTATAATCTGAGACGGTGTTGTCATCTAGGTGGAACCCTCCAAAATATCTATAAATATTGGTGGATAAGAGTATATGACAGGATGCTAAGAGTCAATCCTTCAAGCTGCCTGAATATATTGGAAATGTTATTAAAAGTAGATTATTTTTATTAAATCAACTTTTTAAAGTTCATATATCAATTAACCATACTAATGATAACACAATGAAGAAACTATTTCGACGATTTTTCGTCTTTTTACTCAAGCTTCTACTTTTATTAATTATCATCTCCGTCGCTTGGGTCACACTCTACAAATTCGTCAATCCTCCTATCACACCTTTGATGTTAATTCGATATTTTCAGGATGATGGGGGGCAGCGAAGGATTGAATCAAATTGGAAGAGTTACGATGAAATTTCAGATAATATGAAAATGGCCGTAATTGCAGCAGAAGACCAGACCTTCCCTTTTAATGATGGTTTTGATTTTCAAGCTATCGAAGAGGCCCTTGATGAAAAACTGGACGGGGGCAGATTGAGAGGGGCAAGCACGATTACTCAGCAGACTGCAAAAAACGTCTTTTTATGGCCTGAGCGTTCTTGGGCAAGAAAAGGGTTGGAAGCATATTTCGCTGTACTCATTGATAAGATATGGGGGAAAAAGAGAGTACTGGAAGTCTATTTAAACGTTATAGAGACCGGAGAGGGAATATATGGAGTAGACGAGGCCGCTCAAGTGTATTATGGGAGATCGGCTAAAAATTTAGATATTGTCGATGCTGCACTCATAGCAGCTATACTCCCTAATCCAAGATTATGGTCTCCTGCGAAACCTACGGATTATTTGCTTAGTAGAGAAAAATGGATCAGAGAACAGATAAAAGGTTTGGGCGGCACAAGTTATTTAAAAAACATAAAATAAGCATCTTCCGGACATGATTGACATCATAAACGCTAAGGTGTAAAACAATTAGTAAACAATTAACAAATGGGGTTAACAAAATGGCTAAAGAAACAGTATTAATCACAGGAGCATCATCGGGTTTAGGAATGGAGCTTGCCAAATTATTTGCAGCTGACGGGTCAGACCTGGTACTTGTAGCACGCAGGGAGGATAGGCTAATTGAGTTGGCTAACGAGCTCAAAGCTGAACATGATATAGAAGTCCACGTGCTACCAAAAGACTTATCCAAAAAGCCCGCTCCAAAAGAGATTTTTAGTCATCTAAAAAAAGAAAATATCCAAATAGACGTTGTGGTTAACAATGCAGGGTTTGGAAATAAGGGACATATCGCCGATTTAGATACTGATCTGCAATTAGACATGATACAGGTTAATCTAGTTGCACTTACTCACCTTACTAGACTCTTTATCCCTGGGATTATAGAAAGAGGGTATGGTGGTATATTAAATGTTGGTTCTCTCGCCGGCTTTCAACCCGGACCTAATCTGGCGGTTTATTTTGCAACCAAAGCCTATGTACTATCATTTACTGAAGCACTTGCTGAGGAGATATCAAACCCAAATATTAAGATTTCATGCCTTGCCCCAGGACCAGTTAAAACTGAGTTTGGTGAGAAATCAGACCTTGAAGATTCACTATTATTTAAAGTGAGCTTAATGGAAATGGCGCCTGTCGTTAAGGCAGGATACGAAGGATTCAGAAGAGGTCAGACAATAGTAATCCCGGGAATTAAACAACAGATCGTTCCGTTTTTAAACCGCTTCACTCCTAGATTATTAGTGAGAAAGATTGCTAAAAAGTTGAACTCGTAGAGTTCATCCAATGAAAAGTTTTAGGTTCTTAATAATGTTTTCCGAGTTGTCTACAAGTCTTGTGCAGGCAGGTAGTGAGTTCAAAAAGAACTTGCCGTAAAATTTACTTATTAATCTTCTATCCAATACTAACACAGCACCCTTGTCGGTCTTAGTTCTAATCAGTCTTCCGAAGCCCTGTTTAAATTTTAGAACCGCAACCGGAATGCTATAATCCATAAATGAGTTGAGTCCCTGGTTTTCCAGATACTCTACTCTGGCTTCAATAATGGGCTCTGTAGGTACTCTAAACGGCAGCCTTGTAATAATTACCAGTTTTAGAGCATCTCCGGGAACATCAACCCCCTCCCAGAAGCTATCCGTTGCAAAGAGAACAGAATTGTCTTCTATTCTGAATTTATCAAGCAGCCTTGCTCTAGGAAACGCTCCCTGTTTTAGTGTAAGAATACCCTGATCCTCTAACTCCTCATGGATCTTCCTATAAACAGTTTCGAGAAGACTATACGATGTGAAAAGTATCAGAGCGTTACCATTTGAAGCCTCTACAGCATCTTTTATTAATTCTGAGATAGCCTCTGCATAGCCAACATTACCGGGCTCGGGAATATCATCGGGGATTGCCAATAGGAGCTGTTCTTCGTAATTAAAGGGTGAAGGCAGTATCAGCTCATCTACCCTCTGTTCATCTTCCAATCCTAGAGCCGACTTAAGGAATCCAAAGTTATTATTTACAGCCATCGTAGCTGAAGTCATCATAACGGTATTACACTTAGAATAGAGCCTCTCCTTTAGTGTTGGGGAAATATCTAGCGGCGATAAACCCAGACCTGAGAGTATTCCTCCCCTACCCATTCTTCCCTCAGCCCACCGCACAAAGCCGTCATCCTCTCTGCTCAAAAAAGTGCTTATAACATCTGAGTAATAATCAAGCTTATTGCTCACTCCTTTGAACTCTACGATAAGTTTAGCAATATCAGTCTCTACTTCATAATCTATCAAAATGTCTGTAATAGCTTTTATTTCTTCATGAAGTTCTTTTAATCTAATTCTTAGAATTGAAAACTTCTTATCAATATTCTCCCATCCTTGCATTTGAATCATTTCATCTGTTATTCGAAGGTTGATCTCTTCCTTACCATTCTCTCTTTCCTGGTTTACTGAAAGGCAAAATGTATAAAGGGCATCAAATGAATCGCCCACATATTGCTCTAAGGTGTCAACTTTGGTGGAAAGCAGATCCTCGACCTTTCTGAGGAGATCATTTACTACGCCCTTTCGATACATTTTAATAAGTTTAGTAGCAAGCGATGCCGTATAGTAAATTAACCCCTTCCCCTGCCCGCCTTTACCTTTTCGCTTAAGCCTTCTAAGTACCCTTAGTATTCCGAACTTTGTAGCCCTCATGCCAAAATGTGAAGTAGCCGCGTCATTTAAATGGTGGGCTTCGTCAAAAATTACCCTCTTAAACGGCGGCAAGATCCCGGCGTCACTACTCTCTGAGGCACTTTTAATAGCGAGGTCCGAGAACAGTAGATGATGGTTCACTATCAATAGTTGAGATGAAGCTATTTCTCTTCTGGATTTGTAAAAGAAACACCTTGAATAGTAAGGACACCTTGCTCTGAGACAGCTATCGCTTTCAGCGGAAACTTTCTCCCAGACGCTATCAGCAGGTGTAAAACTGAGATCAGAAAGAGAGCCGTCTTCAGTAACTTTAGCCCACTCTAATATGTCATCAATTGAACCCACTTCATCATCATCCGCCATCTCAAAGAGCCCTTCCTGTATTGTTTCCGTTCTTAGGAGACAGAGATAATTTCTCATCCCTTTTACCAAGGAATAATTAAAATCGTCATCAAAAGCATTATAGAGAAGTGGGATATCTTTATCGATGAGCTGTTCCTGGAGATTGATAGTATTAGTTGATATAACAACCCGTTCTTCATTTTTTAATGCCCAACTAATAGCAGGGACTAAATAGGAAAGGGTTTTTCCGGTCCCTGTGCCTGCCTCTACAAGAGAGATGAGATTATCATTAAAAGAAGTTGTAACAGATTCAAGCATATGGAGCTGTTCATCACGGAGCTCGTACTTATCCCCCATTACCTCTGCCACTTTTCCCTTTGGGAGAAGTGCTGTTTTAGTTTCTTCAATATCAAGGAGTTCTATTTCCCTTTCAAAAAAGGGTTCCACAACTACGTAAACCTGAGAGGCATTATTATCAACTATTAGAAATCCAACACCTTGGTTACCAAAAACAGAGGCTATCTGTATATCCTGATTCGATGGTGTTAAGTTTCCCGAGGGATGATTATGTATAACAACATCTCCCGGGCTTGCAGATTCAATAACGGCTGGAACAGAGTAATCATTACCCCGAGCGACTACCTGCACATCCTCAATTACTTTTTCTCGGGAAAAAGAGCCCACAAAAAAAACCTCATTTCCAGAGGCTTCTTCTATAACATTTTTTATAGTTGATTTAACGCTTTCAGAGAAAAAATCTTTATACACGATGAGAAGTCTACATTATTTATTAAAGTTTCACAGACTGTAGAAACAATGGCTTATTGCCTTAATATATATGGTTTGGTAGTTTATCTGAATGAAAAACCAGGAGGGATGGCCGAGCGGACGAAGGCGCTGGTCTCGAAAACCAGTGGGGTCGCAAGATTCTCGTGGGTTCGAATCCCACTCCCTCCGCCATATTATCAGGTTGTAATATAGATAAGCTATATGTTGTACAAGAAGAAACTAATCGAACTTTATGCAAACAAGACTTTAAAATTAGTTGCTTCTAAAGAAAAAATGGTAAAATCTTTCTGAACTAAATAACTCTTACAATTTGGTATGAATAATAATTTCTGTCTACAAGATAGAGATTGGTTATAATATTAAAGAAGAACAACCGCCACAGGAGGATTAAATGAACATATTATCTAGAAAGTTCCTTTTAATTGCTATAACTATTTTATGCATTCTTCCGTTATACAATTCTTCAGCAGAACAGAATCTTAAATCTTACAAATCAAAAGAATTAAATGGTAGCTCAAAGTTGAATTCTAAATTAAAGAGAGTTATGAATAAGCTATCTGAAATGGCCGTAACCAGGGGTGATGATCAGAGCTTAAAATTAAGCGAGTTATCAAACCCTATGTTAAAAATAGATGACAATGGAAATGTAGAAGTTTTTCTATATTGTAATGAAGTTAGTGACGAGAATCTTCAGCAACTTCTATCCCTTGGATTGATAGTGGAGGATATGAATGAAGAATACAAGATAGTTCAAGGCTGGCTTCCTTATGAGAAACTAGAATCCGCTGCTGAGATGGGATTTGTAGTAAAAGTTACACCACCAGACTATGCCCACACGCGAGTTGGTTCTGTAACCACCCAAGGTGATGCTGTTCTTGGTTCAGATGATGTAAGAAATATTCTTGGTTTTGACGGATCAGGAATCAAAATAGGTGTGATTTCAGACGGCGTGGATAGTCTTGCCGTTTCTCAGGCAACTGGTGACTTACCTGGTTTTGTAGATGTAGGAAGCAATGCCAATGGTGGCGACGAAGGTACTGCAATGTTAGAGATTATTCATGATATCGCCCCTGGAGCAGAACTGGCATTTCATACTGCGTTTCCTTCAAGCACACAATTTCTGAATGCTATTGCCTTTTTCATGAACAATGGAGTAGACATAATTGTAGATGACGTTGGATTCTTAACACAACCATACTTTCAAGACGGGGAGTTAGCTCAAGCGGCCCAAAATGCTGTAGATAACGGAATATTATTTTTCTCTGCTGCAGGAAACGATGCAGACAGACATTATCAAGCGTTTTATCTTGACGACGGGGGACTCGATCCTGATGATGATCTGCATAATTTTGGTGCAGCGGCAGGACAGGGCAATGATGTCGGCATGACTTATGCTATCCCCGGCGGCGGAGACGCTGCATTCTTCCTACAGTGGAGTGACCCATTTGGTGGTTCATCAAATAATTATGATTTATTCGTAGTTGATACTTTTACCGGCACAATCTTGGATTCAAGCCAAGATCCCCAGGATGGTAACGATGACCCAATAGAATTTGCATTTGTACAAAATAATGGTTTTGACTCACTATTTGTCGATATAATAATAAGAAAATTCTCAGGAACGGCACAAACTTTAGAAATTCAGTTTAACTTAGATGGAGATTTAATTGAGTTCAATGTTCCACAAGATGCGATCTATGGACACCCCGCAGCAGCAGGTGTATTGGCAACGGCAGCATTTGACTGGATGACTCCCAATACAATTGAAGCATTTAGCTCTCAAGGACCGGTATCTATTATTTCACCTTCAGACGCTGCGATATCAAGCAGAGCTGCTATTTCAGAGTTAAGACAAAAACCTGAAATCTCAGCACCCGACGGTGTTTCAACAACTGCACCCGGGTTTGCTACATTTTTTGGAACTTCCGCAGCTGCACCTCATGCGGCCGCTGTTGCGGCGTTAGTGCTTGAAGCATTAGAAACCTCACAGAGTAATTCATCTGCAGTAGATCCTACAATATCCAAAAGACAGGTTATAGAAGTAAGAAATGCCTTAACAAGCACAGCTGTAGATCTTGGTCAACCCGGATTTGATAACATATCAGGTTTTGGAAGAATCAATGCTTTTGCAGCCGTTCAATCAGTTCTTGCGGCAAACCCAACTCCTACTGCTACTGCAACTCCGACTCCAACAGCAACACCGACACCAGTGCCAACAGGACAACCTACTGCATCACCTGCACCAACACTTACTCCGACAAACCCACCAGGTACCGGTGTAGGGAATGGAGGGAACTCAAAAAACGGCTGTGCTATCGCCGCAAACCCGGTTAAGCTCGGTACTGCAGTGGCTAATTTGTTAATTCCTTTAGTTCCTGTAGCATTTGCATTTGCGCTCAGAGCTACACGAAGAAGAAAATAATGTGAAGTTATTAATAATTGGGCTTGATTGCGCAGATCACGGCGAGGAGTTTATGAAAAGAAGCAATTTCGGTCATGGTAGCAGCTTATACCATAGAGTTTATACATTTACCTCTTATTGTTTACAATCCTCTCGATACAAATTCAATGAACAAAAGAGTAAGAGAACATGTTGACTATAAGAGAAATTCCATTGGTGTCTTTAAATGGAGATTAGATTGGCTGGTTATTCTATTTGAGTTATCTATAGTATTTGCATTCGGCATGAAGGGGTTATTTGAAGTAGAGATATAAACTTCATACAGGCTAGTGCAAGAACGGGTGATTATGAAACTAAGTTAAGCGTTATCCCTCTCTTTTCTAGATTTGCAGCAACAACTTTAATCTTAAGCTTCTGTCCTATATCGAACCATCTGTTTCTCCAGTTTGGAATACTGTCTTTAGGAATAAGCCCTTCAACAAACATTTCTTTAATTTCAACAAACATACCAAAAGGCATTACGCTTATTACTATTCCATCAAATTCTTCCCCGATATAAGGTTTCATTAACTCTGTTCTTTCAATACTCATAGCCTCTCTTTCTACTACATTAGCTAGTCTTTCTCTTTTTGAAGAATGTTCAGCAATCCACTCTACGGTTTTTTCATCATATGGAGGAGATTTCTTCAAGAACAAAGAGTTTAGAATTCTGTGTACTATCAAATCGGGGTAACGCCTTATGGGAGAGGTAAAATGAGTATAATGAATAAGAGCAAGTCCAAAATGCTCTTCATCCAGAGCTGAATAATAAGCTCTATTTAAAGACCGAAGTATCAACATATTAACAGGTACTTCATCATTTTTCCCCTTTGATTGGTTAATGATCCTCTGAAGATCAAACGTATCAATATCTTCACTTGCTGATAGCATATAACCCAATTTTTTCAGTCCTTCTTTAAGTTTTACTAATGAGTCAGCATCAGGCGTTTCATGAATTCGATATAAGGTAGGGACTTTAGACTCGCACAAATGTGATGCTACGGCTACATTAGCCGCAATCATGAACTCCTCAATCATCTCATGAGCGAAGTTTCGCTTTGATTTAATAACATCCACTACTCTTCCTAGCTCATCTCTTACAAGATTTGGCTCAGGTATGTCAAAGTCTAGTTTTCCACTTTTTATTCTAAGCTCTCTAATTTTTTCATAGAGCTCTTTCATATTTTTTAGTACTGGAATAATATCTTTTAGCTCTTTAGAAATGCGGCCTTTTTTAGAAAGATCTTCTACTACTTGAGTATAAGTGAGACGGGCAGAGCTGTTAATCACACTATTGTATATCTTAACACCCACCATCTCTCCATTAGAGTTAAAATCCATTTCAGCGGTTTTAGTAAGACGGTCTTGATTAGGTACAAGACTGCATAGATTATTTGATAACTTCTCAGGCAGCATCGGTATGACCCTATCAGGGAGATAAACACTTGTCCCTCGACTTAACGCTTCATTATCAATCGCGCTCCCCATTCTTACATAATATGAGACATCTGCAATACAAACCCAGAGTTTATAACCGCCTTTGGTTTTTTCTATACCAACCGCATCGTCAAAATCTTTCGCATCTTCGCCGTCTATGGTAAAAATTGTCCTACTTCGCAAATCTACTCTTTTTTTAATTTCTGAGTTAGGAATAGTCTCATTAACTTTATCTAATTCTAAGTTAATGTTGCTCTGAAACTCTTCAGTTAGATCGTATTCAACCAAGAGGCCTTTTTTCTCTGTATCAAGATCACCAGCTTTGCCTAGAACATCAACAACTCTTCCTCTCAATCGTCCGGTTGTAGAAATTTTGTTTTGCAGCTCTGCAACAACTAGAGAGTTATTTCTAAGTTCCTTAATATCTGATGGTTGTAGAAGTATGTGAGGAATTAATCCGTCTCGAGGTATGACTTTGCCGGTTTTCCCGGTTCTAACGAACTTCCCAATTACGCGACCGTCTTTTACAACACCTTTGAGCTTAGGACTCGAAGTAGCTGTTTCAGGTCTAGTCTTATCCTTAGGGGTTATTGGTTTAGAATCTTTATATCCTACAACTGCATATTTGCCACCCTCAACTCTGGATAGTTTGCCATGAGATATCATCTTTCTGAGGATTTTTTTTAATACGGGTCGTTCTTCCTTTGTCATACCGAGTCGCCTTGAAATCTCTTTAGATCTCATAGGACGACCGTTTGAGCCCTTTAATAATCTTGTTATTTCTTTAGGTTTGGGGATGCTCATTAATTATCACAGAAGAAAAAACCACCATAAAGGATAAGTTACAAAAATCGAAAATATAAACAAAAATTATGAATGGTGAAGTTTACATTGATTAGACATGAAGTTCAATCAGCGGATATATTAATAAAATTCTCTACCAATGCGCATTTTGATTGTAAAATTTGAATCTTGACAGTAATTCAGATAGAATTCCTTTGCCTAACGAATAGTAGGTTTAACTACCAGGAGGAAAGATCTAAGTGTTAAAGAAAAATATACCGGGCGCTATATTTATTTGCCTCATACTTTTTACTTTTGTGGGTATTGGTTTGTATCTGGGAATTTCATTAGACTGGGCTCACTATTTTAAATATCTTGTTGTGGTTGCTATAGTTGCTGTAATAATTTCAGCTATTATCAACACAGTGCCTTCAGGTAGCTCTAAAAAGTAAAAAGGTCTTCCCCTGATATTCTAGGGCGTTATGATTAACTTACTTTCAGCTTGAGCCGGGGCTTCCTCTTCAGGATGATACCTCATTAGATGAATTAGATAACTCTTAGGATTTATATCATTTTCCATATAAAAAGTAGCTTCATCTAAGAATTCTTTTACTACCCTAATACCGAAATCGAGACTAATTCTATTGGCTCCCATTTCCGAATTGTCTTTATACTCATTTACTATGCTCAGGGTATGATTTGAAATTTCATCAGCATAGTTGTTGCCGCTTTGATGTTGATACAAGAGACCTTTTTTCTCTGTCTCTAGAGTTTTCATAGCTAAGTCTAATCCTGTAACCAGATCTTTATTTGTTAAATTTTTATCAGCTCTGAATATAGCTACAAATCCTTTCTCCAGGTGTGCAAAGAGCTCAGGATTATGTTTATATAACTCTGCTTTCCGCACATAGCTTCCAGCCCCTTTTTTCTTAATCCTCTGCTGCATCATCTTTTGCTGATGTTGCTTTAGGCCCTCCACGTAATATTGGCAATCAAGAGGACAGTTAATCTCAACCCCCCTTTTCTCTCCACAGCATACAGGGCAGATCGAGGTTCTCTTAGCCGGACAATATCTCTTAGGTTTTCTTTTATCACAGAGAATACACTTCATAATTACAATCCTACTCCTA
>Ga0209633_10000504_pt1 | contig 45128 bp, 37 predicted proteins | sample Cruoilmetagenom1_FD_187290 | JGI IMG/M metagenome (GOLD analysis project Ga0209633, IMG submission 187290) | Oil polluted marine microbial communities from Coal Oil Point, Santa Barbara, California, USA - Sample 1 (SPAdes) (version 2) | ecosystem: Environmental > Aquatic > Marine > Oil seeps ... | reverse complement strand
AGAAAAAACTAGACAATAAAATTGCAGTACCAAATATTCTTAGCTTTTTAACATATCAAGAATGGGACAGACAAATTCCGGGTATGGATCAATTTAAAAAAGAAGAATTACCAGATAATATACCTGCTCTTTATTATTCGTATCATATCATGGTTGGTCTAGGAACCATCTTTATAGGAGTAATGGGCTTAGCATTCTTCTTTTTATGGAGAAAAAAATTATACAATTTGAAGCCTTTATTATGGACAATCATGTTTTTAGTGCCTTTTCCCTATATAGCAAATATTACCGGTTGGTATGTTGCTGAATTAGGTAGACAACCTTATTTAGTCTATGGTTTATTAAAAACAAGTGAAGGTGTTTCTCCTACAGTATCATCGGGTAATACTTTATTTACCTTATTAGGGTTTGTGGCTTTATATATGTTATTAGGATTATTATTTTTAGTCTTGGTAGGTAAAGCAATCAATGAAGGCCCAACACCTAAAACACATTAAATTATGGAAGTATTTTGGTATTTATTAATCGCAATTGTTTTAGCTGTATTTTTTATTTTAGATGGTTATGATTTCGGAACCGGTATCATACATTTATTCGTTGCAAAAACTGAAAAAGATAAAGAGGTAATTGCAAAATCGGCCGGCTTATTTTGGGATTCTAACGAAGTTTGGTTGGTTGCTGGAGGCGGGATGCTCTTTATGGCTTTCCCAACTTTTTACGCTTCTGTTTTTAGTGGTTTTTACTTACCATTAATTATAGTTTTATGGTTAATAGTTTTTAGAGCGATTGGATTGGAATTTAGAAGTCAATTTAAATATCAAATGTGGAAAGATATTTGGGATAAGTCCTTTGGAGTTTCTAGTTTATTATTGGCATTATTTTTTGGTATTGCCTTAGGAAATATTGTTCGAGGTGTTAATTTAGGAGGTGTTGAAAATGGAGTGTCAATTTATGAAGGACATTACTTTTTCTTACCATTATGGGATAGCAGTTTTAGTCCCTTGTGTGAAAATCCGGGTGTAATTGATTGGTTTACCATCATTATAGGATTAATTTCAGTAGTTACATTGGCTATTCATGGAGCCGCTTGGATTATTTTAAAAACAAATTCATCCATAAACAATCGGCTTAGATCAATAATTTTTAAGTTAAACATTGTATTAGCAATTTTAACCATTTTTTCATTAGTTGTATGGCAAATTGTCAATCCAAATTCCTTAGATAATTTTATTGATAAGCCTTATTTAATTCTATTTCCAATCATCTATTTTTCAGGAATGATAGGGTTATTTTTTATCAAAAGATTTAAAAAAGAGGGTTATAGTTTTATATTTTCAACCTTATTAATACTTGGTGGAATTACATCTTCATTAGCATCATTATTTCCGGTTATTTTACCTTCAACCAATAAGATAAATGAACCTTTAACTATTTATAACATGGCGGCTGGAGAATATGGTTTGTCAGTTGCTTCAGTTTGGGGAATTATAGGACTGTTACTTATTGTTGTTTATTTTATTATTCAAAAAAGATTGATGGCAGGGAAAATTGACGAAATGGATTATGGACACTAATAATACAAATTTTATGACCGAAACTTTAATTTCTCTAATTAGTATTTTTATTGGTATAGCCGGGGCTAATTTAACGGGCTTTATTATCAAAAAATACTCTTTTAGGTTGATTGGTAATACAATAGTCGGCGTATTTGGGAGTGTTTTTTTTATCAAATCTATAGGAAGATTAGGATTTGATCCTATGTCAGTATTGCAATCGGGAAATGTCAATATCACCCTTTTTATCATTAATCTAATAATATCTTTTTGCGGAGGAATGATAGCCTTAATTTTATTAAAAATGCTCAAAAATAGGATAAATAAATAAACGTGAAGGTAATATTATTATAGGCTATAGAGAAGACCAAATCGTTTCTTTTTTGTAATTTGCCTATAGCATAAATAATTAGGTCTCAAATGTCTGTTAGTACTATCCTTAAAAATGTTTTTCCGCAATTGGCTTCGTCAAAAGGATTACTTCAAGAAATTGAGAACATAAGCCTTATAAAGGAGTTCGATAAAGATACGATTATCCTTAAGGAAAATTCTTATGTAAGAGTGATTCCATTATTGATCTCCGGCTTGCTAAAAATTTACAAGGAAGATGAAAGTGGTAATGAGGTATTATTATATTATATTGAACCCGGTGAGAGCTGTATTATGTCAATAATGGCAGGTGAAAAAAATGAAAAAGTAACAGTTAAGGGTATTATAGAAGAAGATGCACAATTGGTGTTAATTCCGATTGATAAATTGACCCAATTAAGAAGATCATTCCCTCAATGGAACCTGTTCATATATGAATTGTTCAATGAAAAATTTGAAGAAGTTATTGACATGATCAAGATCTTAACTTTTTCTAATAAAGAAAAGCGGTTAGAAGAGTATTTATTAAAAGAGGCTAGTATAAAAAATACCACTGAAATACTACAATCACATCAGGAAATTGCCAAGGAACTAGGTTCTTCACGTGAAGTTATTTCACGTTTACTAAAGAAATTGGAAAATGATGGTAAGATTGAATTATCACAGCGACGCATAAAAATCCGTCCAAAAAACTGAAGTTGTGACAATAATCACCAGAAATCAATGCAAAAAGTCCTTACATTTGAATATTAACTTTAAAAATTAATAACCATGAAAAAAAATGTTGGAAGTATTGATAAAGTAGTTCGTTTTATTATAGCAGCAGTTGCAATTTGGGCAGCCTATACACATCAGGTTGCAAGTCCCTGGGATTATGTACTATATGCTGTAGCGGCAATTATGGTTCTAACCGCTTTTGTTGGCACATGTCCAATATGGCTGGCGACCGGAATGAATACTCTAAAATCGAAAAAGTAAGTTAAAATTTGATTAGCACTAAGGCATTATATATAAAAGATGCCTTTTTTAATGCAATAAAACCGTTTGTAACTTTTATTACATAATAATTTCGTATTTATTGTATATTTTCAATCTTAAATTAACCAAAAAAACTAACTAAAATGTCAAAACATCATCAAGTACTTATAATCGGTGGGGGAACAGCGGGTATTATGGTTGCATCACAAATGCTTAAAAAAAATCCAAATGCAGATATAGGTTTATTAGAACCGGCTGAAACACATTATTACCAACCGGCATGGACCTTAGTGGGTGCAAACACCTATAACTATGACAAAACTGCTCGCAGCATGGCTTCTGTAATGCCAACTGGAGTGAATTGGATCAAAGAATATGCTGATAAATTTGACCCTGAAAATAATAAAGTTACCACCAAAGAAGGTAATGAATTTACTTATGATTACCTGGTTGTTTGTCCCGGTTTACGAATGGCCCCCGAACTGGTTGAAGGCTTAACCGAAGCAATGGATAAAGGCATAGTTTGTAGCAATTATACCAACCCGATACATACATGGGAAACACTAAAAAAATTCAAAGGAGGTACTGCTCTTTTCACAATGCCAACCACTCCTATAAAATGTGGAGGAGCACCCCAAAAAATAATGTATCTCGCCGAGGAACATTTTAAAAGAATTGGAGTTAGAGATAAAACGGATATTGTTTTTGCGATTCCTGGCGGAGTTATTTTTGCTGTAAAACCCATTGCCAAAACCTTGATGACTGTGGTGGATAAAAAAGATATTAACGTACGATTTTTCCATAAATTGGTAAAAGTAGATGCCGATAAAAAAATTGCCTGGTATGAAATGGCAAAAGATTTGGATGCCGGAGGTTGTGTTGTAATGTCAGATGATGATGCTAAAACCTTAGATAAAGAAATTCAATATAATTATAAAGACGTAAAAACAAGCGTAGACGGCGACCGTTTTGGGATACATTTTGATATGATGCATTTGGCTCCACCCCAAGCTGCACCTAAATTTATAGCAGATTCTACACTTTCTACTCCTGAGGGGTGGTTGTCAGTAAATGACAAAACGATGCAGCATACAAAATATTCGAATATTTTTGGTTTAGGAGATTCAGCGCAATTGCCAACGGCAAAAACCGGAGCTGCTATTCGTAAACAAGTACCTGTAGTTGTTGCAAATGTGTTGACAATGATCAAAAACAATGTAATTACTGATAAGGCCTATAACGGATATTCATCCTGCCCTTTAGTAACGGGCTATGGTAAAATGGTATTGGCGGAATTTGATTATAGCAAGGATTTTAAACCAGATCCCAAGCTGAAAAATTTTCCGCTAATGATTGGTGATTCTTCCAAAGAACATTGGCGTTTATGGATTTTGAAAAAATATTTACTGCCATATTTGTATTGGAACAAAATGATGAAGGGGGTAGAGGTGTAAAGTGTACTTTCAAATTTACAAACTTTATTAAAATTTAAACGTAACCCCTACCAAAAAATTAGTGGTTGCTTGCGGATAATATCCAGTACCTTCAATAGTTTTTATTGTTCCTGGAATAGAAAAATCGTCATCATAAGTGAAATAATATCCGTTCGAAATATATTTTTCATTAAAAATATTATTTACCAATCCGGTAATGACAATTGACTTAAAAATTGATTTTGTTTCTAGTTCATAATTCACAGAAAGGTCATTGACAAAATAAGCATCCAGTTTTGAAAAGTCAGAATCAACATTGCCTAAATATTGTTCGCCAACATATTTAGACAAAAAAGAGATTTGAAATTTGTCATTTGGTGAGTATTGAAGTTGATTAGCGGCAACTATTGAAGGAGCGTAAGAAATAGTAGTATTTCCCAAATTAATAAGCTCACCATCAATGGGAGCAATAAAATCTATATTTTTATTGGTACTCAAGGCGATATTGGGCTGCAGGATAACTTTGTTTGACAACTGAATTGCGGCATCAACTTCTAAGCCTAAACGATAGCTCTTACCGCTATTTGTTCTGATCTGATTACCAACATCATCAATTTCTCCGGTCAATATTAATTGATTCTGGTAGTTCATATAATAGATATTCGAATTGAATTGAAATTTATCATTTCTAAAACGCCAACCGAATTCAAAATCGTTCAATTTTTCAGGTTTTACATTGCTGTTATTTTCAAAATCAGTTCTACTAGGTTCTCTATTGGCTCTGGCGTATGAGAAATAAAGATGATTAGCTTTATTAAGAATGTATGTTATTCCTGTTTTTGGATTGAAGAATGCATAGTTTTCATCTACATTTAAAAGTTCTCTATCAGATGTCAACCCATTAGTTTGATAATCGACAAAACGGAATTGAATATCACCAAATAAGCTTATCCTATCATTTAGCTTATAAGTGGCTTTTGCAAAGAAATTGATATCGGTTTTAGTACTTTTACTATCGTAGTAATGATCTCTGATTTCGCTGTCACTTGCAAATTCGGCCCAGATAATTTCACCAAAGTGGTCACCATCATATTTACTGTACGAGCCTCCAACAATAACACTTAGTGCTTCTTTTTTATATCGTGTATTTGCATTGACCACATAAAAATCATTGTCCAACCACCGTCTGCGAATCAGGTCGGTCATATTTATGGTTTCATTACCGATAGAGATCTCGGAAAAATTATAATTTAAAAAGCCTTGATCTTCTTTATATTGCTCAAAATAACCTCTGCCGTACGTATAATTTAATCCGATATTGGTTGACCAATGATTATTAAATCGCTCATTCCAATGCAGTTGATAATGATCTTGTTTATAATTATCTACCTCATTATCATAAAACTGTATATCTCCATTGTCGTCGGTATATTCCCCGGAAGGGTTAAAGGTTCTTCCAAAAGCATCAATTTGATCTTGACTTACACCATTCCAGGCTTGATAGGTTATCTCATGGCCGCCAAAGGTCAGAGCTTTGATCAAAGTATTGTCATCCACATATGAAGCTTGTAAAAAATAGGAATCTAAGTCAGAAGTTGCTCTCTCAATATATCCATCAGATTTAATTTTAGACAAGCGTCCGGCAATTTCGACATGCTCATTTAGCAGGCCGGTACTAAATTTTAAGGTATGCTTTCTGGTGTTGAAAGAACCAAAAGAATTACTAATTTCTCCTTGGACTTCATCGGAAATAGCGTCAGTTAATAGATTCAAACTGGCACCAAACGCACCACTGCCATTTGTTGAAGAACCAACTCCTCTTTGTAATTGTAAACTCTCGGTTGATGAGGTAAAATCTGGTAGATCTACCCAAAAAGTACCTAATGACTCTGCATCGTTATAGGGAATTCCGTTAATGGTAATATTCGTAGATTGAGCACTTACACCTCGAACCCGAATTCCTGTATAACCAACACCGGCACCCGCATCACTAGAGGTTACAACAGAAGGTAAAAAGTTCATTAAAATGGGAATATCCTGGCCGAGGTTCCGTTTTGATAATGCATCCTTTGAGATATTAGAATGGGTAATGGGCGATTCTGCATGTACCCGAATAGCTTTTACCAATACTTCATCAAGTTTTATGGTATCCTTTTTTATATCCGGTTGTTGTGCATGTGAAAGTATTCCCACAAAAAGGAAAATAAATACTACTATTGTTTTCATTTTATACTATTAATATCTGCAACTCTTCGCAAAAAAATTACTAAAACAAAAAGAGGTAAAAATTAATGGAGATATACTGGTGACGTTTTAAGTCTATTTTCCTTAACAGCATTACCTGTTCAGGTTCAATGGGTATAATCTCAGATCGCAATCATGCGAACACCCCTTTTAGGTGATGCAAAGATATGACGATTTTTATTATAAAACGTGATTTATTCAGTAATAAATGTTTCCTTTTGTTAAATCAAAACAGCTTACTTTTATGCAATCTAAACTTTACCATTATGATTATTCTTGACAAGCCTTATGTATCTGATTTTTTAATAGATACAATTAATAAATATCAATTTTCCGTTTTGAATAATCAATTAACTAAGACCATAAATACTATTGATACCTCGAATCTTATTTCAGACGAAAAAGCAATACGATCAATTATTGATAAAAATGAATTATTGTACACCAACTCAGAAAATGCGATTGGTTGGATAAGTAAAAATTTAAAGAAAACAGAGCTACCAAAACAAATAGAACTCTTTAAAAATAAAGAAAATTTTAGAGAACTACTTTCTAACGTATACCCTGATTTTTTCTATAAAAAGGTTGCTTACAATGAACTGGTGACTATTAATTATGAGGCCCTACCTAAACCCTTTGTCATAAAACCGAATGTTGGCTTTTTTAGCATGGGAGTTTATATAATAAAGAGTCCGGCTGATTGGGGGAATGCACTGGAATTATTGAAAAATGAGATACAGGAAGTTAAAGATCTATATCCATCACAGGTATTAGATGCAACTGAGTTTATAATTGAATCATATATTGAAGGAAAAGAATATGCAATTGATTGTTATTTTAATGACCATGGTGAGCCAATAATTCTAAACATATTGGAGCATCAATTTTCTACTTTAGATGACGTGAGTGACCGATTATATTTTACCTCCACAAGGATCATTGAAAGATTAAAAGATAAAGTTCAATTATTTCTGCAACAGTTAAATGAACTTGCTAATTTGACCAATTTCCCATTACATATAGAGGTAAGGATTGATGAGGATGTGATCATTCCTATTGAGGGAAATCCCATGCGTTTTGGAGGCTGGTGTACAACGGCAGATTTAGCATATCATGCTTTTGGAATTAATTCATACCAATATTATTTTGAACAAAAGAAACCGGATTGGGATACCATACTAAAAAATGCTGATACATCAATTTTTAGCGTTGTGATCTTAAATAATGCAACGGGATATATAGCCGATCAAATCATGTCATTTAATTATGATAAACTCTTAGAAACGTTTAAAAACCCATTGGAATTAAGGAAGATAGATTATGCCAAATATCCTCTTTTCGGATTTCTTTTTACAAAAACCGATGCTGAGGATATTTCAGAATTAGAAAATATATTAGTTTCAGATCTAACGGAATTTATAATACTTGATTAATCAAGTTTTGGTTTTTGCCGTAATGTTTTTTTAAAAGAATGTTTTTTCTTTTTCTCTAATCTTTTTCGAATAGCTGCTTTGCTAACCTTTGTAGGTGTTCTTTTTTTGGGAATTATCAATCCTTTTCGGATGATTTGTAAGAAACGATCAATGGCCATTTCTTTGTTTTTATGTTGGCTTCTGTTTTCATCAGAAAAAAGGATCAATACATTCTTCTTAGTCAATCGGTTTGCTAAATTATTAATAAGGATTTGTTTTTGTTTTTCAGATAATACCTTAGAAGTATCAATAGCAAAGGTCAATTCAATCTTTGATGAAACTTTATTCACATGTTGCCCTCCGGCACCACCACTTCTAATGGCTTTGAAGCTGAGTTCTTTTATGAGTTTTTCAGTATCCATAACTAAGGTGTCTCCTCGAGCGCAGTCGAGAGGTTTTAAATAGGTCTCGACTGCGCTCGACCTGACAATTTAATTGATTAAAGGTTATAATTTGACTGATCTGAATTATGATGTAAAAAATGGAGATCTAAATCGATTAGATTATCTGAAAAACTATCCAGATCAGTTCTGTTTTCCAATAGATCTTCAATGGACTTAATAGCAGTTTTTAAGCGTGTTTGTTTATTACCTTTCAACAAAACATATGGGCGATCGTATTTTTTCAGGGCATTTTCAAAAGCATCAAACATTTCTTTGCGCTGTTCGGGCCTATCACGCAGGTCATCGGCCTCCCAAGGCGTATCAATATAGGTTAATAAATATAGGTCATATGAATTTTCAATAGCCGCTTTATCCAAATGAGGGTCAACTATGCCACCATAGTATTCTTCAGAATAGATTTTGGTCTCCAATAGATCGGTATCGCAAATAAGCACTTTATCGGCCTTTTTGGCCAAGTCATTTTCTAATTTCATTTGTCCGATAGCAATAGGTACTAAATCAGAATTTTCGCACGTTTTACGTTGATTGTTCCATTTATCCTGGAGGTATTCTCGTGCATATTCAGCAACCCAAACCGTATTAAAATGACGTGCCAACTGACTTGAGAGTGTAGTTTTACCGGTTGATTCAGGGCCAAAGATAACTACTTTTACAAGGTTTGCCCCTTTGGTTTGTCTAAGCTTTTTTTCCATGCTATATATCCTTGAATTGCTAAAATTAAGAAAATTGTGTATTGAATTCCTGTAAAACCATATCCTTTAACAAAATATAAGGGAATAGAAACGATATTCCCGGCAATCCAAAATGTCCAGTTCTCTATTTTTTTATTGGCCATCAGCCACATGGCTGCAAAGAAAATACCGGTAGTAAAGGTATCTAAAAAGGGCGTTATTTTTCTAAAATCCTCTAAATTACCCGAAGTCATATTTGTATAGGCAAAATTGACACTTTCAACGAGTCCTAAGCTGTTAGGCATAACATTATAATATCTATAAACTACAATTACAAAAACTGATGTAAAGAGAAAAATACCGAAAGTTTTTAATTTATCAGTTGAGTTGGTTCTTGATATGGGAATATGGTGTTTTTCATCATCAATTATCCTACTCCACATATACCATCCGTATATACTCATCAAGGTATAATATATGTTAATAATTAAATCTCCATATAAATTCCACTGCGACAGTAAATACACATAAATAGCAGTACTTATTATTCCAGTCGGGAAGACTAGAATGTTTTCTTTTTTCGCATAGAATACACTTATAACCCCAAATAAGGCAGCAATAAACTCCAGTAGAATATTTATGGCTTCTGCATTTTTATAGGGTTCAAAAAAAAAGTCAATAAGTGTATTCATATTAAAAATTATCGAATAACTCATTATTTTCTTCAAAAGCAGTACCAATAACAACAATAGCTGCACCTGCATCAAAAGCAGTATTTAATTGTTCTTTTGTTCTGATACCACCACCTACAATAAGCGGGACCGTTATTTTTTTTGCCACAGACTCAATGATAGCCTTACTAATAGGCATTGTGGCCCCACTACCAGCTTCAAGATATATGAGTTGCTTACCCATATACTGTCCTGCCAACGCTGTATGGCTTACTAGTTGACTATTTTGGTGGTCAATAGGTATGGTTTCACTCACTTTTTGTACCGAAGTTTTTGCACCACCGTTGATTAAAATATAGCCGGTAGGGATAATTTCCAGGGATGATCGCTCCAATAAAGGAACCGATTTCAATTGTTGTTTAATTAAATATTCGGGATTTTCACCTGATATCAACGATAGGAATAAAATGGCATCTGCTTTATTAGTAATTTGAGTATAATCTCCAGGGAATAAAACTATGGGTAATTTGGTATGCAACTTTAATTTTTGAACTAAATTTTCAGTATCACCATTAGAAACACTACTTCCTCCAACAAAAATAAAATCAGCTTTTCTTTCAATCTTTTCTATGAGTTGCTCTACATCTTTTAGATTTACCTTGTCCGGATCTAATAAAACCGCTAATAATTTTTTTTCTAAAGAAATAGACTGAAGTATGTATTGATATATGTTCATTAATAAATTGAAAGCTTCAAAGATACGGATTGCTAGGTATCATTCAATTTAATAGTTCATCTAAGGCATAAACACAGGTAAAATGTTCAAATTCCAGGAAATATACAATATAAGAATTCCGAATTCCTTTAAAAGTAATAGTTGCCATGGTTTGCGTATCATCAAAGCTAAAATCCTTTACATCGATATGTTGTAAAAAACTCAGGCCCTCTTGTTCGTATATTTTATATAATGATTCTTTTGCACCCCATACTATAGTTAATTTTCTTACTAGATCCTGTTCGTTTGTTAAATGATAATAATCTTCAGGAGTAGTAAATTTGTGGGCAATACGCAAAATCTTGGGACGTTGCTTTTCAATATCAATCCCTACCTTGGTAGTATTGCTAATAATAATTCCTGAAAAGATAAAGGAATGTGTAACTGAAATGTAGTTACCATCCTTAAGGTGAGGTTTACCCAGATCATCATAGTATAGATCTGCATCCGTATAACCGGCTTCCTGTAGTAAATGCCTGACACTTAAAAAACCTCTTTGGTGTAATTCCGATCGCATTCCGTTAAGGCGACGTAAACTATTTTCAGTCAAAAAAGGTGTATTTAGATCATTAAAAGACTCCGTAATTTTCCAAATATAAATGGTCGTATTCTTTGTTGTCTTTATAGTTTTAAATAAGGGCATTTAATTTCTCAAAGGTATTTCGTAGATTTGCAAACTAAACACAAAGATAATAATATGAAGACAAAAACTACTCCTTATATAGCTTTCAAAGTAAAAGATATTTCTTTAGCTGACTGGGGAAGAAAAGAAATAGAATTAGCTGAAGCTGAAATGCCCGGGTTAATGAGCCTTCGCGAAGAATACAAAGATGAGCAACCTTTAAAAGGGGCAAGAATTGCAGGCTGTTTGCATATGACCATTCAAACTGCCGTTTTGATCGAAACATTACTAGCACTGGGAGCAGAAGTAACCTGGAGTTCCTGTAATATTTTCTCAACACAAGATCAAGCAGCTGCGGCAATTGCCGCTGCCGGTATTCCGGTATATGCATGGAAAGGGATGAATGAAGAAGAATTTGATTGGTGTATCGAACAAACCCTATTTTTTGGTGAAGAAAGAAAACCATTAAATATGATACTTGATGATGGTGGTGATCTAACCAATATGGTACTAGATAGATATCCTGAACTCGTAAAAGGGATTAAAGGAATATCAGAAGAAACTACTACAGGTGTACACAGGTTATATGATAGAATGAAAGGCGGCACATTACCGTTGCCAGTTATAAATGTAAATGATTCTGTTACAAAATCTAAATTTGATAATAAATATGGTTGTAGGGAAAGTGCGGTTGATGCTGTACGAAGAGCTACAGATGTAATGCTTGCCGGAAAGCGCGTTGTTGTTTGTGGTTATGGAGATGTAGGAAAGGGTACCGCAGCTTCTTTTAAGGGTACTGGCGCCATTGTTACTATTACAGAAATTGACCCGATTTGCGCATTACAGGCAGCAATGGACGGGCACGAAGTAAAAAAATTAGAATCTGTTGTAGCTAATGCTGATGTAGTAATTACAACAACCGGGAATAAAGATATAGTGGTTGGACGTCATTTTAAAGCGATGAAAGACAAAACCATCGTATGTAATATTGGTCATTTTGACAATGAAATAGATGTTTCGTGGTTAAATAAAAATTATGGGAATACGAAGGTAGAAATTAAGCCCCAGGTTGATAAATACACCATTGATGGTAAAGATATTATTTTGCTTGCTGAAGGACGTTTGGTAAACTTAGGTTGTGCTACCGGTCATCCAAGTTTTGTAATGAGTAATTCTTTTACAAATCAAACCTTGGCGCAAATTGAACTTTGGAATAATTCAGACAATTATGAAAATAAAGTGTATATGCTTCCTAAACATTTGGATGAAAAAGTGGCATATTTGCATTTAGAAAAAATAGGGGTTGAATTGGAAACATTAAGTAAAGACCAGGCAGAATATATTGGTGTAAGGGTAGATGGCCCATATAAGCCGGAGTATTATAGATACTAAATATTCTCAGGGCCAATTAATTCTAAATCTTAAAAATTAATAGTTGATAAACCCTCCTGAAATGGGAGGGTTTTGTTTTAATAATTAAATTATCTTTGCAAGAAATATTAGAGTAATGAAAAACATTTTAGTTCCGATTGGTTCAAATGATAATGCTAAAAACACATTACAATATGCTATTGATTTTGTGCAAGGAACCGGTGCTACCATATATGTGATCAAAGTGTATGGAGTTACAAAAGTTGCCAGTTCAATGAAGAATATTGATACTATTTTAGAAGAAGATAGTAATAAGGAATTGAAAAATGTTTTAAATGAAGTGGATAGTAAAGGGGTAGAGATAATTTCTAAATCAGTTAAAGGAGATATAATAGATAGCCTCGAACGTGCCGCAAAACAATTGCATATTGATTTGATTATTTCTTCTGCCAGGAGTATTTCTACAGATGGGAAGGTATATTTAGGAAAGATTGCCGGCGGTTTAATAAAAAGTACTAATATTCCGGTATTGGTTATTCCAAAGGGATATACTTTTAAAAAAGTTTCAAAAGTATTTATGGCTATTAAATCAGGAATTATTTCCTCTTCAAGTGTTTTGACTCCTTTAAAGGATGTTTTAAAGAGATTTGATTCCAAGTTGGATTTGATACGAGTGGTCACTCAAGGATCAAAGGATGAAGATTCTGAATTGAATATAGAATTAGACGGGTTGAAAAAGAGCTTTAAAACTACCGAAAATGCTACTATTTTTCAAGGTGTTTTAGAGCATATTCATGAGTTGAATCCTGATTTATTATGTGTAATTAGGCGTAAAAGAGGATTTTTTATCCGTCTTTGGGAAAAAGATAGGGTTTATAAAAGAGATTTTGAAAGTAGAATACCCTTATTGGTGTTGAAAGGAGCAGTATAAAAATAATTCGGGGATGTAGCTCAGCTGGCTACCCGCCCGTACCGAACGGTACGTTCGGGCGGGGAGCGCTAAAAAAGTTATAATTGTATTTTATTTACATACTATACAGTAAAAATTTTGACAGATATTATGTAGGTTTGTCAACCGATGTAAAACAAAGACTGATAAGCCATAATGCTGCGAAAGTAAAATCAACTAAGACATTTGTACCATGGGAGTTAGTTCATATTGAGGAATTCGATACAAGGGTTGAAGCCAGGATAAGAGAAAAATATTTGAAATCTGCTGCTGGAAGAAGATGGCGAAAAAATAACCTGGGGCATTAGCTCAGCTGGCTAGAGCGCTACGCTGGCAGCGTAGAGGTCATCGGTTCGACTCCGATATGCTCCACATCAAGCAGAAAATCCGCACGGGAGTGCGGATTTTTTATTTCAGGAGGACCAAAAGCTCACTTTTGAGCCCGAAAGAAATAAAAAAATAAATCACTTGCGAAGCATGGCGTGATTTACTATTTGCAGTAGTGGAGAATGTTGGGAGCAACACAGTTACTCCCCAAGCTTGTTTCTGACTCGAAAGAAATAAAAAAATATAGCCAAGCGCCAGCCGGCCCCTCACTAAAAATCACTACTCTTTTCTTCTTCTTTTCAGAAAATCATATCAAACTTATTTTCACATTACTTTTATCTATCCTATCTTTAATAAAAATTTGAAGATGGAAACACTTAAAAATAAAGTAGTTTATATAACCGGAGGCACAAAAGGAATAGGATTTGGAGTTGCACGCTCCTTATTAGATGTCGGAATGCGAGTTGCTATTAGCGGGCGAAGCCTACAAACTGCAGAAAAAGCAGCTGAAACCTTAGGTACTGAAGACCAGGTTTTAGCAATTGAATCTGATGTGGCTAATTTAGAGAATGAAAAAGATGCAGTTTCAAAGGTCATAAAAAAATGGGGGCAATTAGATGTGGTTTTGGCCAACGCGGGAGTTGGAATTTTTGCACCCATAGATGAGATTTCTGAGGCCGATTGGGGCAATATGATAGACACGAACCTAACCGGGGCCTTTTATACACTAAAAGCGTCTGTTGAGGCTTTAAAAAAATCAAAAGGATATTATATCACATTAGCGAGTTTAGCCGGAACAAATTTCTTTCCGAAAGGTGCAGGGTATAATGCTTCGAAATATGGACTAGTTGGATTTACGCAGGCAGCAATGCTCGACTTACGGCCACATGGAATAAAAGTTTCGACAATAATGCCGGGTTCGGTAGCAACTTACTTTAACGATCATGTTCCTAATGCAAAGGACGCTTGGAAAATTCAACCTGAAGATATTGGTAAATTGGTGTTAGATCTATTAACTATGCATCCTCGTACGTTACCAAGCAAAATTGAAGTGAGGCCCTCAAGGCCGGATTTGAAGTAAGCAGGGAGATTCATTTGAAAAAAATGAGAATAGAACAGTTGTTAGTTGACTTTTTTATAACAAAAATGTTCAATCGGTTGACAACAATGAATCTTTATTATTTGGAGAGAGGCTTATTGAAGTTTTATAGGCATAGTCTTTTTCATTATGGCTTCTAAAATCAGTATTAATAGATATTCCCAACTGCAAACGATCAAAGGCAACACTATTGAAATTATTTTTTAAGTAACCTAATTGAACTTTACTGTTTTTTGAAATTTTTACACCAAGTGCTGTATATAATCTATTCTGATTGAATATCTCATTCTGTAAATTGAAAAATACTTCATCGTAAACATTTACAAAGAAAATATCAGTAATAGGTAGTGTTACTTGTAATCGATACCGGGTTCTATGTTGCGTATCTTTTCTATCGTTAAAATCCAGAAAACGCTGTTCTAACCGATAACGATGCTCTAGTCTAAATTTCCAAAGCTTATTTTTTAAACTGACCTGTTCATATAAACGATGCTCATTCGTATAATTTTCACCAGGGACATCTTCATAACTACTATCAATGGTAAGGTAACCATAACCCATTGAAGTCGTAATGTTTGAATTGATATTATAATTCAATCCGGTTAGTAATAATAATGTGTTCAAATTAGTAGTGGTCTCATATTCCCTGATCTGTGCTCCTGAATTAATACTCAGTTTATCAGAAACCCTGTGGTTTCCTGAAAACATATACCAGGCACCTAAATTACCTTCACCGGTTTCTTGCGTATTAGCCTTAAAGGGAACTAATAGTACGATCAATATATATACATAAATTTTCATTTTTTTTAATTGGTAATCTTTAAAAATTAAGCTTAGAAATTCCTTATGAATAAGAAATAAATCTTATCCATTACGTTAAAAAAACAAATACTGTTGAATTCTATACGAAAGGAATCATGGTCGCACTGGTGTAAAAGTCCAGGAGTCAACCATTGCTTTTTTTTTAAAGGAACTTTTTTATAAAGAGGCTGTCTGAAAATTAAATTTTAGTGTCATATTGAGCGCAGTCGAAATATCTAAGCTATTGATTATTAAGATTCTTCGACTGCGCTCAGAATGACAAATTTTAGTTTTTTGATTTTCAGACAGCCCGCTTTTCCATACTATTTATTTTACATATGTTCTTCTAAATGATGATGCTCGTCAATTAGTGGCCCACCTTCCATGATCTGTTCTGAAGCCTGATTGGCAAACTTTTCAAAGTTCAAATGGAATGAATGCGCTAAAGCTATGGCCTTGCTAATATACCCACCTTTCTGTAACCAGGTGTTCATAGGGTCTAAAATCTCTATGGGAACATTTGGACAATATTTTGGCATAAACAGGCCAAAAATTGGATGTTGTTCATAATCTATTTTGTCTAAATCCCCATTGAGGATAGCCGTAATCATTGCACGTGTATATTTTAATTTAATTCTTGATCCTACACCGTGAGGGCCGCCACTCCAGCCGGTATTTATCAACCATATATTAACACCTGCTTCAGTCATTTTTTTACTTAACATTTCAGCATATTTTGTAGGGTGTAATGGCATAAATGGAGCTCCAAAACACGCCGAGAAAGAAGGTACAGGTTCCGTAATTCCTGCTTCTGTTCCTGCTACTTTAGCCGTATAACCAGAAATAAAATGATAAGCAGCCTGACCCGGGGTTAACTTGGAAACCGGAGGTAAAACACCAAATGCATCACAGGTTAAAAAGAAAATATTTTTAGGATTTCCAGCATAAGAAGGTTGTTGAATATTATCAATATTATAGATAGGATAACTTACACGCGTGTTTTGTGTAATTGTACTATCCATATAGTCTACATCACCATTTTCATCAAAAATCACATTTTCTAAAATAGCACCAGGTTTAATAGCCCTAAAAATATCGGGTTCTTTTTCTTCTGTCAGATCAATAACTTTTGCATAACAACCACCTTCAAAATTAAAAATATTGTTTTCTGCGGTCCAGCCATGCTCATCATCACCAATTAATTTACGATCCGGATCAGCCGATAAGGTTGTTTTTCCTGTACCAGACAAACCAAAGAAAATGGCCGTATCACCATCTTCACCTACGTTAGCAGAACAGTGCATTGGCAACACATTTTTATCTACCGGTAAGATCATATTCAAAGCAGAGAAGATACCTTTTTTCATTTCTCCTGTATAGGCAGAACCACCTACTAATGCGACTTTTTTAGTAAAGTTTAAGATAGAAAAGTTACCTTGACGGATACCATGACCTTTTGGATCAGGGCATTCATAACCCGGGGCACATAGTACTAACCATTCTTCTTTGAAATTTTCCAATTCTGAAGCTTCAGGACGTAAGAACATATTAAAAATAAACATGTTTGACCATGGTAATTCAGTAACAGTCCTCACATTCATTTTATATTTTGGATCAGCACATACATAACCGTCTCTAACATAAATTTCTTTACCGGAAAGATATTTTTCAATTTCAACTTGTAATCGGTCAAAGTTATCAGGGGATACAGATTTGTTAACATTTCCCCACCAAACTCTATCTTTTGTGTAATCGTCTTTAACTAAAAAACGATCTTGAGGAGATCTTCCTGTAAACTTACCTGTGTTTATAGCTAAAGTTCCGTTTTTGGTTTCTTTACCCATTCCTTTTTCAACGGTAATTCTCTGTAATTCTTCCGGAGAAAGATTCCAATGAGCTGTAACGTCTTTTAATCCATACTTCTCTAAATCGACATTTTTTGGAGCAACTGAAGTGTTTTTCATTTTTATTAAATTTTACTAGTTATGTTTTTTTTAAATATTTTTTATTAAAATGGCCATATAAGTGGTACAAACAATAAAGTTACTATTAAAAATAATAATAATAAAGGCGTACCTACTTTTAAATAGTCCATAAATTTATATCCACCCGCAGATAGTACCATCGCATTAGTTGTTGTACCTACGGGGGTTAAAAATGCAGTAGAGGCGCTTATGGCAACTACTATCATAAAAGGCTCAGGAGATATCTTTAATGTACTGGCAGCAATTAAGGCAATCGGAGCCATTAAAACCGCAGTTGCAGAATTATTAATTACTTGACTAAATAGTGTGGTCAATAGAAAAATTCCTCCTAATAGCATGACTGGATGTATATGACCTAAATAGTTGACTAAACTATTTGCAATTAGTTCAGCAGTACCTGTTTTTTGTAATGCTATCCCCATGGGTATCATGGCGCCGATCATAATCACGCTAGTCCAACTTATCGATTTATAAGCTTTTGATATTGGAATACATCCTGTAAGGACAACTATTCCTGCTGATATTAACGCTGCAATTGATCCCGGAACTATTTTAAAAACCAATAGAATGATCATTAGCAACAATGCACCCATTGCAATGTATGATTTACTTGTAAGGTTATCTACATTTTTTGCCATACCTTCCGGGCTGCCGCAAATAACCAGATTTTCGTGTTGTTCTTTTAGATTATCAATATTTTCCCAAGAACCTCTAATTATAAAACCATCACCAGCTCTTACAACAATTTCCTTTTCTAAATAAGGTTTGTTATTTCTTGATGCAGCTAATAATTGAACACCATATCGTTTAAAGTAATTACCAAGTTTAATTTTTCTACCCACCAAAAAAGATTTTGGGGTAACCAGAACCTCGGTCATTCCAACTTCTTGATTTATAAGATTGTGCCTTAACTCATCCTTGATTGGCTCTAGTGGAAGCAATCCTAATCTGAATTTGATCATAATTTTATTGATCGCTTCAGTTTCCCCTTTTACAGTGATAATGTCATGGTAACGCATATCAGTGTCAGGAGTAGGGAATTCAATAAAAGGTCGTGTTCCTTTTAGCCTGTTGGGATGTCTTCTTTTTAAACGGATGATGGTGACATTAAATTTTCGTTCAAAATCCCATTCTTCCATTTTGGTATTAATAAGTGGCGATAATGACCGGATACGTAATCTATAATAATCACCATCAATTTTATAAGATTCAATCCATTTATGCAGCGTAGAATCAATATCTACGGGTTTGTTATTGGTATTATTTTTAGGTAATAGTTTATGACCGAGATATCTAAAATACAGCAAAGCAATGACTAACAATGGTAATCCGATCAAACCAAATTCAAAGAAGGAAAATCCTTCCAAGCCTGTTTCTTCCAAAGCATTACTGACAATAATATTAGGAGGTGTTCCTGTTAAAGTTAGCAATCCTCCTGTGTTAGAACCAAAAGCAACAGGCATTAAAACCTTTGAGGGGAATGTACCCATTTTCCATGCAGAGGAAATCGTTACGGGTAAAAGGGTTGCTACGGTTCCTGTGTTGCTGACAAAGCCTGATAAGAAGCCAGACCCTAATGTTAAAATGATCAATAATTTTGGAAAACTATTTCCGGCCCAATGCACAAATTTTTGCCCGGCTTGAGCTGTCCAGCCAGTTTGTGATAGTCCTTCACCAATGATAAAAAGTGCAGCGATCATAATAACGGTAGGGTTGCTGAAGCCGCTTAATGTTTCTTTAGAATCTAAAATACCCAAAGCAAATAAACTAACCATTGATAAAAGCGCTACTACATCAGGTGAATATTTTCCCCAGATAAATAGTGCAATGGTTATAGCTAAGATTATTAACATTAAATACATGTGATGTTCTTCCTTAAACTAGATTATTTACTTTTTAATTACATAATTGATAAAGACGATTCTGTATGAATCAATTACATGACAAAATTATTGTAACATGTATTACACTAGCATGATTTATATCATTTAATAGGATTATTTACGAAAACGATTGATTTATTCACAACCTTCTTAAGGTAAGAAGGGAGAGAGTTATTTTTCCATGGATGAACGGCTCCAAAAGTATGATTGGCCCCTTCAATTAAGGTTAGCTTACTTTGAGAATTCCATGAATGTAACTTTTCAGCTTCTTGAATTGCTATTGCTTCATCTGCTGTTCCATGAAATATTAAGTGTGGAATTTCTAGATTTTTAACTGATGATTCAATGTTCAATCGAGTTTCGTTGGCTTTAAAATCTTCATAGAATTGATAGTAGTGAGGCATCTTTTGTTTTGTTCTTCCATTTAAAATATACTTAACTCCATCTTTTTTCCATTGTTCTAAATTGCCAATAGTAGATGATCGTTTGCCAAAATCGCTTACTGAGGCCCAAGTAACTAAACGTGATATCCTAAAATCCTCCGCTCCTTTTATAGTTACAATACCACCACCCCTGGAGTGGCCTATTAAAGTAATATTGGAAGTATCAATTTGATTTTTAAATGATTCATCAGTATACACCCAATCAATTACTGATTGTAAATCGTCTAACTCTTTTGTATAATTATTTTGGCCAAAAGCTTCTAAATCAGGGAAGTCAATAGGTTGCTCAACGGTACCGCCATTATGAGAAAAATTAAATTTTACAAAGAAAAAATTATGCTTAGCAAAGATTTCCGCTGCCAAATTCCAGCACCCCCAATCTTTATAACCTTTATAACCATGTGCAAAAATGACGATAGGTTTAGGGTTCATATTTTGAATATAAAAAACATCTGTAAGTATAGGTTTATGATGCTTACCCTTTAGTATTATATTTTTAACGATCTTCATATTTATGCAAAATTTACTTCTTTTTCTTGAATAGACCTTTCAATGTCAAAAATCTCCAATAACAATAGCTTCAATTGTACAGTAAAGCTTTCTAAATCATCTTTAGATACATTCTTTTTATTCACTTTTAAAAAACCGGATCTTATGTTTTTAAATGATACAATACCACTCTGAAGTCCAGTTTCATCCAGATCAATGGCGTTCATTTGAGTATATAACAAGGCATAAAAAAGCACTTGAAAGCTTTTGCTATATTTTTTATAATCAGTTGTTATAAGTGACCAATCCTTTACATTTAAGTCTGTTTGACGTACCTTACCCGTCTTGTAATCTATTATTCTGGTCACCCCGTCGATTTGATCAATTCTATCGGCTTGACCTATTAATCGTACCGGAAAATCAAGTTCATCAATATGTATAGTAGCTTCTAAATCATATTCTAAAGCTATTATTTTAATCTGCTTTCCTTGCCGGATTAATGATAGTTCTCGAGTTAAAAAATTCCCTATGAATTGATGTGCCACTTTATAGATCAACAAATTTTTACCCGAAGTAATATTAGAACCGTATTCTTTAATAAACCATATTTTCACTTCATCTGATACTTTGCTCTTTATATCTTTTATAATCTGCTCAGTTAAGTCACACCCCTTATAGGGGGTGTACAATGCTTCTAAGGTTTTATGAATTATTGTACCTAACGTATTTGCTGCAATGGTCTCTTCAACTTCTTCGAGTTCTCGTATTTTTAGTACCTTTTGTTTGTAAAATCCAAATGGATTTAAGATGTAAGTGGTAAGTGCAGTAGGAGAGAACCCCTTTGCTGCTAATTGTTTCAATTCGTCAAGAAGGGTGTTATTTTTTGCTATTTTTTTAGGCTCATTTTTTGTTTTTATAACCTTTGGGCTTACCACAAATTTTTCAACTTCATTTTCTTTGTAAATTTCTAACTGTGTTAAAAAACGACTTTGCTCACCTGATCCATATACATCTGATTCTGTTTTGTAAATTAAATATATATTCTCTGCGCGTTGTATTAATCGGAAGAAATGATACGAGAAAATGGCATCTTTTTCTTGATATGTGGGTAAACCCACCTCTTTTTTAATATCAAAAGGAATAAATGAATTGTCAGACTTACTAGCAGGTAAAATACCCTCATTAAATGAAGTAATAATTAGATTCTTGAAATCGAGCACCCGGGTTTCGAGCATACCCATAATTTGTAACCCGGTTAAAGGTTCACCTTTGAATGATAGCTTTTCATGTTGCAATAGTTGTTTGTAAAACTGATAAAGTGTTTTGATATTTTTAATATATCCATATGTTGCATTCAGATTCGATAACTGTTGAAAAATGGTATAAAATCGATATCCATATTCTTTTTCCAGTTGATCTAATGGTGTTTTTTCTTGAATGGTTTTAATAAGTTTAATACAATTATCAATAGCAATAGTTGCATTGTCATTCCAATTCTCAAATAAAAAAGAAATCAAGTCAAACTCCTGGTGCTGATCTTCAGCTAATTTAGACAAGTTGGACCTTGTAAGATAGGTGTAATTATGTGATAGAATTTTAGCATTCAATTTTTCCAACAAAACAGTCTCATTAAAAAGAGTTTTTATCTGGCTATGACCTAAAAGGGAGCGTATGTTTTTAAAGTAAAACCTATCCTGTTTATTATTGATATGCATTTTAAAGAGAACTTCAAACAAATTAGCCAACGGAATATTCGTAAGTTCATATCCCATAGTTATATTCACATTTTCAACATCTTTTGGTAATGAATTAAGTGTTGGTACCAAGAGTGATTCATCTGCTAATACTAAGGCCGTATTTCTATAATTATCAGTTGAATCTTTTATTGAACTTAATATTTCACCAGCATATTTAATTTGTGAGGTATTTTTTGGAGAACCAATAATTTTAATATTTTTTTTGGACGAGAAACTATTGGTCATCCAATGAAATGGATTGTTTTTATAATAGCTCCAATTTTCATAGTAATTCTTAATAAAGGATGACGAGCTATGATTTGATTTATAATAAAAACTATCTATATCCCAATATATAGTTGCAACATTATGATGTAATAATTCCTGAATTATTTTCTCTTCAGCCTTATTTAATGCATTGAAACCAACAAAAACGATGTTGGAATCTGTGAGATTATTGATATAATAGTGGATATTATCAACGGCCTCTCTATATTGTAAGCCTTGGTAACCTACTTTTTTTTCAAGGAGGTGTTTATAAAAAGCGGTATAGTACGTTTCTAACTTTTCATAAAAGGCAAAACGATTTTTAATCAAATCGGTTTTTTGTTCACCCTTCAATAATTCTTCCAACCTCTTAATATCTTTTAAATAACCAAAAATGTAAGTTGAATCTATGAGATGCCTATCGATCTCATTAAAATCTTGCAGTAGAATTGTTGCCCATGTTGAAAATTGATCAAAACTATCGATTTCTTGTAAAGGTGTGTTTTGTGAATAGACATGATAAAATTCGAATAATAGTGTCGTTGTATCAATTGAATTTAGGGTTGACAGTTCGCTGATAAAATCTTCGATACTAATAATGCTAGGAAGTATAGTTGTCTGCGTTAAAGATGATTTAAGTTCATCTTTTAGGAAAATACCCGCTCTTTTACTCGGTAAAATGAAAGTGTGATTATTTAGATGTTGAGTCTTAGATAGAATATCTTGAATAACAGTATTTAAAAAAGTTTGCATGAAACGAATTTACAACTGTTGTGACAAATAAAAAAGCCGTACTTATTAAAGTACGGCTTTTAAATATATTTCAGTTCTAATTAACTAATTACTCAGCTAAGTTAATTTCAACTCTTCTATTTTTAGCTCTACCAGATCTTGTTTTGTTAGAAGCTATAGGAGTATCTTCACCATATCCTTTAGAAGATAATCTAGTTGCAGCAACACCTTTAGACACTAGGTAATCTAATACAGCTTTAGCTCTAGATTCAGATAAACCTTGATTCAATTGAGCAGAACCTACACTATCTGTATGGCCTCCAATATGGAAATCAGAATCTTTGAATTCTTTCATAATATCAGAAATCAAATCTAAGTTGTCAGTAACACCAAGTCTGAAAGAAGATTTACCAGAATTAAAGTAAATAGCTTTTGCAAACTCATCTAATTTAGCTTTTGCCTCAACAGTAATTACTTTTTCAGGACAACCTTGGTTAGAAGCAGGACCTACTTCATTCACACAATTGTCATCTTTATCGAATACACCGTCACCATCAGTATCAGGCCAAGGACAACCTTTATTTTCAGCAGGACCAGCAACATCTTTACACTCATCATCTTTATCATATACACCATCACCGTCAGCATCAGGACAACCATTATTAGCAGCAGTACCAGCAACGTTAGGACATTGATCATCTTTATCAGCAACACCATCACCATCAGCATCAGGACAGCCGTTTAATGCAGCTAAACCAGCAACTTCAGGACAAGCATCATCACTATCTTTAATACCATCACCGTCAGTATCAGGACAACCATTGAAAGCTTCAAGACCAAAAACTTCAGGACACTCGTCATCTCTATCATAAACACCGTCTTTATCAGTATCTTTACCACCAAATTTAACAGCTAAACCTAAAGCATGTTGAAAATGAGGTAATTGACGGTCTTCATCAAAAGAATGCTTGTAGATTGATTGAATATTTAGGCCAATGAAATCATTAAACCAAAAATTGACACCGGCGCCACCATTAAAAGTACCAGCACCTAATTTATCAACAAAAGTATAACCACCACCTACAGATAGATAAGGGTTAAACCATTTTACTTTAGGAAGTAAAGCGTAACGAACGTCTAAATCTCCACCAATGTAAGACAAATCACTGGCAGCATTATCACCAATCTTTTCAATTTTATTTATTGAAGCAGCAAGACCAAGTGAAAAACCATCACCAATATATCTACCAACTCTAACCCTAGAGAGCGATGGTACTATATTATAGTGATCGCTGACATTAATGAATTCGTCAAACCAATTTCCCATTCCGGCTTGATTTGTTGGATAAAAATCAACTGCATTTACACCAAAATCAATTGACCAAGGGTTGTTTTCATCTTGAGCACTCATGCTAAAACTTGCAAAAAGGACTAAAGCGAATAAAACTTTTCTTAAATGTTTCATTTTAAATAATTTAAATTTATAGTTTCTGTTTCTAAGTTTCTTAATCTATGCTCAATAAGGCATAAATATTAATGGCAAATATATAAAATCTTAACTTAATTTAACTTATTAAGCTTTTTTTTTTGATCGATATAGCTAACAATTAATACATTAATGCTCTATTATCTTCAATATCTGCTATTTTCTTAATAGCGTTATAAGCTTTTGAGCTTTTAGATCTATTTGTATTTGATATTGTATTCGTTAAACTTTTATAATTGTCTAAGGCCTTCGGACTTTCTTTTTTAAGAATTTTAACAATAAAAACACCATTTTGAGCTTCTATACCTGTATATGTTTTGCCCTCATCTAATGAGGTTAGAATTGATATTATATCTGTTGACCTACCAACACCTGGTAAAACAGGGCTCCCCAATGTTACGGCCTTTGAAGAATTTACCGTTTTATTGAATACTTGAGCTATATCTTGAAGATTATCGCCTTTTATCTTTTCTTTAATTTGTTTACCTTTCTTTTCATTCAATAAGATCGTTCTGATTTTGAATTTTGAACTACCAACACTAAGCCCTTTTTTACGTTTTTTGGTAAGTTTAACTATTGCATAGCCTTTATCAATATCAAAACGTTTAATATCGTTTTCTTTTGTTGCCTTTTCAAAAGACCATGTTACAATTTGTCGTTGATCACCTAAAGACGAAACTTTTTCATCCATAGCCTTTAAGCCTATAACAGGTTGTACTCTAAATTCATTCTCTTTGGCAAGTTCTTCAATGTCTTTGCCATTTGACAATTCTGAAGCAAATGTCTCAGCTTTTTGGAAAATAGCATTTTCAGTTTCTTCAGAAGCTTCTATTTTTCTTGAGAATGTAGCAATACTAAGGCTTTTTTGTTTATTTTTTTGACCTTCAATTTCAATAATATGAAATCCGAAATCTGATTTTATAATATCGATATCTCCAACTTTATTTTCAAAGGTAAAATCTCTGAATTGAGGCACCATCCTGTCATAGTTGAACCATCCTAAATCTCCTCCTTTAGCACCGCTACCTTTGTCTGAAGATACATTTTCAGCAATGTCAGCAAATTTTGATTTATCTTTTCTTATAATGAGTAAAAGACTATCTGCACTTTGTTTAGCTTCTTCTTCTGTCTGTGTAATAGAAGGATCGACTCTTAGGGCTCCAACAAACGGAATTAAAATATGCCTAGCCTTTACTGAGTCGGGCAATTGCTTTACTTCAACCAATTTTGAAAGTTTAAAATATTCGCCATCTTTATAAGGTCCGTAAAGGCTTCCTACGTTTAAATTAAATATAGTATCAGCAATTGTTTTATTTAGTTTTGACTTGGTATAGAACTTAGTATCTAATGGTGTGTCAGAACTATTTTCTCTAAAAAATTCTTCATTATTATCAGCATTGGCAAAACCAACCAATTTAATATTTGTTTTAGCGGCAGAACTATATTCTTCTCTATCATTCATTAACTTTTCTAAGTCGGTTTTAATAGCTTGTTCATCTTCAGGGGTTGCTTTGATATCAAATTTCACAAAACTAATATCGCGTGAAGCTTCAGTTTTATAATCGTCAGGATGACTTTTAACATAGTTTTTGATTTCATCGTCGGTAACAGTAACTAAACTATCGGCAATATATGAATAAGGAATATGTACATACTCTAAATCTATTTTGGTGTTATTGTCAAAATAATAGTATTCACCATCTTTTAAGGTAACACCTAAACCGGCCGTAATTAAATTGTTATATGTATTAATTTGAAGATTTGACTTGATATTTCTTTCATAATTGAGCCATCCTAGCCAAGCGGCTTTTCCCTGTTCATCTTCAGTTGCAGCATCTTGTAATGTGGCAATATATTCTTTAAATTTCTCTTCATCAAAGGAACCAATTTCATTTTTAAATTGTGGGCTGTTTTGAACAAAAGGTTGATTTATTATTTCATCCCAAACATCTTTTTCACCAACTATGATTCCAGATTTTTCAAGCTGCGTTTTATAAACTTTTTCCCTGACTAAATTTTCCCAGGCTGCGTTTACACTTTGCAATTGCGAGCCTCTATTACCAGTTCTTGCCCTCTGTTGTTCTACTAACTCTGCAAACTCTTCACGGGTAATATTTTCTCCGTTTATTTCCCCAACAGAGTTTTTAGTACCGCCATAACCACCACGTGTAAAAACATCACCAATTACAAAAGAAAATAGTGCTAATGCTATAACGATAATTAAAAATAAAGAACGCTCTCTAATTTTGCCTAAAATTGCCATTTTTCAATCTTTTTAAATTCAGTGTGCGAAAGTACAATTTCCCTTTTACTTATGAAAGTAGAATTACAAGTAAATTAGCACGAAAAAGGAAGTCTATTCCTCTTTAAACAAAACTTTTAAATATACTTTTTCAATTTTTGACGATGAAACCTCCATAATAGTAAATTGAAAGTTTTCGATATTAATAATTTCTCCTTGCAAAGGAATATTTTCTGTTGAATCTACGATTAAGCCGCCAATTGTTTCATATGCGTCGTCTTCCGGGAGGGCTAAATTGTAAGTTTCATTTACAAAATCAACTTCCAGGCGAGCTGAAAATTCAAATTCACGATCATTAATTTTCTTTTCTATGAGTTCTACGGTGTCGTGTTCATCTTCAATATCTCCAAATAGTTCTTCAATGATATCTTCTATAGTGATCAATCCCGAAGTACCACCATATTCATCTAGAACAATAGCAACACTTTTTTGTTTTTTAGTGAGCTCATTTAAAATATCATTGATCATCATTGTTTCCGGAACCACCTCAATAGGCAATAATATTGAGCGAATACTTTTAGGGTCTTTGAAAAGCTCAAAAACATGTACATACCCTATGATATCATCCAAAGAATTTTTATATACCATTATTTTTGACAAACCTGTTTCTACAAATAATTCCTTAAGGTTTTTGATAGTATCATGAACATCTACAGCAATAATATCGGTTCTGGGAATCATTGCCTCTCTCGCTCTTACATTATGAAAATCCAATGCATTTTGAAAAATTTGTATTTCTGAATCAACTTCATCCTGCTTATTAACGGTTTCTAACTGCTCTGTTATATAATTTCCTAATTCGGCCTTCGTAAAGGCAAGCTGTACATTATCTTGTTTAGTATTGAAAAAAACACGTAATACAAAGTCAGAAATAAAAATAATAAACTCAGAAACAACATAAAATAGTAAAAAGAAGAGATATGCAGGGATGGCAAATATTTTCAGAAATTCATTTGAATAAATGCTAAAAATGGCTTTGGGTAGAAATTCTGCGGTAACTAATATGATTAATGTAGAGATTAAAGTTTGTATTAGTAAGATTAGAAAGCTATTTGTTACATAAGGGCTTAAATACGGAATTAACAATTCGCCCATGAAATATCCATAAATTACTAAGGCAATATTATTGCCGACTAACATTGTTGCAATAAATTTTGAAGGTTTCTCAGTTAAATTATGCAATACCTTAGCCAAAAAATTTTCTTTTTTCTTTTCAAGTTCAATATGCAATTTATTGGCGGAGACAAAAGCTATTTCCATACCTGAAAAGAAAGCAGATAATATAATGGAAGTCAATATAACAAGAATATGTAATTCCAATTATTGATTTTTTTGAATTTTATTTCTGGTTTCGGCCTTTTTTCTGAAACGTTTCTTAAAAAAATACATAAAAATTGCAGCAATAGAAAAGGCCAAATAGATATATGCTTTTTCCCTATTGGAGTTCCAGCTTGCAAAAGTTTCATATGCAAGGACAACAGCAATAATTAAATATCCGATTTCAAAAAATCTTAAGAGTTTTCTCATGGTTTACTACTTTCATTAACATATACGGCCCCGCTAATATCTTTCATGGTAACTTTAGAGAGGTCTTCTTTAGATTCAAAACCTTTACCATTTATAGTATCTGTTTTTGTAATTAATCTAAACGCTTTTTCAGTATAAATATAATGACTTGTTTGATCCCAAAAAAGCTGCTCTGTAAATAATTTACTTTCTTCTTTGTGATTGATAACAATCACATTTCCATTTACTTCAGAAATTCCTGTTTTGCTATATGTTCTGGCATAATTAGCTGTTAAGGTTATTGAGTCATTTTTTTTATCGAAAGTAATAATTTTAATCCCTTCAGGAAATTCTTGATACGGATGTTCTTTTCTATTGTTAAAGTCATGTAACAATGGAGTGATCAGTTTTGTTTTTACCCTTCCTGAATCAGTGTGAATTAAATCTACATTTTTGGCTATACCGATAGGTAAATTTTTATCTGCCAAAAAATCCTGGACTTCTTTGAGTTCATTACCACATGAAAAAAGCATTGCTACTAAAATTATAGTAGCAATGCTTTTGATAGTATGATAAATAGATTTTAACATTAGTTAAAATTAGGGAACTCTAACCGTTTCACCGATCCAACAACCGATTTTATGTGGGGTGCCGGATTTTAATCCCATAGTAAATAATAACTTTTTAGAGGGCATACTAGCCGAATAACTCTTAATATACCTGTTCGCGGTTGAAGTGATACTCGGGTCAACCGATTTTGCTTTTCTAGCTTGATTGACAGCGGCAACATACACCATTCTTTTGGTAAATTCATCTGTACCACAACTATTAGCGCTTTTTGCATATTGTCGAGCGATTAACAAGTAGGCATTCCCCATGCTTGGTCTATATTTTAAAGCTCTTCTTGCATAGGTTCTTGCTGAACCTCTACTCATTGTTCTAGCAATTTTATACAAATAATCTGCTTTTGTATAAGGGTCAGGTTCTAAATCAACTGCTTTATTCCTATACTCCAGTGCTTTTCTGTTTTCACCTTTCTTTTCTAAGATGCCGGCATAAAAGATATAGGCTTCAGGTGAAGGGTCAGCATGCACGTAAGCCTCTACCATTTGAGGGTATAAAGCATCATCCGTACATTCTTTATGATGTAGTCTGGAAACAGCTCTTTTTAACCATTTAGCATCTGTCTTATGAGAATCTAATCCTTTTTTGTAAAGAGGTATCAATCTGTCACAAGTAGCTACTTCACTAATAATTTGATCTAATGCATCTTCAACCTGACCTAAGCCTTTCAAGTTAATACCATTATTTTTTTGGGTCCTCTTTTCTTTTGAAGTAAGTGTTTGACCAGCAGCTTCTTTAGCGTTAATCTTATCCAACGCTTTTGTTAGTTTATTAATTTTAACATTTACCGCTTCTAATACGTCATCATAAGTATCAAAAACTTTTTGAACATTGGTGTCTTTATTCCTATTGGTTACTTCTTGAAAAAACTTAGCCATGTTCTTAACACTTAACCCTGAAGGGTCAGCCTTAAAACCTAATTCTAATTTTTCGAAAACTTTTTCTTTCGAAGCACCTCTTTTTGTTAAAGAAATTGCCCAATCACTATATACTTTACCTAAGTTGTCCGGAAAATTTACAATTCTTTTTTCATAAATGTCATCAATTAATTTGCCTCCTGCATCTTTTTCACCTTTGTCATATTTATCCTGTGCAATTTTTAATCCTTGACTATATATTAATTTCGAAGCTTTAGGACAGTTCTCAAAACACCATAACCAATACTCATAAGCATCTATATAATTTTTACTCTTCACACTTTCGTGAAAAAGTGATAAGTTATTTTTGCATTTTTGTGGCTCGGCACCATATTTATCTTGCCCATAAATACTACTTATTCCTATAAAAAGAAATAAGACCATTACTAAGTTTGTAATATTTTTTCTCATCATGTTGGTTATTTAATTATTGTAATTTACGTTTTTTAAACCATCTATCATTTAATGTTAAACTGAGGCGAAAGTTAAAGAAATTTTCTTTAATAAGCTCATTACTTGTTTTACCTCTTTGACCCAGTTCAAAACCTAAGTTAACATTTGATAATTGTTGGCCTATCGGTAAGCCTACTCCAAAAGATATGCCAAAATCATTTACTGCCGTATTATTAACTACTAATCCGGTTTGTTTTAAATTAAAACCGGCCCTGTAAGTGATTCGTTGCCAATAACTTGAGATAGAATTGAATTTTGGGGTATAAAATCCTCCAACTGAAATTCTATTTGACTTATCATAAGAGGCTATAGTGTTTTGATCCAGAACATTATCGGTGAACTCTAAGGCATTTTGAAAACTATATTCAACACCGGCATACCATTTATTTTCTTCGCCTAATCCGGCACTTAAAATGGTTCTTAAAGGCGTTTTTATAGTTTTTTCAAAAGATTTATTAATTATTGTATCTCTGGGAAATACAAGATCTCCACCGGTATTCACCAATGAAAACAGGTATTCTTTGCCATCATTACTGAGCTCATTGCCTAAATTAACAACTCCACCAGCTTTTAGCGTTAATTTTTCATTGATTTTTGTACCATATTGTATTCCCACTTTGGCTGTATATCCTTTAATGTCAGAATTTGTTTTGTGCATAGTTGCTAACTGTACACCATCTCTTCTATTTAATAAGCTGTTTTCAATGGTACCAAATACATAAGCGGCTTCTAAACCTACACTTATATTTTTAGGAAATTTATAGCCAAAGCCTAAAAAGACTCTATTAGTTCCACCTTCACCACTAAATAAATTAAGGGCTGTTACCGTATCGTCATTCTCATTTTCTCTAATCTCTTCGATTAAAGAGTACCCAACAGTAGAATTAGGTTGAATGCCAAATAAAAAACCGGCCTTAGTACCTATAGGAATTCCCATGGCCATATAAGATATTGAAGCTGCCGAAGCAGATTCGGAACTAGTGCCATCATTAATTGTAAGTGCTTTATTTTCAACCGCCAACGTATATGTTGTGAATCTTAAAGATGCCAAAGACGCAGGGTTTGAAAAAGTAAGTTTATATGAACTGTTAAATGCGGTACCAATTTGCCCCATGGTTATTTCTTCAACTGTTTTTTGGGCGGCTTCTTCACCAATACCGAAAAAAGAATATGGAGAGATATTATTTCTTTGTGCGAAGCTTTGCATGGATATAAAGATTATTAGTAAACCTATAAATTTCTTAATCATTCGTCTAAGTTATGTATCAAAATACTATTTAGTCCTTCCAACAAAAAATTTGGATTGGCAAATATGGTACTTTTTAACTTTTTAGCCAAGAAATTTGTGTCCCCTCCTGTTAAAACTACTGTTAAATTTTGATATTTCGCTCTATATTGACCAATAACAGCCTCAATTTCTTGAATTAATCCATTTAAAACACCGGAATGAATTGAACTTTCGGTATCAGTACCGATTAATTTAAAATTACTTTTTTTAAGTAGCGGCAAGTTAGCAGTGAATTTATGCAATGATTTATATCTGATAGCAATGCCCGGGGAAATGGCTCCTCCAAGGTATTCACCATTAGCATTTATAAAGTCATAGGTAATACAAGTTCCAGCATCTATTACCAGTACATTTTTAGAAGGACACTTAGTGGCTGCAGCACTAGCCAGTGCAATTCTATCGACACCTAAAGTTGAGGGAGAATCATACTTATTAATAAAAGGAATGTTGGTATGACGACTCAGCTCAATGAACGTATTAAAACTTTCGGCATTTTTAAACTCAGAAGGGCCAAATTTAGAAACAGATGAAATGATGCAATTTTCAACTATATAGTCTTTCTGTAGTTTTCTGACATTTTTATTGATACTTTTAATATCGGAGATTATTTTTTTAATAATGGTATTATTGTTGAAAACAGTCAGTTTTGCCCTAGTATTTCCTATGTCTATAATTAAATTCATATTGTATTTTGAAAACATGTAAAAATACGAATACATTTTTTAACCAATAGTTTGGATTTATTTTAAATTTACAGTTATATTTGCACCGCTAAAATGCAACCGGTACCTTAGCTCAGTTGGTAGAGCAATGGACTGAAAATCCATGTGTCCCTGGTTCGATTCCTGGAGGTACCACTTAAAGCACGAAACCCGCTCAGTTGAGCGGGTTTTTTATTTCAGAAAGCATGTAAGCTTGCTTACAAATGCTTGAGGAATTAAAAAGAGCAGCTACCGCAGGTAGCATGTTTTGTATTTTCAACAGTTAGACCCAAGGAACAACGAATGTAATGAGTTAATCCTGGGGGGTACAAAAAAAAACCGAACTTTTAGTTCGGTTTTCTTATTTTAAATAATTAATTATCATTAACTATTTCTAACTCTTAGTAATATTTTATAAAGCTCATTAACATCTTCGATAGTTGTAGAATTATCCCTTCTATCATGGGCCAGTTTAACATGTTTATAATACTGTAATTCTAAAGGTGTTAATACATTCAAATATTTCTTTATACTGAATAATAAGTTTATCATTGAACCTTCAACACCTATTAAATTAACCATATCTACATATCCCGGGGTGTTTTTACCATTTACTCTTTCCTTAACTACTATTTCGTTACCTTTTTCCAAATCATTTAATTTTTTAAGTTATTTTATTCTTTACTACCGGTATAATATAATCTCAAATCTAAAGTAAATCTTAAGTTAGGTACCATCTGTTTTATGGATACTTTACAATTCTTTTATGAGCTGTTCTTTTTCTAAATTTTTAATAACTTCTTTTACATAATCATTTATGGTCTTATTAATTTGGGCTGGATCTATGATGTCAATGTATCCCGCCCACACCAATGTTCGTTCTGAATCTGGATTAATACTGTATAATGAACTTTCAATATGGTAAATTTTATACGCATCATAATAACGTGGTTGAAAATAAATATCTTGATATATAAAATAATAATTTCTAAATCTATGATACCTATAGTCTACGTCATAATACCCTTGATGTGCAATTGTTTTATTCTCGATACCTTTGACAGCTGAGACCAGAACCGCATCAATTCCTTTTTCAGCGAGCATCTTTACTGCTTCTGTAATATCTTCTTCCGTTTTTTTTGAATGCGTAAAGTCTTGTTTAAATATATCTAAGCTCTTGACTGTGTTTATACCTCTTGAAGATAATTGATCTTTCAATTTTTGTTCGAATAAAGTCCTAGCATTCAAATTTTGTGTCATCCCCACTACTACTAATTTTTTGGGATTGAAACTCTTAGTATCAGGGTCTTTCCAGCTATTTACCAATCGTGTTGATGAACATCCAATTAGTAAACTGAAAATAATAAAATAGATTACCTTTTTCATGATTAATGTTTTAATTTATTAATAATGTTTTATATTAAAAGGTATTGGTTAGTATTATAAATGTATTACCATATTATGTCATAAACTATGATTTTGATCAGTTTAAAAAGTTGCTGTTAGCTTGTAAACTATTGTTTACTAAAAAAACCCGAACATTTGTTCGGGTCTGTAATTTTAAAAATGGTTTTATGTGATTTGACCGGGTATTTTTTCCAGCTATAAATTCAATTTTTAATGTTTACGATTAATCTGTTACTTTTAAAATCAATGAAGCCAACGGGTCAAGTTTTAATCTTATTTTTCCAATTCCGTTTTCAATGATCAATTTGCCTACTAATTCTTTGTATAATTGATCAATGACTTGATAATTCCCATCTCTTTGTTTCCAAGGGTTTATAACATCTTCCGGTAGTTTTAATTCAAACTCATAACCTTTTTCGGAATCAAAATTTGTAACTACAATCAGTTTTTCATTTTCAGACCATCGCACAAATGAAAAAACACGATGATCATAATTAGCTGTATGCTCACGATTATAACTATGGATTTCTCTGTAATCACCCATCAAAGCACTACTATTAATTGTAAAGTTTAGCAATCGCTTATAAAAGTCGCGTAGTTCTTTTTCGTTTTCAGATAATTGTCCACCATCAAATTGCTTGTTATTCATCCATCGTTGATGATGAGGTACACCCACATAGTCGAATATTGATGTACGTGATGGAGACCCGAATCCGGCATTTTCATTTCCAGGTTCTCCTACATCTTGTCCAAAATATAATAAGGTTGGAGACGATCCTATAGTGGCAGAAACTACCATTGCCGGCTTCCCTTTTTCTGCCGATCCCGCAAAATAAGGACTTGCCATACGTTGTTCATCATGATTTTCCAAAAAATGGACCATATGGTGTTCAATATCTTTTAAATCTTCCTGTATTTGAGGTAAATTATCCGTTAAACCATGACCTTTCACAATGTGTTTAATAGTATCATATAAGGCAACCTTATCATACAAATAATCCATTTTACCAAGATGGATATATTCGCGGTACAATGATGGATTATAAACTTCTGCCAAAATAAATGCATCCGGTTTCTTCATTTTGATCGAAGAATTCATATAGCTCCAAAATTCTACAGGGACCATTTCTGCCATATCATACCGAAAACCATCAACACCCTTATCTATCCAAAATAAAGCAATATCTCTAAATTTTTTCCACGAATCAGGAATATCTTTCCCTTTCCAAAAAGTGTAATGCTCTTTATAATCTTTGGTTTCATATGCTTTAGATAATGCTTCAAAATCTTTAGTGTTATCGGGTCGAACTCCGTAATTTATTTTTACGGTTTCGTACCAATCATTGGCATTTGGTTGCGATAAACGTGATCCGTTTCCTGTCCATTTAGCCGGAACTTCTTCAAATTTACCATCTGCAAGAGCATGTTTTTCACCACCTAGCGGTAGATAATTCTCTTTCCAATCCGGGACTTTAAAGTTTTCGCCAGTAACATAGTAGAAATTATTATGTTTTGCATAGGTTACTTTCTTATTATCATTTGCCCCAAAATCACTAACACTCTCAGGATTAGATGCCCCTTTATAGTTACGTGCTATATGATTTGGGATGATATCAATGAGTACTTTTAATCCAATTTTATGTGTACGTTCAATTAAAGCTTCAAATTCTTCCATACGTTTTGCAGGGTCTTCGGCAAGATCGGGATCTACATTGTAATAATCTTTCACAGCATAGGGTGAGCCGGCCCGTCCTTTGACCACATCGGGATCATCATTTGATATTCCGTAAGAAGTATAATCGGTTGCCATGGCGTGATGTAAAACTCCTGTATACCAAATATGCGTTACCCCAAGATCTTTTATTTCTTGTAGTGCCTTCCCGGTAAAGTCATTGAATTTACCTACGCCATTTTCCTCAATTGTACCCCAGGGTTTATTTGTAGTATTTGTATTGCCAAATAATCTTGTAAATACCTGGTAAACTACTTTTTTATATTCTTTATCCTGTTTTATTAAAACAGGTTCTTCATTCTTATTCATGCAATTTGATAAAACCATTATTATTCCAACCAGTAAACCGTAAACAACCTTTTTCATGATGTTTATTTCTTTTTAGTTATATGGCTCCGATTAATTTTGCAATTGATCTCATGCCATTAATTTTTATATTCCAATAAAACAATATCATACTGCGTATCTAACTTGACAGTACCATTTTTTACCGATACTTCGGTACCAGAATAAGCATCAAGCAATTCCGATCCATCTTTAAAAACAGAAGAAACATTAATTTCTTTGGATCTTTTTTGTAAGTCTAATCCGATCACTACAGTATCCGTATAATTATCTTTTGAATAGGTTCTTTGAAAAACATAGGGTTCTTTGCTTAGCATTTTATGAACTCCAGCACCAATAGCGGGATGATTATTTCGGAATTGTCCTAATTTTCGCCAATGAACCAAACCTTGTTGTATTTGTTCATTCTCTTCAATATCTTTCCAATTCATAAAAGAACGCAAGGTGGCATCGCCATCTGTTCCCTCAATTATTAAAGAGCGCGATGACTCGTCTCCATAATACATTTGTGATGTGCCCGGAGTCAATAACAATTTAATCGCAGCTTCGTAGTTCTTGGTTCTTTCTTTATCAAAAGGAGATCCGTCATCATGAGAGGTAAAATAATTCAATACTCCAATTCCTTTCATATCATTTTGCAAACTGTTTGAATATTGAGAAAAAAGCAATTCATAATCATTGGTAGCATTTTTCTTAAATTCAAAATTGATCATACTATTGAAACCATGCGCATAGTAATCAACTTTTTTATCTCCAAAGTCAAAATTTCTACCTGAAGTTATGATCTCATAGCCATATACTTCGCCAACCATGTAAAAATTATTGTCGTCCAGTACTTTTTCAGGATTATTTTCTTTCCATGTATTGAATGCAAACTCACATTCCTTTTTAAATTCATCCCAAACGGATTCTTCAATATGCCGCACAGTATCTGCCCTATATCCATCAATTCCGAAATGGGTTATATAATCGGTTAACCATTTTATAATATAAAAACGAGGAGCCCTGGGGTAGCCTGTTCTTTCAAAAAAAGCATCTAATTCTGCCATTTCTAATTCATAGCGCCCTTCAGATTTCCATTTTTCAATTAGTTGAGGAGGTAATTGTACATCTTCATTGTCTTCTGTTTTAATATCGGGCAAATTCTTAACCAAGGTACAAGTAACAGCAGTTTCATATGATTTATAGTCACATTGGGGTGCTGTTCTTACCCAATTGTCGGGCCAAACAGCATCCTTTTCTGTAACTGGACCGGTATGATTGATAACAGCATCCAGCACTATTCGAATTCCATTCTTGTGCGCTGTTTCCACGAGTTCGTGCAAATCATCAGCGGTACCAAAATTCGGATCTAAAGCTGTCCAGTCTTTTGTCCAATATCCATGAAAACCATAGGTAAAGCCGGTACCTTCATCGGTACCTCCATGTATTTGCTCTACAATGGGTGTTAACCATATAGCATTTACACCTAATTGGGTAAAGTAACCTTCATTAATTTTTTGAGTGATCCCTCTAATATCACCCCCTTGAAATCCTCTTAGTGTTGCTGTCTCTTTTGTCCTGTCAAAATTAACATCATTAGATGTGTCAGCATTATTAAATCTATCTGTCAATAAAAAATAGAGGTTTGCACCTTCCCATACAAATGGTGTTTCTACCTTAGATTCTATGTCATTTTTAGTTTCTTTTTTATTGCAACTCAATACGGTTAAGAGCACAGTTAGAATTAGTATATATTTTTTCATTTCTTAAATTTTTATGATTATTTTTTTAATAAAAATAGTACGGGTATGTCAAATCGTCTATTCCAGGATTCTTCTGAATGGTCAGCACCTTCAAATTCAAGGTTCATATAGTTTTTCTCGGTATATCCTTTATCAAAAAAAATACTATCTACCTCCTCGAGATATTGAGGATAATATTTATCCAGTGTTTCAGTACCATAATCGAAATAGAATTTATGTGTTTTAGGAGATGGTACATATTGTTCCATATACTTAAAAAAAGCTCCAGGTACAGGGTTATTATCCGATGGCATTATTCCCGGCCAATGTGTTGAAATGCAAGCTGCACCACCAAACACTTCGGGATATTCGCAAACAGCATACATTGAAATTAGCCCGCCCATACTTGATCCTGCAATAAATGTATTTTGAAATGTTGTGATCGTTGAAAATTGACTGTCGATATATGGTTTTAACTCTTCCACTATAAATTTTAAATAATTATCTGCATATAAATTTTTCGGAGTTATATTGATATTGTGTTTTTTGGATTCATTTATCACACTTTCCATTTCGGATTCCGAAAGAAATTCCAGTGCCTTTTTAGGGAAATAATCATTATGACGTATTTCGGGAATATTCCAAATAGCCACCACTATCATATCCTTAATCTTCTCATCTTCAAGCAATATCGAAACAATTTCGTCAACTCTCCATTCTTGTTTGTTCCAGGTCTTCGTAGGGTCAAATAACATTTGCCCGTCATGCATATACAAAACAGCATATTTTTTATGGCTTGAATAATTAGCCGGCAGCCAAACATCAACATTTCTTGGGGTGATAAATTTAGACGGGAAGCTATCAATTCGTTGGACCATTCCGCTAGATAGCTTAATGTCCTCTAACGTTTTTGATACAATTATATCTTCTTTAGCTACGGTACTTTTTTTTTCTTCTTTGCATGAAAAAAGAATAAGTGAAATTATGAAAAGATAGCCTACAGATCGCATCTTCTATTTTTTTGTAGTTAAAATAGTAACTCCCTTATTTTTAAATGTTATGGCGTCATTCCATATAAAAGATTCACCAGTAATAATATTGGTTAATGTTTTGCCTGTCAAACCTATTTCTGTGTAACGTTTTAGATCAATGGTCATTGGTTCTTCATTTTTATTAAGCATTACAACTACAATCTCGTCATTTAAAATTCTAAACAACACATACGTCCCCACAAAAGGAGAAAAATGAACTGTTTTTCCATTATGAATGGCCTCACTCGTCTTTCGATAATTCAATACTTTTTTAAGGAAAGATTGCATATCTTTTTGATCTTTGGCCAATCCTTCACCAGTAAAAGCATTCACTTTATCACCTTTCCAGCCTCCAGGGAAATCTGTTCTAATTAACCCATGATCACCTGGTTTTGCAGTATCATTCATTAAAATTTCGGTACCATAATAGACTTGTGGGATACGTGGTAATGCCAACATATAACCCAGGGCCATTTTGGTATTCGTAACATCTTCTTTTAATTGCGTAAATATTCTGCTCATATCATGATTGTCCGGAAAAATCATAATATCCTTAGGGGTAGTGTAGTTAAAATCGTTTGCCAATCCTTCATATATTTTTACCAATCCTTTATCCCAAGATTCTACTTCATTTAAGGCATCAACTATGGCACGCTGCATCGGAAAATCCATTGTTGACTTTAAGTTAGACTCATAACCATCTTTATTATTGGCCCCGGTTTGCCAATAGCCAACCAGTAAGGGGTTTAAACTCCATTCTTCGCCAACAATAGAAAAACCTGGATATTCATTCATAATCGCTCCAGCCCATTTAGCCATAAAATCTTTATCAGGATATGGGTAGGTATCTTGGCGAATTCCTTCTAATTGTAAGGTTTCTATCCACCAAATACTATTTTGAATAATGTATTTAGCCATAAAGGGATTACGTTGATTTAGATCGGGCATGGCATCTACAAACCAACCATTGGCCATACCTTCTTTATCTTGTTTTGATGCATATATATCCTGATTACTAGTCCGTCTGTGATTAGAATAGTTTGTTTTTTCGTTATTTTCAAACGTTTCCTGATAATTTACCCAATCTTTAAATGGCAAATCTTTCATCCACCAATGTTCCAATCCACAATGATTCGCAACCTGGTCCATAATCAATTTTATGCCTTTTTCATTAGCTTTAGCAGAAAGTTCAATATACTCATCAAGCGTTCCAAATCGTGGATCAACCTTGTGATAGTCTGTTATTGCATAACCATGATAAGAACTTCTAAACATATCATTTATTAATAAAGGCGTTGGCCATATTGCTGTATAACCTAAATTGTGAATGTAATCAAGATGGTTAATTATTCCTCTGATATCTCCACCATGACGCGCATAATTATCCGACCTGTTTATCTTAGTTTCATTCAAGCCTTGAACACTATCATTGGATTCATCACCATTTGCAAAACGATCAGGAGTGATAAGAAAAATAGCATCAGAACTGTCAAAACCAATAAATTCTTCAGATAGTTTCGTTTTCTCTTTTAACTGATAGGTATGCTTTTTTTCTGAACCATCTTCAAACTTAAAAACAATATCAAATTTCCCAGCTTTTGTCTTCTCTGAAATAGTTACATCTATAAATAAATAATTTGGACTATCTGCTTTATTCACCTTCTCAATAGTAACCCCGGGATATGACACCTCAGCAGTTGCCATACCAATATTATCCTCTTTAACTAGCAGCTGGAGGGTATTATCTTTTAATCCAATCCACCAATTCGGTGGTTCAACCCTTTCTAATTTAGAATTTGAAACTTCTCTGGTTTGTTTTTGAGTCATGTTCTTTTCATTTTGATTACATGAAGAAAAGCTAACGAGCATTAAGCATATTAAAACAAATGTATTTAAAGGTTTCATGTTTTTAAACGGTTACTAGATTATTAGGTGTAATTGTAATTAGTTTATTGTTCACCAAGATCTGTAGATCTGTATTCCCATCTAATTCAAAGTTGGTTCCGTTTTGGCTCACATTTACCTTTAGAATTTGATGCCTAAAGTTAACTTTGAACGAATACGCTTCCCACTGAGTTGGAATTTTAGGATTGAATGATAACATATCATCTTTTACCCTCATGCCTCCAAAACCTTCAACTATACTCATCCAAGTACCTGCCATACTCGTTATATGCAATCCTTCTTCCACTTCTTTATTATAATCATCAAGGTCTAAACGAGAAGTGCGCAAATAAAATTGATAGGCTTGTTCCATCCTATCCAATTTAGCAGCAAGAATACTATGAATACAGGGAGACAACGACGATTCATGAACTGTAAAAGATTCGTAAAAATCGAAATGATGTTCTAATTCTTTTTCTGTAAAATTATCCTCAAAAAAGTAGAAGCCCTGTAACACATCAGCTTGTTTTATATAAGGTGAGCGCAAAATTCTATCCCAAGACCATTTTTGATTGATCGGCCTGTTCGATTTGTCTAACTCGGCCACAGTTATCAACTCTTTATCTAAAAACCCGTCCTGTTGCAGATATAGATTATGTTCTTCAGAATATGGAAAATACAACATTTCAGCAACGGTATTCCATTGCTCAATTTCAGCATTAGAAAGTTGCACTTTATTCATAATTCGGGTATAATCGGTGTCATAATCTGATTTTATTTTTTCTATATTCTCAATAGCATACTTGATACACCATTGCGCTATATAATTGGTATACCAGTTATTATTTACATTGTTTTCATATTCATTTGGGCCTGTAACTCCAAGAATTACATACTTATTTTTTGCTGATGAAAATGTTGCACGTTGATGCCAGAAGCGTGCGATACCAATTAATACTTCTAACCCTTTTTCACGGATATAACTATAATCTCCTGTATAACGGCAGTAATTATAAATAGCAAATGCAATAGCTCCGTTGCGATGAATTTCTTCAAAAGTAATCTCCCATTCATTATGACACTCTTCTCCATTCATGGTTACCATCGGATATAATGCTGCTCCATTGGAGAATCCTAATGTTGAAGCATTTTCAATTGCTTTTTCTAAATGATTGTAGCGATAGGTCAACAAATTTCTCGCAACTTCTTGGTTTTTAGTAACCATATAAAATGGAATGCAATAGGCTTCAGTATCCCAATAGGTGCTTCCTCCATATTTTTCACCCGTAAATCCTTTAGGGCCAATATTCAATCGCGAATCCTTACCCAGATACGTTTGATTTAGGTGAAAGATATTAAAACGAATACCTTGTTGTGCCTTGACATCACCTTCAATTGTAATATCTGCCATTTGCCAAATATTTGCCCAAGCCTCTTGTTGTTGTTTTAATAAACCGTCAAAACCAAGATTTATAGCTTTCTTTAAAGTATTGTTCGCTGCATTTATCAAATTGTCTTTATCATGGTCTCTATCAACAGTATATCCTCCATATTTAAAAATAGTAAGAGTTTCATTTTTATTTACTCCTTGCTTATAAGCCAAAGATATATAGCAATGGTTCTTACTAAAATTAGGTTTGATGTCTATCTTATTTTCATTTAAATACAACTCTGACTGCATAAAAGTGCAGGTATGAAAGTTCGTTTTCATGGTATGCGCTTTTATGAAAGCCTTGTCGCCATCCAGATTAACATCTGTAGTATTCCAAAACATATCATCCCAATTGGTATCTTCATTAGTAATGCCGGAATCTAAATAAGGTTCTAGAGTAATATAGGCATTTGTGTTTAATGGAGTGATACTATATTTTATAGCTCCTAATTCATCTAATGTTAGACTTAAAAACCTCTTGGCTTTAACTTCAATTTGGATGTCATTTCGCAACGTTGCCGTAAAACTTCTGGACATCCATCCTTCTTTCATATTCAACTCCCTCCGGAAGTTTTCTACTGTTTTACAAGTAAATAAATCGAGTTGTTCATCATTGATCACTATGTTTATTCCTATCCAGCTTGGGGCATTTAATACTTTTGCAAAGTATTCAGGATACCCATTTTTCCACCAACCAACCCTTGTTTTATCCGGATAATATACACCGGCAATATAACTGCCTTGAAAAGTAGATCCGGTATATTTTTCCTCAAAATTGGCCCGCTGCCCCATGGCTCCATTACCAATACTAAATAAGCTTTCTGAAGATTTTACAGTTTCTTTATCAAACCCTTCTTCTATTATTGACCAATTATTTGGTTGTATATTGCCTCTATTCATGATATACCTGCTAATTCTTTAATAAAATTTATGTCCATTTGAGTGAAATCTTCGAAATTATAATTAGCTTCCGAAAGAATATTTTCATTTCCTATACCTATACTTGTCATATTTGCCCTATTTGCAGCCTCTATACCGGCTACTGCATCCTCAAAAACTACACAATCTTCAGAACTTACCCCTAATTTCCCTGCGGCCAAAATAAATACTTCAGGATCTGGTTTCGCTTTTGTAACGTTGTTACCATCTACTATGACATCAAAATAAGATAATAATCCTACTTTCTCTAATATTGGTTGTGCGTTTTTACTCGCAGAACCCAATGCTATCGGTATTTTGTTTTTCTTAAGAAAGCTTAATACCTTTTTGACATCCGGTAGAATTTCGGTTTCATCCATTTTTTTAATGTATTCTAAATAATCTTCATTTTTCTCAACCATCCAATTCTCAAACTGGTATTGTGTAGCTTCTACAGCACCAATATCCAGCAGAATTTCTAAACATCGTTTACGGCTAACTCCTTTAAACAATTCATTCTGTTCTTCAGTAAACTCGAAACCCAATTCGTTTGCTAATTTTTTCCATGCCAAATAGTGATACTTTGCAGTATCAACGATCACCCCATCAAGGTCAAATATGAATCCTTTTTTCATTCTAATTTTTAAGATTGAATTACATCATCTACATCTCTAACTTTATAAACTAGTGCTGCCGCAATTAAAAAACTAACACCACTAGTTACTAATGCTAAAACAGCATGATCATTATACAAATACTTCACTAATGGACCACCAATAAGGGCGTTAATTATTTGAGGCAACACAATAAAGAAATTAAAGATTCCCATATATACCCCCATTTTTTTTGGGTTTATAGAACCCGCTAGAATAGCATAAGGCATTGCCAAAATACTTGCCCATGCGATACCGATACCAATCATAGAAAAAATAAGCCAATTTTCATTAGGCATAAAATAAATAGAGATCAATCCTAATCCACCTATTATGAGTGAAGTTGAATGCGTTTTTTTTCTTCCTATTTTTTTTGCAATAAAAGGTAAGGTAAAAGCAAAAACGGCAGAAACCAAATTGTAAACTCCAAATAAAATCCCAACCCAGTCTCCGGCATTTTGATACGTTTCACTACTACTATCAGATACTGGTAATCCGTAAGTATGCTGAGCAATTGCTGGAACTGCAAAGACCCACATACCAAAAAGACCAAACCAAGAAAAAAATTGAACCCAGCTCAATTGTCTCATTGTTTCAGGCATTTTTTTGAAGTCATCAAAAATATCTAATAAACTTGATTTTTTCCCTTCTTCAACTATCTCTATAATTCCATCTTTAGCAAGACTGTCTTCAAATTTTTGAAGTTCTTCCGGTGAGTATTCCTTAGTAGTTAGCACAGTAATTAGTATTGAAACAATCAATATAATTGCACCAATTATAAAAGACCAAATTAAGTGCATAGGTACACTCCCATCTTCTGATACATTAGAAATACCGAACCAATTTGCTAAAACATATGGCAACCAAGATCCAATTACAGCACCAATACCAATAAGAACTGTTTGTACACTAAAACCCAATGTTCTTTGATCCGCGTTTAAATTATCACCAACCAATGCTCTAAAAGGCTCCATGGCAATATTAAAGGATGCATCCATAATCATTAAAAACCCTGCTCCGACCCATAAAGCGGGCAAAAATGCGATAAACATATTCGCTTGTGGCATCAAAATCAATCCAATTGACGCTAAAATAGCTCCTACCAGAAAGTAAGGTTTTCTTCTACCAAATCTTCCCCAGGTTTTATCACTATAATGACCTACAATGGGTTGGACTATTAGCCCCATTAATGGAGCGATAATCCAAAACCAAGACAATTCATGTACATCTGCCCCAAAAATTTGCAATATTCTACTGGCATTTGCATTTTGCAATGCAAAACCCATTTGAATTCCTAAAAACCCAAAACTCATGTTCCAGATCTGCCAGAAACTTAGCTTCTGTTTTTTCATAAGATAAAATATAAAAATAAATAATCAAACCAATTGTAAACAACCAGTCTTATGCTCGTGTGAAGTGTAAAATGATACGTTTAAAACTTACGTTTCGAG
>Ga0209633_10000503_pt1 | contig 45153 bp, 37 predicted proteins | sample Cruoilmetagenom1_FD_187290 | JGI IMG/M metagenome (GOLD analysis project Ga0209633, IMG submission 187290) | Oil polluted marine microbial communities from Coal Oil Point, Santa Barbara, California, USA - Sample 1 (SPAdes) (version 2) | ecosystem: Environmental > Aquatic > Marine > Oil seeps ... | reverse complement strand
GTAAAGCGTCTCTTATACTATCATCATATTGAAAATTAATTAAAGCCCGTAACGCCCCTTTCCTAACGCCAGGATTTTTGTCTGTTTTTAACGAATTTATAAAAGCATCTTTAATTTTTTTATCCGGCAGAAAATTCCGGGGTAGTAATTCAGTAAAGGACTTTGCAGTTTTTATTTTAAATCCCGCATTATTGGTTTTTTTTATCGCAGATGCCAATAATTTTTGCACAACTACATCATTTAAATCCCCTTTATAGCTTGCCAGATTTTCATTTTCAAGTTTAATTTCAAATTCACCATTTTCAGAAAATTTATCAGGAAAACTTACATCGGTAATTCTTACATCGCCTCTATCAATTTTATCAAGATCTATACTGTTTTCAGTTAATAAATTCTGAGATGGGTTGTTTTTGAAAACTAAATACCCGACAAACATTCCTACTAAAACTAGCGCCATACTGCCAAAAGCAAATCCATATCTGTTTGTAAAAACATTATACCAAACCCTTTTTTTCTCTATAACCAAATCTACTTTCTCAGAATTAATGGTGTTAAATAATCTTTTTCTAGCATTCATTAAATCATGATCGCCTGGTATTTCCGGTCTACCGGTGGATATGGTTGAATAAAACTTCTTAAGTTTATCATACTCTACATTGCATTCTTCACATTCGAACAAGTGGTTTTCCAACTCAATTTGCTCATTCTTAGATAACTCGCCTAAAATATTTAGTTCCAACATTTTTATATATTTTTCATGTGCCATAATTAAGCCTATATTTTAAACCTTCAAAATTGGTTTTAATTTTGCCCTTAATTTTCTTGAGGATGTAAATAAATATCCCTTAATTGTTCCTTCTGTACAATTCATCATGTTCGAGATTTCCTTTATTTTTAATCCTTGGTAATATTTTAACGTAAATGCCATCTTTAATTGTTGTGGTAATTTGTCCAGCTCCGATTGGATTAATTCCGATGTTTCATTATCCAAAGTTTCCTGATCTGTTTTTACTCCACTATCTATAACCGATGCAAATGAAACTGAACTTTCATCTTCATCATCTCCGGTATCTAAAGATTCATGATCTCTAACTTTTGCTTTTCGCTTAAACTCTATGCAAACATTAACTGTAATCCTGTAGAGCCAAGTGGAAAATTTACTCCTTAATTGAAAATTTTTTAATCCCCGGTAAACCCTTAAAAATACTTCCTGATAAATATCATCAGCATCATCTTTGCTATTTCTATATGCATATGCAATATTCAGCACTAAACGGTCATATTTCATAACCAATTTTTCAAAGGCAAGATTGTTACCATTTTGTGCTTTTACTACTAGTTCATGATCTTCTTGCATACAATTCCAAAGTTACTATTTAGTTAGACCGAGTAGAGTGGAAAAGGTTGTGTTGAAAAGTTAATTAAAATTAAGGAAATATTAAGATAGTATCATTATAATGAAGAGAAGGCGCAGGTTATAAAAAGAGATATATTCCAACCAATTTATTTAAAATTAAAAACCGAATTATGAAATTTTCGAAATTACTTACATTCCTATTAAATACTGCATTTTAATAAAATACTGCTGATCGGTGTTTTTAATCCCTATTTCATTATTATAATCTTGATAATTGCTGCTTGCTCCAGCATAAAAAGTTGTGAAAGCACCGATTTTATAACTAAATAAAGGATATAGTCTAAAGTTTTTATCGAAAGAGTCATATTCAAATATTGTTCTAAAAAAAACTTCTGAAGAAAATTGATAGATGGCAGTTGTCCTATAAATATTTCCATCATAATAAAGTTCATCTGTTTTTCTATTCTTCAATCCGGCTCTATCATATGAAAATTGTATATTAATATTTGGCGAAGGTTTTAAAGTAATTGATGCACTTAGGCTATGACCGTTTCCAATGGCCGGGTCATCTTCTCGATAAATAAATTTTCCAATACTACCTTCTAATCGGAATGACAGCTCTTTCATTGGTCTGGAATTTACAAATACAAAAAACCTATTAACATTCTTGAATTCGCGTCCTTCAAATTTTTCATTATTTACAGCTCTATAATTTACATATACACCTGTTTGCGATTTTAGCTGAAAAAATAAAGCTGGTCTTACACTCACTTCTTTGATTATACCATCAAAATTATGCCTAACACTGGTCTGAAGCTCAATATCCCAATTATCAATGAAAGAATTCTCGGGATAAAAATTAAGTTCGTGACTCATAAAACTTTCATGAAAACCGGTTGAGCTAAAAAGTCCATTATAAGTCTGATAAGTTGGGGAAAAATGATTCGAAACCAGATCAAATTCGTAATATTTTTGTGAATGGCTCAAAACAAGATGAATTCCATTTCCTGAGTATTCTTCCCCATCTAACTCAGCAGTTTTCCCGGAACTTCCAAATTCTCTATCACTATCTACTAGTGAAGTATCATTTAATTCTTTAGTTTGAGATATAAAGCCTTCCCCTTCAAAATTCCAATTATTCCAAAATTTATAATTCCAATCAAATCCAAATAGATAATTATGCCCTTCCTCCATATTCCTACTCATTACCAATCCGCCAATATAATTTTCATTTCCAAAATCGTATCTCAGTTTTCCAATGTTTGCCATCGATTTTTTATCGGTTTCAACCGTACTACTTTCTTCTTCTCCCGGCACAACAAAAACAGTATTTCTATCGTAAGCTCCAAGATACATATAAGAAAGTGCTCCATTTTTGCCGATAATTCTTCCCGCTGCAAGCGGATCATTTATTGACCTGGAATAATACATAGGTGTTTGTAACAATTCCCTGCCAATAAGAAAAAAGGGTCTTTTCTCTTCAAAATAAAGAGCAAAGGTTGTATTTACGCTAATTTGACCCGCATCGGATTCAATTTGACTAAAATCCGGATTTATTACTGCATCCAATGAAAAATTTGGATTTGGCGAATATTTTATTCCGCCGCCTATTCTTCCCTCCAAATCATTAAACGAGTATTTTGAATTAGGATCATCCGAATCAGATAAACTTCCGTTATACTGGCTAATTACGTAAGGCAATAGCTCTATTGAAGCACTGGAACTGACATTTTTAAGTCCCTTAATTAGACCGGATTGTGAAATAAAACTAGGGATGTCTTTATTAATTCTTGTCCACGAAATTTGAGTTCTACTACTTCTCGGTATGGTTCTAACAACATTGAATTTCCAATTTGGTTCTTCAGCTTCTTCAAACGACAAACTCTTAAAGGGAATAATCATTTCAGCAGTCCAACCTGAATCATTTAGAGAGGCAGCTCCAAACCATGTCAAATTAAAGCTAAGATCTTCATCATTTGCATTGGCTAAAAGATCACCTTGAATACCATATGGATTGAGCGCAAATTCATAAGCTTTTTGAGAATCACCATAAGTATCGAGTAAAATAATCACATAATCATCCTGAAAGATTCTATCTCTTTCAGAAAGGTTTGCTCTTATCTCCTTTGGATTTGAATCAAAACATTGAAATCCAAAATATAAGTTATTTTCATCATAAAGTGCTTTTACAATCGTTTTTTCTTGAGCAGGTGAATTATCACCGGGCCTAATTTCATAATTAAGTTCAATAGGATCTGCCTGTAACCAAATGGGGTCATCCATTCTTCCGTTCCATTGAATGGGCTTTCCTATTTTAATAATATTTAATTCATATTTAGAATTATTTGTTTTTATTTGCCCGTTTAATGAACTGATTAGAAAGATACTGAGAAATAACAGGGAAGATTTATACATTTAATAACCACGGTAAATTATAATTAGATTTTAAGATTTAAAAAATAAACGTAAAATATCATACTTTATTGTAAAAAAAATAAGACGCTGAATTTTATAAAAAGTTGTGCAAACTTTATAATTAGAATTTAATCTTGAGATGAATATTAATATTTGGTTAATTAAAATAGATATGTTATCTTTTTTTACGGATTTGATTGTTTCTCAGAATTCCGAATTTGTTGAAATTTCCACCAGTCTTATCAAACTTAAACAAGAAAACTTAACTGAGAGGTAAAATTTGAAGATTTCTAACTATTTATATTTATGTTGTTTTTTACTTTTTATTCTTGGTTGTAAAAGTGAAGTTGATCTTAGCAAAAGAACTGCACCCCTTCTCCCAAATCTTGGTTCGTTCCAATATAATGTTACAACATCATCAGATTTAGCTCAGCAATATTTTAATCAAGGATTGATATTGGCTTATGGTTTTAATCACCTTGAGGCCTACCGTTCATTTAATGAAGCTGCAGAAATTGATTCAAATTGTGTAATGGCATATTGGGGAATGGCGCTTGTTTTGGGACCAAATATTAATGCGGGAATGGAGTATTCCGATATAAATCCGGCTTATAGAGCAATCCAAAAAGCAATTAAGTTTTCTAATGGAGTAACAAAAAAAGAGAAAGATTTCATTCTGGCATTATCAAAACGATATTCTAAAGAACTAATAGAAAATCGTACCTCTCTCGACTCTTCTTATTCAGAAGCAATGAGGCAACTATCAATAAAGTATCCAAATGATACTGAAGTTGGCACCCTATTTTCAGAATCAATTATGGATCTACATCCATGGGATTATTGGTTGAAAGATGGCACTCCACAGCCTTGGACAAAAGAAATTATTTCTCATTTAGAATATGTACTAAAATTAAATCCAGAACATCCGGGGGCCAATCATTTGTATATACATACCATTGAGGCTTCAAAAAATCCCGGACGTGGACTAGAACACGCTGATAGATTGCGAACATTAATTCCAGGTGCCGGACATTTGGTTCATATGCCATCTCATATTTATATAAGAGTTGGTAAATATCACGAAGGAACTCTTGCAAATCAAATGGCAGTTAAATCTGATGAGGCATACCTCAATCAATGTAATCAGCAAGGTTTATATCCAATGGGATATTATCCACACAATTACCATTTTCTTTGGGCAACTGCAACACTTGAAGGAAGAAGTGAATTAGCAATTGATGCCGCACTAAAAACTTCTTCGAAACCCGCTGACTCATTGCTAAGTGTATGCGGATATCAAACATTACAACATTATAAAGCAATACCATATTATGCTTATGTTCGGTTTGGTAAATGGGATGAAATACTTAATGAAAATTCGCCTTTAGATGAACATCCATATCCAAAAGGTGTTTGGCACTATTCAAGAGGAATGGCTTTTACAGCTATTAACCAATTAGAAAAAGCGAATGAAGAATTAAATAATTTGAACAAGTTAAAAGATCTTGGTGATGTAAATGATCTTACAATTTGGGGGATTAATTCTGCTGGTAATCTACTAAAAATAGCATCAAACGTCCTTTCGGGAGAAATTGCAGCGAAGAAGAAAGATTACAAATCTGCTATTAAGTTATTGCGTAAAGCTGTAGAGCTTGAAAAATCACTTTTATATGATGAACCACCAACTTGGTTTTACCCTGTAAGACATAATCTAGGTGCCATACTCATCGAAGCTGGTAAATATGAAGATGCTGAAATAATATTTAGGGAGGATCTAGTTGAATTCCCAGAAAATGGGTGGGCTTTGTTTGGATTAATTCAATCCCTAAAAAAACAGAATAAAAATACCGAAGTACTCAGTGTAGAGAAAAGATTTAAAGAAGCATGGCAATATGCTGATATAAAACTTAATTCTTCCAGGATTATTTAGGTCTATTAAAAAAAAACAATATTAAGCTAATGGTACTATAATCCAAACCAGTAAGATATTTTCAGCATAAATATATTATCAGGTCTTGCCTGAAAAAGATTATTAATAGATCTGTTAAATCGGAACTCACCAATAGAACGATCTTCTTCTCTACTCTGAGTCCATACAAGATACAGAGCAGAACCTGGTAAATATTCCCACCTGAAAACTGCATTGCCTCGAAGGGAAATATAATTAAAATCCGGATTACTAATAGTTTCAGCAGCAGCCGGACCATTACCATCTGCATCCAATGTATATTCAATTTCATCATCTGAGGTCACAACTTCTTCAAATGAAGATCCTTCTTCACCATATTTTACAAAATCATAAGATTTAGGTTTTCTGAGTGACTTAAAGTCACTATATTCTCCAGATCCGATAAATGGTTGGAAATAAACTTGGAAACTTAATTTAGGACTTATTATCCAATCTGCGCGGATATCTACCGAAAATGTAGTCCGATCAAGATGTGCAAATACATATCTGTTACCAAAAGTTTCTAATGCCGTTTCATCTTCAAATGTATCAACATATTGTGCTTGAGAAATATCTCTAGAAAACTCGGGGCCAACGGAAAGAGTTAAGGTTGGTAATGCTTTAAATTCTACATTTGCATAAATCGTATTTGATTCCAAATCGTCCCCGTTAATAAAACTGCCACCTAGAGAAAGTACCCACCAAACACGGTTATCGGTATACATGTTTAAATTTACTGAACGACGTATGGGATTAAATGTTAATGGTCCCCCTCTTGTTCGTCTGGCATTTAGAGAGGATGGATTATATAGAACATTAAAATTAATACCGTAAAAATCATGGAGATTTAAAAATCCGCCTAATCTATATCCTTGTGCAGTTTTATTTCCTCCAAAATCATAGCTTAAATATGTAGCCGCATTAATTCCGGCATTTCTAAAATGGTTTGTTGGCTCTTGCCATCTATAGCTCGTTACAAAATGAGTATTAATTTTATCACTATATGGTCCAAATCCAATATCATTTAGTTCAAATTTAGGACTCACAACACCTAAGGAAGTATTAAATGTCCACCTGCCTCTGTTTTTGTTTAGTACTAAACGTCCCCCATAACCTGTTAACGATGTCAAATTGCTATCCACATTAATATGATCTACATCCGGTCTTTGGAAATAGTGCCTGGAATTTTGCTGCAATGATGTAATACGTTCCTTATTACCGGTTATATGTGAAGCTCCCACCCAACCAGATAAAACATAGGTTCTATCACTATCAAGGAAAGTCCATCCGTCGGCTGCAGCTACAAGCGCATCCTTATTAATTGAATTTCTGAGTGTTCCATCATCAAAAAAACGATTGGTAAAAGTTGAAAGAATCCCTAACCCTTGTTTACCTGCATTAAAATCCCTTTGAGCTCGAAAAACACCATAATAAGTTAGTGGCTCAAGTTCTATTTTCGAACGTCCATTATTAACTGAAATTTCTGCAAATTCCTTTTTTGTAAGTGCATGAATCATTCCTATATTCCAATCATTAGAAACTTTTCCAGTTATTTTTCCTGCACCGAGTATATGTGTTCCACTCGGAATATCAACATAATCATAATCGGGCAATTCACCCTGCGGATTCCTGCCTATTCTTCTACTGTAAAAAATATTGGGTTCAGACCAATCAAATGTCCAATTTGAATTCGTTCCTCCCCTACCAAAATTAAATATTGTTACACCTTCCGTAAAAAACGGTCTTTTCTCCTGAAATGTGTGTTCAACATCCGTTAGATTTACTATTGCCGGATCAACTTCAACTTGTCCGAAATCAGGATTTATAGTTCCATCCAGGGTAAGACTTCTTCCCAGGCTAGCTTTTATATCAAGTCCGGCGCCCGGTACAAAATCTGCTCCATTATTAAATGGATTTCCGGATTCGTTGCCAATATATTCCATCCTGCTAGTGGAGTATGGTAATAACTCTAAACGCGCTGATGGGGAAATTCCTTTTATACCGATAAGTTCGGGAAATCTTGAAGCAAATCCGCTCTCATTTCTGGGTGTGTAAGCAATCATATCGGTTTCAAACCTTCTACTAATAAATCGTTCAGCATTTATTCCCCAAACTTGTTCTTCTGTATCCTTAAATCTTAGTTGCGAAAATGGAATTTTTATCTCAACCGACCATCCATCGCTGTCTAAATAATGAACACCTTCCCAAACTGCATCCCAGGTGAGATCATTAGGCTGTTTTTCATCATTTTGAATTAGTCCGTCCGCAAGTGTTCCGGCAGCAGAAACATAAAAGAAATAACCATTTCTTTTATCTCTAAAGGGATCAAGATAAAGTACACATCCATCAGAAGGATCGCCCCAAATAAAATCTCTTCTCACTAGTCTTGACATAATTGAATCAGGAGCAGAATCATAAAATTTTGCCGCAAAATATATTGCATAATCATCATAAGCTACCCACATAACACTTTTCTGAGATGGTTTTTGACCTTGATCAGGATCTTGCTGTTCTAGCCCGGAAAAACCTTCACGATTCCAAATATTTTCAGTTAATCTCCCATCGATTTTAATATTTTCGGTTGAACGTACTGCACTAATTTGAATTTCGGAAGTATTTGGCTGAAGATGAAGATTTTGAAAAAAAGTTATAAAAAATAATAAAACGTACAATATGATTTTGTTCATTTATCTCCCGGTAACAATGTCCCTTTAGACGAAATTGAGGAATAAAAGTTTTAATCTTCCCAATTAGTTTTGGAGAGATCTAATTAAACTATCCCAAATATCTGGTTATTTTAACTGCATTGATATTAATGTTTTTATAAATTATTTTTATTTTATTCATTTACAAAGACGTTACCAGGTTATTATTTCCATTCCGATTTTATCGGAGTATCAAAAAAGAAGATAGATTTACTAAAATTTATGAGGTAAAAATGAAACGAATGATATCAATATTTATAATTTTATCAATAATATTTGTTGGATGTTCCGATGATGACAACCCAGTGGAAAGTAATAGTGAATTATTAAAGAAGGAAGCAACCGATTTTTCACTTGATGTGATTAACTGTTATTTTACTCAAGATACAACAACTTTTAGAAGTTATTTACCGGAAATACTATATATGGTAGATCCTGTTGAACCACCATATGAAACCTCATTGTTTATTTTATCATATTATCTTGATGCTTATGATTACTCTAGTTATGATTTGGATACATATAAAGATACCTACGATTATTATGTTCTTGATTATAAAGAATTTTCGACCGAGTTTTACAGTTGGGTCTCAGCACTAGATTATTGGCATCCTACAAACGGAGATTTTTTATTTTTTGGCTATGAGTTAAATGATGGGAAGACCCCTTTCATGAATTCCAAACCTTTAATATTTGTTGTGTCAAAAAGCAGTGGAGATTGGAAACTCAAAGCAATACAATAAAAATATTAAATTCACCTCAAAATCAATTTACCATGATGATGAAGTGAATTGGGAATTATTAAAAGAATAGAATTTATTACTTTATTTATCTCCTTCTACTCCTTTTATCTTTTGGAGGTCTGGCTTCATTTACAACTATTCTTTTTCCTTTAAGCTCAGAAGTATTCAATTCTTTTATTGCACTATTTGCTTCTGCCTTATCATTCATTTCTACAAAACCGAATCCTTTCGATTGCTGTGTAAACATATCACGGATAATTTTGGTAGTTCTTACTCTGCCAAATTTTGAGAAGGCTTCTTCAAGTTCCTGGTCACTTAACTCTAGAGAGAGGTTTCCGACAAAAATATTCATATTTACTCCTTAAAATTTATAAAATTCTAAACCCAATAAAAGAGATTGAAGAGACTCAAAAATTAGGAAAAATTTCGGGTGGAAATATTTGGGTTACAAATTCATAATAATCGAATGTAAACATAGTACAATTTCTAATCATTTGACGGATAAATGTTAAGAGAAATTTCGAATAAAAAAAATTACTATTGTTCTCTATTTTAGAATAATTTAATTAATATTATGCCTCATAAATAGAAAAATTATAAAAATGCTGCTATGGGATAGCTTAAAAGGCTTACCAAAAAATATTTGGCTCATCTGTATTGTAGCTCTAATTAATCGTACGGGAACAATGGTTTTTCCTTTTCTTGCGCTCTACTTAACGCAAGAGATTGGAGTAGAACCTGGAAAAGCAGGCCTGGTATTGACTTTCTATGGTATCGGTGCACTTGTATCTGCTCCTTTTGCTGGGAAATTAAGTGATAAGATTGGGGCTTTAAACCTTATAAAATTATCACTTTTGTCTTCGGGTGTTTTGTTTTTCATTTATTCCTTTTTCAATAGTTACATAATTATATCAATTATTACTGTAATTTTGGCTGTCGTTTCCGAAGCCTTTAGGCCGGCAGGGATGGCATTTATATCGACAGAGGCTTCAATTGAACAAAGAAAACCGGCCTATGCACTTTACCGCTTGGCAATAAATTTGGGAATGAGTATCGGTCCGGTTGTCGGTGGTTTATTAAGTGCTATAAACTTTAATCTCCTTTTTTACGTTGATGGAATAACATCAATTGCTGCCGGAATATTTTTGCTTTTTGCAAAATGGAATTTAAAATCCAACTCAATAACAGAGGAAAAAAACCAGGAATCCTTCTCTGATTATAAAAGAAAAATAGTTTGGAAAGATTATAGATTCATTTACTTTTTAATAGCCTGTTTACCTGTTGTAATGGTCTTCTTTCAGCATTTTAGTTCCATGCCCTTATTTGTTGTAGACTTTTTAGGATTTTCAAGGTCAACCTTTGGGTTACTATTCGCTGTCAATACCGTGACTATTATTTTTGTAGAAGTACCTCTTAATGCCAAAATGGCTCATTGGGATGACAGAAAGGCTTTAGCATTTGGTTCTTTACTTTGCGCAATAGGTTTTGGAGGAATGGTATTTGCAACTGAAATAATTGGATTAGTAATTACAATAATTATTTGGACATTCGGAGAAATGATATTTTTTCCGGCAGCTGCCTCTTTGGCGGCTGAGATATCTCCTAAACCTCAACGTGGTGAATATATGGGATATTTCCAAATGATGTTTAGCCTGGCATTTTCCCTTGCTCCTTGGGCCGGGACTAAGTTGTTTGAACTTTATGGATCTGATGTATTATGGACAGCTACTTTTATTATGGGAACTATTTCCGCCGTTCTTTTCCCTACCTTAAAAAAACATTCTAGCAATAAACTTAAAAATCAATAAGTCTGGTTTTATCAGATTTCTGATAGACTATCAGTTTTCCGATAATCAATTTTTACTGATTTTAAAACCACATTTAAGTTTCTTTCATTTTTCTTCAAAAAATTAACTTTTTCCAAACTAAAAAATTAAAATCGATTAGGCACAGATCTTGTCTTATTCACAATTGTGATACAAAATAAACTAATATACCACGCAATATATGTTTTAACAATTGTACTACTTCTACTGTAATAAACATTATCCTTAAAATTTTATTGGAGATAAAATGAAAATCATTTTAATTATTGTTGCACTAATAATATTACCGGCTATATCACATGCTCAATATTGGCAGGAAAGAACTACAGAACATAATTTTGAACAATCCAACCTCTTCTTCAAAAGCCATTATTTAAATCCATATGGAATAGAACATCTTAAAGATATTTCAGCAGGATTTATTGATGATCCATTTTTAAATGTACACTTAAATCCTTCCTTTATGCCGAAACTTAAGAATGGAACTACTGAAATTTATTTAGATTTTAGAGGAGACCGAACCGAATCAAAATTAGTAAGTGGGTATTCTGTACCTGCCTATTATGATGATTATTACGGTTATAGTAGCTATCGACCAGATTATCGCCAAATAACTGAGACCAGAAATGAATCCGAGCCAATATTTTCACTTGGATTTTTATCATACCCGCTAGAATCGCTTGACAGTAGCTTTTATATTGGAGGGTCTTTTCAATACTTAAACGCAAAAGATAAGTTTTATAGTCCCACTTTTGGTTATTACACAAAAAACTTTTATGCAGATGGGTATAGCTCCCGTTTAGCTGAATCATCTGCAATTCCAACAATTGATCGCTATTCGGCAAAAGATGAAATGATTCAGAAAGCTATATTAGCTACCGCATATACTGGCTATAGAATTAATGATAATTTTTCAATCGGACTAAATATTAATTCAGTTACATTTGAAAGGACAGGTGATTATTTAAACGAGCACAATGATGAATATGGTAATATAGATAATAGTGAATATAGCAGTAAAAATTTCAAATCGCGCGATCAAAATTATGATCATTTTGATTTTGCTTTAGGTTTAACATATTACAATAATACTGATGACTTTCTAATAGGGATCAAAGGCGGAATACTCACCGGTGATGTAACACAAAATCATTTATCTCAAAATAGTTATGTGAATAGACATAATGAACCGGAAATTTCCGATGAATGGTATTATCATTATTCAGATTATAATAATAGTCAAAATTGGGATCATGACGGCAACACAAAATACTTAGGATTTAATTATAGAAAAAAGATTAGCTCCAGCAGTTTACAAATAAACTATAAATACACCTCTACTAAAATTGATGCAGAAACTACATCCGCATTATTTGATACTTCATATTCATCCAACAGATGGTACAATTCCTATGATAATATATATAGCAGATCTTCATATAATTCAATGACCAATGATGTTAGATCAGGTAATGGAGATAGGGATTCAAAAACTCATGAGTTTATGTTAAATATAAATTGGGTTTTGACAAAAAAGACAAAGGTTCATACCGGATTTTATTTTAACACAAGAAATTCTACAATTGAAAACATAGAATACGCTACATATAATAATAATTATGATTACGTACGAACCGGTTTATATCCGAATAATAACAACTACAAAAGATTTGAGGATAAGACTCTTACTTGGAATTATGAAAATGAACATACATCCTTTCAAATACCTATAATCTTTGATTTTACCGTGGATGATAAATTCGGAATAATGTTAGGAATAAATAGAGTTTTTAAAGACTGGAGTATTAAAAGTACAACATCTGTTTATTTTGCAAAACGTACGAATGAAGAAAATGGTGTTGTTAAGGAAGAATCAAATTTTATTGAAAGATATATTCAACCTTCTGAAAAGTATACTGAAGATTATACTGATGTATTTACAAAATTTAATGTTGGTATTACAGAACAATTGCAAGCTAGTTTACTAATAAATCCGGAATTTGAAGACACATTTAGAATAGCACAATGGTGGCTAAGCTTTAGAGCAAATTTATAAACAGTGAAATGAGAAAATTATGAAAAAGTATATAATATTTTTTATCGGCAGCTTAATGTTCACAGCATGTATAAACGAACCGGATGGTAATGAAATTACTATCAAAACCGGAACATCGTTCGGTGAATGCAAAGGTTATTGTATATTAGAAGCAACAATAACAAGCACACAAGTCATATATGTTTCCAGTAGTTGGGATAAGGAGAATAATCCTGATAAGACCGAAAATATTCCACTAAGTTATAAAGAATGGGAAGCAATAACCGAAACAATTGACATGGATGAATTTGAAGAATTAGACGAAACTATTGGATGCCCCGATTGTGCAGATGGAGGAAGCGAGTGGATTGAAATAATACTGAAGGACAGAAGAAAAAAAGTAACTTTTGAATATGAACAACCATTAGAAGGAACAAATGAGCTATTGAAAATATTAAGAATAATTAGGAATAGATACAATACAGTGCTATCTGATCATAGCAACATAAATTATTCTAATTCGTTCGAAACATTAAATGATACAATTGATTGGACTGGAATAACAAGGCACAATTTTGTTAGAAATCCGGCTCCAAATGGAGGTGAGTATTCGCTAAAGATAGGTGGCGGCTGTATGCGGCCCGCTGCGACAATAATAATCAAAGGATTGAATGCAGGTTTTTATAAAGTATCATTTTGGGCAAAGGTATTAGAGCATGATAAATTAGGATCAATAACAATTTTAACAAATTCGAATGACGAACTCAGTTCTACAATAATCAATAGCAATGTTTGGACTAAATATGAATCCGATCAATTATATATACATAGTAGCTCCGAATTATTTGTAAACATAAATATTGGCGGAATTATTCCGGAACATTTGTATTTGGACAATTTGAAAATGTTTAAATACGAGTAATTATTGCTTCATTCGGTTTATTAGTATTCCATGTGATAATTACAAAATAATGTTCATTGACAATTTTGAGATCAACAAATTCTGTCGATTTATCTTTTAAAAACTTTGGAGGCGTAAAAGTGAAAACAATTATATTTCTAATTATATCTTGGAGTTTGCTCTCATGTTCTTCTCCGACTGAGATAACCAATACATCGCTTACAATTAAATCATTAGATGAACACTTAGAGATAACCAATCATCATAATCGTACCATCTATTTCTTTTTAAGTGAAAGAGGCAGCCTGGCTCTTATCAATTGGACAACTCATTTTGGAGAACCAAATATTCCTGCATATAGTAAAAAGATAATGAGTTACGAGAATATATATAATTCAAATTCAGAGCCAGTAAGTTCCGGTGATGAATTGGTTATCACTTTCTGGGATGACTCTAATAAAAATAATCCAAAAATTAATTCAGTTGTTATTAAGCTATAAATCAGTCTATAGTAATTTTTCTTACTATTTTTATATAATTATTTAATAATTTTAAACTAGGTTCTATTGAATAACCCATTTAATAAATCATATTACAAATACAGAATAGTTTTTACTTTTTCATTAGTGACTATTATCCTTGTTGCCGTTTTAGCCCGAGTAAGTTATGTCCTGGTAAAGGAACTTTATCTCGACCAGATTTCATCTAATGTAAACAAGACCATTCAACTAACAGCTGATCAGATTGATAAATCTTATATTAGCTTTCTTGAATCTGGCATTACAACAAAAAGCACTAAAAGGTACTTTACAAATTTTTTAAGTAAGTCTAAATTCACAAATATTTATTCAGAAATCTTTATTGTTAATATTAATTTACAAACTGTATTTCATTCCGATTTAAATAGAAAATTAAATATCAAAGAGCACAGATTATTGTTAAATCAAAATGAAATATTTGGTTTAGAAAACCAAAAATCAATTATCTCTTTCCCTTTTAAAGGCGATGATGGTAATTGGTATTTGTGGGGATTTTTTAGATTATCAAACAAGCATTGGTTAGTGGTAAAAGAAAGCGCAGCTAATTTTGAAAATGTAGAAGAGCTCTCTACCATTCTTTGGTACTTTGGATTAATCGGCATTATCATTGCTTTAATTGTAGGAATAATGGTTTCAAATTCCATTACAAAACCAATAAGAAAATTGGTAATATTTAGTGATGAAATTGGCCTTGGAAATCTAACTGTTGGAAAACCGGAAAAAATGAAAGGTGAACTTAATATTCTTGCATCTGCATTAGATAAAATGCGAGATAATATTGCCAATAATCAGAAGGAAAAAGAAAAGATATTAGCTCAAATTGCTCATGAAATAAGAAATCCGCTTGGGGGAATTGAACTACTAACTAATCTTATTAGTGAATCAAATCCTAACGGTAATAAAGCCAATGAATACACAAGCACAATATTAAGTGAGATCAGCGAGTTAAAGAAATTAATTAATTCATATTTAAATTATAGTAAACCCACTATACCGCTTTCGGAAAATGTAAATGTTAAAGAAATAATTCAAGAATCAATTGCATTATTGGAAACGGATATTCTAAATAACAATATTAAAATCATCACTAAGTTTGGTTTTAATAGCATTGGATTTGATAGAGCTCATTTAAAAAATGTTATTATTAATCTGATTAAAAATAGTGTTGAATCAATAAAGAACAATGGTGAAATTACCATAGAAACTTTTTTAAAAAACGGAACTAATTACATAACAGTCACTGATAACGGGGAAGGAATAAAAGAAAAAGAGTTAAATAAAGTTTTTGAACCATTCTTTACAACTAAATCTAATGGAACCGGATTGGGGTTGGCTACATCAAAAAAGTATTGTGAAGATAATTCTGCAAAACTAAGTGTTGAACAAAGTAGCGGCGAGTGTAAATTTATAATTAGTAAAGAGATGCTAAATGACTAGAATAATTGTCGTTGAAGATAACAATACGATGAGGTTGGGAATTACCGAAACCTTGGAAAGGGTAGACTATGAGGTATTTCCGTTTTCGAATGGGCCTGAAGCATTAAACTTTCTCGAATCCAATAAAATTGATATTGCAGTAGTTGATATTAAAATGGAACCAATGAATGGCTTTGAAGTTCTGTCGACCATTAAAAAAAAATACTCAGATATTAATGTTTTAATTATTTCGGCTTATGGAAATGTAAAAGTAGCAGTTGATGCAATAAAACAAGGGGCAACGGATTTTCTTACAAAACCTTTTTCACCGGATGAACTACGAATAAGAATTAATAATATTTCGGAGGGAAGAAAAAAGCAAAATAAAATTAATGAATTACTTGAACACAATGAATTTTTGAATGAAGAATTACTATCAGGACAAAATGAGATCGTAGGGAAATCGGAACCATTACTAAAGCTATTAAAAATGATTAACCAAATTTCAGCAAACGATAGTTCAATTCTTATTCAGGGAGAAAGCGGTACGGGAAAGGAACTAGTTGCAAAATTAATACACAAAAATAGTAATCGTTCAAAAAAGCCATTCATAAAAGTTAACTGCGCAGCATTGAATGACAACTTATTAGAAAGTGAATTATTTGGGCATGAAAAAGGGGCTTTTACCGGCGCGCTAAAAACTAAGAAAGGAAGATTTGAACTTGCTAACCGTGGAACAATTTTTTTAGATGAAATTGGTGAAATTTCACACTCAATGCAAATAAAATTGCTCCGTGTTTTACAAGAACAAGAATTTGAAAGAGTCGGTGGTGAATCTACTATAAAAGTTGATGTAAGATTAATTACTGCAACCAACAAAAATCTCGAACAAGAGATTTCGAAACAAAAGTTTAGAGAAGATTTGTTTTATAGACTGAATGTTATACCGATACTGATTCCATCACTAAGAGAAAGGAAAGATGATATTCCACTTTTAGTCGATCATTTTTTAAATAAGTGCTCAATTAAAAATAATCAAACTAAAAAAAATATTGGTCAACAAGGATTAGAAAATCTTAAAAATCACTCATGGCCCGGGAATATAAGAGAGCTGGAAAATTTAATAGAGAGACTAACTGTAATTTCCGAAACAGATGAAATTGAACCGGAATTCATAGCGTTTCACATTAATCCTAAATTACATTTAGCCGGAACATTTAATAATTTTTCACTTGAAGAAGCACTATATTCGTTTGAAAAACAATTAATTATAGATGCTTTGAAAAAAGCAGACGGAGTTAAAAATAGAGCTGCAAAACTCTTAAAAATTAATACAAGTTCACTTTACTACAAACTAGAAAAATTCGATTTACTATAATGAAATTTAGATTTCTAATATTATCAGTAATATTTATTGGCATTTTATATTCTGATGCAATAGGACAAATTAATCTTGAAAAGAAATTTGACAAATTAACCAATGATTTCAACACAAAGAATAAAGTACTAGATTCTTTAGAAATTGTTTTGGAACAAAAAATCAGAATTATTGAAACAGAAAAATTAAACGCAGATAAAGATAAAACTAAGTTAGCTGAATTATTAGCCAATACTGCCGGTCTAACAAATAAAATTGATGAAACACAAAGTGAAATTGATAACATCGCAAATAAATTGGAAAGTACTAAAGAAGCTTTACATTTATTTTATTCCAAGCAAATAGATTCATTAAAAAGTTCGGATAAGAAAAATCAAAACAATCAGGTTGAAATTATAAAACTCATAGAAAAAAGATTACTGGTTGCTCCAAAAATTAATATTCTATCCTTCTCTCCCAATAGTGTAATTGATATTAAAAAAGCTAAAGATTCTGTTGAACAAAAAATATTTACGGAATATCTCACAGAAGCTTACAGCGAAATAGAAATCAAATTGTATGAAATAGAAAAATTAAGACTAGAAATTAAAAATATGATTGCCCTAAATGAAGAAACAAAGGAATTTCTAGAAGATATAGATTTTGATAATAATTATGCAGTTTTTTCCAATCCTCAAAGTACTACAGAAGGCTCTAAAGCGTCCGTAAGTGACGAATTTACATATAATGATAGAAGTCCGGAATTGAACACTCTCAATTCCCAATCAAAAACATTTTCAGACCTGCTTTTTCAATTTGGTATATCAAGTAATCTAACATCAAATTTTTATGAAAATCAAGAAGGTTCTACAGCTAAACAAAATTTACAAGAATTTAACCAATTAATTGAAATTGTAGAAAAACAATTACTTGATTACAAAACTGTGATTAAAAATAAATTAGGATCAGCAAAAGTTAAATGAAAAGTGTTGTCCTTTTAAGTATTTCATGGTTTTTATTGGTCGCAAACACACTTTTCTCACAACTTTCTTATAAAATAAATCTTGAATCCGGTGTATTCTTCAATTCGTTAGAATCTAACTTTAGCGAAAATACCAACGTTTATAGATTACAGGGAAATTTAAGATACAAAACCAAATTTCAGAATAGCACATCTTCTTTTTCATTAAAAATAAAACCTGAAATATTCGGAGATGATTATCATTCAATAAAGTATGCAGCTCAAGGCGATTATCAATATAATGCAACTAACGTTCTGTGGAAGTCCTTAATATCATATCGCAATTTTAATTACATTTTTTCCGAAAGTTCAACTAATTTTTCATCTTTTAATTTCATTGTTGGTTCAGAATTTGATCTTCTAAATAATCATCCGATACAATTGTACTTAGGATATGCATATCAAAATATTGATTTTGCCGGAAAACGAACTAGCGATTATTTTTATCTGGATTCAAAACTTAAAAATTCCGTAACTAATCAGTTGAGTTATCAATACGGTTTTTTTATTGAAAACTTTATAAGCGAAAATAATACAATTAAGGAAAACGGTTGGTACTATGGACCTCAAGTTAGCCTGAGTTATTTAAAACAATTTCTCTTAAATCTTGAATATAAAATTTTACTGATTTCATCAACTAATTTAACTTTCCCATCTTTAGAACATAGAATAAAAACTATCGGTGGAATAAGATTAAATCAAAAACTCTCTTTTTTCCTTCTTGCTGATTTATATATACGTGATACTCACATTAAAAATAGTAAAAGTGAAAAAAAAGTATTATTGCCAACCAAGAACGAAAATCATATATCCACAAAAATTAATTATAAATTTTTAAATAATTTATCAATATACCTGAAGGCAGGTTATTTTCGTGAAGAGCTATTATCAGATAACTCCAAAATAGATGGTCTAAATGTTATCGTTGGAATAGAACTAAAAAATTAAATTTTAATAAGTGATGAGAGATTTCTAATTAAGTAATTCAATTTTCTTTTTTATCTCATTTGGCAATAGATAGCAATAACTTAGTAGCTTCCCATCATACACTATATTAAAAGCACCATGAGGGGAAGGTGATTTTTGTCTAACATCTTCTGCAGATTTTAATTCAACTACTTTTAAAGGAATTTTATTTTCTTTAGCAAACTTTTCCATTGTAGTTAATGCATCATCCAAATATGGACATTGATGAGACAAAAATACTGTTAGTCCTTTGTTATGTTTCTTTAAGTTTTTGCTCCAATTATCAATAAAATTAGGATCTTTTTTTTCTTTAAATTTCTTTACAACAAGTTGAAAAGAGGATTCTGCAGTAGCAACAACCTCAAATCCACATTTTAGAAATATATCTTTAGTTACCATCCAATTGCCGTCACTAACTAGTGCTGCAACGCCATTCATTTTACTTTTCCGCGCATCTTCAATACATTCTTGAAGGAGTAATTCACCATATCCTTTCCCTTTACTTTTTCCTACAACCCATAAGCAGTGGATAAACATATAACCTTTAGCATCCACTCCTCTCCATGCAAATTCTCCAGGTATATATTCAATAAATCCTCTATTTGGAAGCTCCAGCATTTTAATTTTTAGTCCCTCGGTAAACCTTTCTTCCAGCCATTTTAATTTATTTTGATTTCCTTTGCTTTTCATTTTACTCATCCGGCAGAAATAACCTAATTTCTGAACATTGGTTGGATTTATGTCTATCATATTAATATCTTTTTTATTTACCATATTATTCGCCCGTAACAATAAACTTCAAAAAAAAATTTACATTATTATTTTAAATAAGCAGCTTTTGTAATATCCTCTAATGTTTTTAACTGCTTTGGAGGATTTAATTCTTTTGCCAAATGTTGATATATTTTTAGTCTTATCTCTTTAGCTTGTTTTCTATCAATCCGATCAAAAGAATGACCACCGGGAATATCCTTAAAAATTTTATATTCAAATTTTTTTCCATCTGCTTTTAACGATTTTATCAAATGCTCAACCTCAAGTACATTTACATCATCATCATTTGTGTTTGTATGTATTAATAACGGTGTGTTCTTAAATTTATGAGTTTGCCAAGCAGGGGAACGCCTCCTATACTCTTCAACATTTTCATATGCAGTCTGGCCAATATGATAATCTGCAGAGTATAAATCTCTATATCCTTGAGTTTGATAACCCATTCTCGCAATTAGATCACTTACCGGAACTCCAGCAAAGGCAACTTTGTAGTTTTCAGAATGTTCAAAAATATTCATTAACGTAATAAGTCCGCCATGACTCCATCCTATTATTCCGACTCTATCTTCATCTACAAAACTGTAATTATCAATCATATATTGCCTGCTAACATTTACATCTTCATATTCAAGTCCGCCATAATCAATTCTCTCATATATAGTTTTACCATAACCTGTACTTCCTCTATATTCAGCAGCTACAACTATGTATTGTTGAGCAATTAATTCCTTAATAATATGTGTATAATATGTTGTGAAGTTGGAATGAACACCGCCATGAGGAAAAACAATTAGCGGATATTCTTTATTGAAATCTATTCCCTTAGGAATGAAAACATAAGACCAAAATTTTAGAGGATTTTTCGCTCCTTGCGCAGTTGTGTCCTTTATTTTCCATCTAGGCGGACCAGCTAAGTATACCTTATCTATAAAAGCTACTTCGCCAACACGCTGATGCCAAATAATATCATCCACTTTTTTTTGAATAACGTCTAAACGATGTCCTAAATTTTCATTATCCTTTTTTAACTTTTCTATTATTACAGATTTTTTTTCGTTTTCCTGCGAATAAATTTGGCTGGATAAAATTGTAAAAAATACAAATATGGCTAGTAAAACAAACTTAAATTCATGTTTCATTTGGAATCTCCAAACAATTAAAAAGGTAAGGTATTGATGTAAAAATAGTAATACTAAGTGAAAGAGAGAATAAAATTGTTTAAAATTTAGTATTCTTCTATTCTTTTCCACACCCATTTTTTATCAGATGAGTTATAGAATAGTTCGATAAAATCAGAATAAACTGATTTTTTTCCCGACGAATCAACTGCTTGTAACGCTATACTTATATTTTTACTTTTATTTACAAGTAAAGGTGAAATACTAAAATTAACTTGATTCTTGTTACCAATATCAGATAGTTCTTTATACTTTTTAATTCTTTCATTCTTGTTGTGTGAATAAAATAATGCATACTTTTCAAAATCCGGTTCGGAGTTTGGCAACCATTGAAGTAGATAACCACTGGATTTTTTAAATTCCACACCAATTACTTGCGGTTTGGAGGGTGGCGTCAATTTATAAATATCACCAAAATTGACTTCAGCCAAATATTTATCTCCTTTCCTTTCTTTTATCTGGATTGAAAAATTTACTTTCTTGCCATTTGCAGATGATGGATTGCTCATTGGTGAAAACAAATTATTGTAACTAATATCATATGCATCAAATTTGTCACCCCATGCCGAATTATCTTCATATACTTGATCAAAACAAGAATAGCTTTTCTTGTTTATTACTTTTCTAAAATTCATTTCCGTTTTCCCTAAAGGATTTGGAAATGTTTTATATAATTTTTTATCCTCTTCTCTAATTGCAAAATCCCAATTGCCATCAGCACATTTAACGGTAATGTAAGGGGAAAATTTATTTGCATTTTTTACATGATAAATATACACTCCCTTATCTCTAGCCCAATCATGCTCGCTTATTTTTTGATGGTTTTCCAGAATATACCATTCTTTCTCACTCAGTTTTATTCTATAAGCATTACCGGAAACATGATAATCATCCAAAACTAATGAAGTGTTTTTATCAAGCGGAATATCTTTAAAATTTATCCACCCTAATTTGTTTCTTTCCCACGAATGCATTCCTCTACTTGCATTCCATACCGGTCCGCCTGTCATTAATGCAAGATTTGTAACATTTTCAATATGCCCAGCACCAAAAAGAAGGTGACCAAATTCATGAGCAAGCACATATTTTAAAAACGTATATCCGTTTTTCCCTCCACGGGACTGGATGCCGGATCCCTGATCAAGCCTTCCTTTTGCTATTGTTACACCATCATTTGTTTCAATATTTTTTGTTAAATATAAATGTGCAGATCCCGTCCAACCATTATTAAAAAATAGCCTGTTTTCAAAATGTCTATAAGCAATATATATCACATCAACTTGACCATCCGGAGTATTAATATATTTTCCATCTTTGTTTTTAGACCAATTATCATACTGGGCAAAATTTATTTTTTCATCCAATGATGTAAGAATTTCATAATTTACTTCTGCAATTGATTTATACTGATCCTGATTTTTTTTCGGCACAACTACCTCCGGATAAACATCTCCATAGAGCATTAAATTTCCTCGCGACATTTCATAGAAATATTGTGTTAAATTATTATCGGGGAAATTTAATTCGGTAGTTTTATTTATTATTCTTTCCGACCAGAATGGCAATTCAGTTTCACTATAATTCCAAACATTATTATCATTTGACGTATCATCTTTGAAAATAACGTAAATAAATAGTGTTTTTAATTCACCTTTAGAGGTTACATATTTTCCCTCATTTTCCAAATAGGGATTTGTCTTAAAAAACTTAGCGGGCATCTTTGGTTCGGAAAAATCGGGAATTTGAAAAGAGCAGCTGCCAATTAAGAATGCTAAGGTAAAACCGATATATATAAATATATTTTTTCTTTTAAGATTACTCATAAATCGTATTTTTTTTCCAGATCTTGTGCAAAAAATTCCAAACTTTCATTATCCTGATCACTGATCTCATCTAATAAATTTTCTACTTTATCTTCAGAAACATCGATCGTTTTATAAATATGGATTAAGTACCTGATACTAGGATATCCGAAATTTTTAAAGTTGAGCTTCTTAGCATTCAGAAATTGTTTTTCCGCTTCTAGCAAATTATCAATTTTAAAATAATAAACTCCTAGATAATAATTAAAAACGCTTTCCGACCGATTCGTTTTTTTATAGTTAATAGAATCTGCAATATGTTTATTTATTTCAAATTGATTATCAAATAAAACGCTCTTTCTGAATTCAAAAATTTTCTTTGTTAATTCTTTATTGGCAATAAAAGTATTTATCTGATTAGTGTAGTTTTCATTTAATCCTTCTTTCAATTCATTAGCTATTTTATCGTTATCTAAATAAAAATGATTTAGTGCTCTTAGATATTTTGCATTCTCATGAATCCATGGAAAAATATTACTTTTTTCACTTAAAAGTTTCTCGTACAGTTTGTTAGATTTTCCATACTCGCCTTTATTATGGTAGAATGCTGCTTTAATATAATCATTAACTTTATTTTCATTTTGATTAATAATTTTTTCTAATTTATTAAAATAATGCATACTCATCAAATCATAGCAATACCAATTTAGAAAATGAGTGTTATCAGGAAATCGCTCTACCATTTTTTCTAGCAACGGAAGTGAAGCAAATTTATTTCCTTCTAACCTTGAGTAAAGTTCAATTAAAATCATTGCTGCTTGCCAATTATTAAAATCACCCTCTTTCTCAACTTTTTCCAAGTATGTTAATCCAATATCTCTATCACCGGATAATCCTAAAATACTAGCAACAAATTCTATAAATCCGCCCATTCTATCGGCATAATAGTTCATCATTCCAATTATTAAATAAGCATCTGTAAAGTCAGGTTTTTCTTCAATAATTTCTTCCATTAAATCCCTTCCCTCCTTACCCGAACTAAAAGCGGAAGTCCAAGATTTACTAACTCCATATAATCTGCCTAAAACTCCATGAATACTGCCGAAGTAAAATTTTTCATATATAGATAATTCCTTATCTTCATATTTTTCAACAACATTTTCAGCATATTTAATTAAAATATTATTGAGTGAGTCTTTTATTGCTCTTTTTTGATTGTAAGGAACTTCATCCGTAGCTTTAATCACCTTTAGTAATTCAACATTAAGAAAGATAAAATGGTTTTTTAGATTTTCAGTTTTATTAAATTCTTCTGCTAACAATTGGTCAGCTTTATCAAAATCGTAGTTTAAACTTAAGTTCATTATTTCCTTATCAATAGAGGTTGGTTTTCCATTTGCAAAAATCAAAACTGATAAAAAAATATAAGCAGAAAAATATTTTAACATTATTATTCCGTTTAGTTGCTATAACTTAAAATGTGTTAAAACAATGGTTTGTTACAGAATCAATTTACAAACATGCTTCAAGAAATTTTTGAAATTGATTTGCTGTGTGAATTACTTCACTATGTCCTAATTTAGACTCTATAAAATTTATTCGCGTTTCTTTTAAATCATCAACTAAGAAATCATCATTAAAAAATTTATATTGTAATCCCCAAGCATCAAAACATATCATAAGATCTTCAGACTCTGCTTTTGTTCCACCATTTTGTGTATAAATGTTAAAAAACTTACCATTATTTTTATTTATCCAATAACTATACTTTTCTACATCTGCATATAATGCATCAAACAAAATAACATTTTTTACTCTATCGGTTAAGCCTCCATGAAGAAGAATGTATGAAATTACGCGATACCCACCGCTATGACCGGCTAAAGTTATATTACCAAGCGTATAATTTGTTTTCGTAAATTTGTTAAGATGTTCAACTACTTCAGAAGTTAATTTATTGAAAACATTTTTTCCTTCTAAATTACCCCCAAACGAATCAGGTGCGTTTTTTGCTGTTTCCGGTATTACTAGTATAGCATTTTTGTTACTCTTATAAAATTGTTCAATCAAATTAAATTGTGTTATACTGGAATCAATATTATTCCACCAGCCATGAAAATAGAAAACAACATCAATAGAATTAGACTTATTTAAGTTATTTGGTATGAATATTAAAACAGTAGAATCCGCATAATGTTCTAAAGATGAATAATAATTATCTCCATATTTATGGCCTTCTATTCTATTAGCATTTGGAAAAGAGCTATTACTAGATTTAAATTTATAGAGATATCCTAAATTTGTTGTATCAATTTCTTGAGAAAATGATAAACTGGTTAATAAGCTTACTAAAATAATTGATATAATAATTTTCATGATTCTATATTTGGTTCCTTGAGATCATCAAAGTTCCACTCTTCGGCTTCTTCAGTAATTTCTATTTCCGGTATTTCTTGATTCAACATAATTGAACCGCTATAGAAAGAATACTGACCGGCTAATATCCAAACTTTTGTAAATATTCTTATACCTATTATAAGCTGTTGAATGAATGTCATTAGAATAATTGTATTGCTGGAAACCATTCCTATTTTCATATCCGCAATAAAGTAAAGAATGCCAAATAGAATTGGTGTTAAAGCTATAAAAATATATAAAGAATAAACTGAAAAAAATTTTCCCAAACTAAAAAGAACAGCTTTTCCAAATGAAGGAATTATTTTCCTAAAGTCACTTTTAACAATAATTATTTTTGAATAATCCGATATAATTGCCAAAAGCAATGCAAAAAAAATATGTGCTATAATTGAAATTCCTACAATTAATAATATTTCAAGTTCACTTCTTACTGAACTTAGTCGTTCACCGATAATCATCGCCGCTAAACCATATATTACTACAGCAATAAAAAAATGTAAAAAGACTATTAATATTGCCAGGCCGAAAAAGCTCTGTAAATAAGTAACACAACCTTTTAAAAATTCAGCTAAACTAAACTTATTTTGATTTTCTTGAATAATATGTAATATTCCTCCGGTTGTAAAAATTGAAAACAGCAAATAAAAGACTCCAAACCATAATATTTGTGATTTTAAGAAATTTGAAATACTAATATTGTGTAATAAAAAATCTTTATAAGAAGTATAGTCGAAATCAGTCAATAATGAATATAAAGACATTGAATTACCGATCGCGTTATTAAGCATTATTTTGAAAGGGATTGCAACCAACAGAGCTGCAACCATAGTAACCACATAAAGCAGTAAAACCATTGTCATTGAACTGGCGGTTAATGTAAATCCTTTTTTATATGCCTGAATTATTTTCATAAATTAATAGTTTAAAATAACATCCCAAATGAGAGCATTAAATTCTCTACCCAATACAAAACTTTTGCTGCATATTTATAAATAACCGTATTATCAGGAGATACAGCAAAACTGTTATTTTGAACGTTCATATCAAGTTTGATTTTATAGTTAGGATCTACTTTTGCCCATAATACTTTATTCGGAGAAGTATAATTATATTTTTTAAACCTTTCTTTTCCATCCCATTCTTCAAGTATTTCATTACCATCTTCAAAATGAATTAATACTTCAACAGGTAATTTTACCTCACCAACCCTATATACCATTATCTCGGAGTCAATTAATAATTTAGTTCGATTGGGTCCTTTATTTACTTTTTCATTATTTATATCAGCTATTGAATTTTTTACATAATCAATCTTATAGTCACAAATTTCCGAGCCATAAAGAACCTGCTCAAAAAACCAATCCATATTCTTCCCAAAACGCTCACCATAATTTTCAGTAACAACTTCATTTACTATATTTACAAAATCTTTCCCGCTTGGATGCTTAAATTTCCATTTTTCAAAATATAATTGGAAAACCTCATCCATTATTTTCCTTCCAATCAAGTTTTCTAACGTTTTTAACCAGGTAGCAGTTTTATCATATGTCAGAACTCCATAAGAGCCTGGCGGGTACTCCCAAGCAAACGGTGAATTATCGGAAACAGTTGGGTTAGGCATTCTAGCATATCCATGCCTAACTGATTCAAAAGAACCCATACGGTATCCCAGTATATCAAGCACGGAAGAATTTTCTCCATATGTTTCATCCATAATTCTAGTTTCAAAATATTGAGTAAACCCTTCATCAAGCCAAGGTTCTTCAAATTCATTAGAAGCAAGAATACCCATAAAATAATTATGAATGTATTCATGAACAGTCGTTACTTCCAACATTCTTGCATTTTTAGGTAATCCCCAGAAAGCAAAAGAGGTAAAAAAAGTTGGGTACTCCATACCTCCGGATCCCCTACCGTAAATCGGCGGGTCAACAATTGTGAGATTTGGATAAGGATATTTTCCTACATAACGGTTAAGATATTTTATTGATGCTTCAGTGGAATGAAAAAATCTGTTTGCCAAATAATGATGTTGAGGTTGAACTAATAATTTTACTTTAACATTTTCAATCTTTTTTTCAAGAACCAAAAAATCCGGTGATGCAGTCCACGCAAAATCTATAACATCTTCTGCATGATAAAGGAGATATTTAGTACCATCATCATTGTATTTTTCATATTCTAATTGTCCGGTTGCACCAACTACATAATTTTGAGGAACCACTAGCTCAACATTATAAACACCAAAATTTGCATAGAATTCGGATTTTGCATGAAACTGATGGCAGTTCCAATTTCCCTTTTCAGAATAACGCTGACCGGCTTTTTCGTATACTCCTATCTTTGGGAACCATTGTGCAACAAGATAATAATCTTTTGTATAGCCGGTACGCGCAAAAATATTTGGAAGTTTAGATGTAAATTCAATTTTCAGACTTAATTTCTCATTTGGGGTTAAAGGTTTCTTCAAAGGAACTCTAATGACAGATTTATCATCTTTATTAAAATCGTTTGGTTGATAAAATTCTATTGAATCTGTTAAATCATCTCCATCAACAATTTTTAATGAATGAATTTTTGTCCATCCCCATATTTTTTCTTTTTTTACATATCCTCTATGTATTCCACCTGATTCTTTCATAAACGTAGTTTTATCACTACTAAAAGCATTTAAGTATAAGTGAAATTGAAGTTCGGTAATAATATCGGAAGATGTATTTCTCCAATAAAGAACTTCAGTACCTTTTACAAGATGTTCTGCTGTATCTAATTCTACAGATATATTGTAGTTAGCTATCCGTTCACTTAACGGTTCTTTAAACAATGGATTTTGAGGAAAGTGGTTAGAATATAAAACAATAACAACCACAAAGAATAAAAAAATGTTTCTCATATGGTTTGATATAGTATTTTCGATATTTTAATTTAAGTAATCTATTTTTTACTTGCTAATGCCTTAAATGCTACGGCAAATAATTGAATTTGTTTAAGCATTGAACCTAATCCGTTTTTTCTGGTAGGTGAAAGGTGATTATCAATACCTATTTGATTTAAAAATTTCGGAGGAGATGAAAGTATATCTTCAGGATTTTGATTAGAATAAACTCTAATTAATAAAGCTACCAAACCTTTTACAATCATTGCATCGCTATCACCGTAAATTATCATTTTTTCGTTTTCTAATTTAGCATGCATCCAAACCTGGGATTGACAACCTGAAATTTTATTTTTATCAATCTTAATTTCCGGATCAAGTTCACCAAGTTCTTTACCCATTTTAATTAATAGCGAATATTTATCTTCCCAATCATCAAGTTCGGCAAATTTTTCTACAATTTTACTTTGTTCTTCTTTAACTGACATACTGTGAATCCTAATTCAAATAATTATTTTATAATCATCACTTGAATATAAACAATTATTATTTTTTGTTTGAATGGCGACTTTGAAGGTTTTTAATTATTTCTGTGAATTCTATTCCCTGTTCGGCTAACATCACAAATAGGTGGAAAACCAAATCTGAAGTTTCATTTATTATTTCTTCCTTATCCCTATTTTTAGCAGCAATAACCGTCTCAACAGATTCTTCTCCAACTTTTTGAATAATCTTATCTGCACCCTTTTTGAACAGGGTTGTCGTATAGGAATTTTCAGGTAAATCAATGCTTCTTTGCTTTACTAATTTGTGCAAATAATCCAAAAACCATATGTTGTTATTATCAACTTCAGCGAAACAGGAATAAGCGCCGGTATGACATGTAGGGCCTTCCGGTTTTGCATAGATTAATAATGTATCATGATCACAATCATCACTTACGGATACTAAATTTAAATAATTGCCGGAAGTTTCCCCTTTTAACCAAAGTCTTTTTTTACTTCTACTATAAAAAACTACTTTTTTCTTTTCTAAAGTTTCCTCAACTGCTTTTTTATTCATAAAACCAAGCATTAATACTTGATTAGTAATTGAATCAATTATTATAGAGGGAACTAATCCATCTAGTTTATCAAAATTAATTTTATCAATATTTATCATATTCTCACTTCAATTTGTTTTTCTTTCAGATAACCTTTTAAGTTAGAAATCTCTAATTCTTTATAATGGAATAAACTTGCTGCCAAACATGCATCAACATTTGAATATTTAAAAGCTTTATAAAAGTGTTCAACTGAACCGGCACCTCCGGATGCTATTATTGGAATTGTTAACTCGCTTGATAAGTAGTTCAATAATTCTAAATCATATCCTGACTTTGTACCATCCTTATTCATTGAAGTTAAAAGGATTTCTCCGGCACCCAACTCTTGAACTTTTCTACACCAAGGAATTGTTTCTAACTCGGTTTCTTCTGTCCCGCCTTTAACATAAACTTTATGTTTATCCCCGATAGTTTTCGAATCGATTGCTGCAACAATTGCCTGACTCCCAAAATTTTTTGAGGCTTCTGAAATTAGTTTTGGACTCTTTACAATTGAGGAATTTAGTGAAACCTTATCGGCGCCTGCATTTAGTAATTTTTCAATGTCATCAACTTTTGATATTCCGCCTCCAACAGTAAAAGGTATTCGTATTACTTTTGAAACTTCTTCCACCAATTCTATAAGAGTTTTTCTCCGCTCAAGAGTTGCTGTAATATCTAAAAAAACTAGTTCATCAGCACCTTCATTGTAATATCTTTTTGCAAGTTCAACCGCAGAACCTGCTTCGCGCAGATCAACAAAATTAGTTCCTTTTACAACAATTCCATCTTTTACATCCAAACAAGGTATAATTCTTTTACAAAGCAACTTTTGATAACTCCTCTATATTAATTTTATTTTCATAAATTGCTTTACCAACAATAATTCCTCTTAATGGTAATTCATTTAATTTAATAATATCATTAATATTACTTACTCCTCCTGAAGCGGTGAGTTTAATATTAGGCATTTTTTCTAACGTTTCTTTATATAAATCATAATTTGGTCCGGTTAACATACCATCAACTGCTATGTCAGTACAAAGATAATTATCTATTCCAATATTACTGCAGTATTTAATGTGATCAAAAAGATTAATATTCGAATCTTCGGTCCATCCCTTTATTCTAACGCTGTAATCAAAAACGTCCGAAGCAATAAATATATTATCGGGATCAATATCAGAAAAGATTGATTCAAATTCATCTTTATTAGTTATAGATAAAGAACCGATAATGATACCATCGATACCGATATTCTTCAGCAAAATCACATCTTGTTTTGATCTTATTCCCCCGCCAAACTCTAACTTAAGGTTGGTTTGTTTTTTAATATCTTCAATTATTTTTAACGTATTTATTTTACCATCCTTTGACCCTGATAAATCAATAACATGAAGCCATTCAAATCCGTGATCATCATATACTTTTGCTTGCTCTAATGGTGTGTTTGCATAACTTACAACAGAATTATATTCACCTTTTGAAAGTCTTACTACTTTTCCATCAATAATATCTATAGCTGGTATAATTAACATAGTTTTATAAAGTTCCTTAATATTTGTAATCCTGTTTTTCCAGATTTCTCAGGATGAAACTGGACACCATAAAAATTATTTTTATTTAACGAAGCAGTAAACATATTGCCATAATTTGTTGAAGCAATTGTATATTCACTTATTGGTAAGTAATAAGAATTTGCAAAATAAAAATGTTCACCACTTGAAATACCACTAAATAATTTATTTTTATTTTTAAACTCTACTCTATTCCAACCCATATGCGGAACCTTAACCTCTTTCTCGTTAAATTTCTTAACAACCGAACTAAGTACATCCAAACATTTTGTATTTCGTTCTTCTGAGAAAGTGGCCAGCAATTGCATTCCCAAACATATACCGAGTAAAGGTCTTTCGGTTAATTTAATTGTATCAATTATGTGTTTTTCATTTAACTTATTCATAGCAGATGCGGCTTCTCCAACTCCAGGGAAAATAATTTTTTCCGCAGATTTTATATTATCACTATTATTTGTAACAATATATTCTACTTTTAAATCATTTAGAGCATTAGCTACAGATTTTAAGTTCCCCGCACCATAATCAATTAGAGCTATCATATAATCCCTTTGGTTGATGGAATCTTTCCATTATTTCTTTCATCTAGTCTGCAAGCTTCATTTAACGCTTTTGCAAATGATTTAAAAATCGCTTCAATTTTATGATGATCATTTTTGCCTTTAACCTTTATATATATATTTGCTTTTAGTCCGCCGGCTAATCCTCTATAGAATTCCTCAACTAACTCCGTAGGAAATTCTCCAACTTTTTCCCTTTTAAATTTTGCTTTAAATTTTAAATGTGAACGACCACCTAAATCAATCACACATAATGCTATTGATTCATCCATGGGCACATAAAACCCATATCTTTGAATTCCTTTTTTATTGCCTAAGGACTTAAGTAATACTTCACCCAACGTGATTCCAACATCTTCGACAGTATGATGTTCATCAACAATAAGATCTCCCTCAACATCTATCTTGAGATTTATATTGGCATGTTTAACAATTTGCTCCAACATATGATTAAAAAAACCTATTCCCGTGTTAATTTCTGCTGAACCCGAACCATTAATATTAACAGAAATATTTATTTTCGTTTCGTTGGTCTCTCTAAATACTTCTGCCTTTCTATCTTCATTTTTATTCATATTATTTCTTTTAATTTTTTTATAAATCGTTTATTTTCACTTGTAGTACCAATCGATACGCGAAGACAATTTTCCAGATTAAGTTGATTACTTCTATCCCTAATTATTATGCCGTTCAAAGCCAATTTTTTAAAGATACTGTTTGCGTTATTTATTTTGAAAGTAATAAAATTTGCATCTGATTTAAGTATTTTTTTTACCTGTTTAATTTTCTTTAATTCATTTATTAATTTTTCTTTTTCCCCATTCAGCTTTCTTACAAATTTATTTTTTTGATTTATTTTATCAAGTGCACCAAGGACAGTATTTGCTGTCAACTTATTTAGATTGTAAGGGGCTTTTATTTTAAAGAGTAAATCAGTAATTAAATCATCTGCAATAGAGTATCCACATCTTAATCCAGCTAATCCCCAAGCCTTAGAAAATGTTCTTGTTATAACAAGATTTTTGTATTTATTAATTTCATTTATAAAAGATTTCTCTTCAACAAAATCAATATATGCTTCATCAATAACAACTATTCCTTTGAAACTCTTCACAATTTGTAAAACACTTTTTTTGCTTAATAGGTTTCCGGTTGGATTATTTGGAGAACATAAAAATATCATTTTAGTGTTACTTTGGATTTTCTCTAAAGTAGAACTTACATCAACTTGAAAATTTTTAGTAAGGGGAACTGAAATAACTTTTATATTATTTATATCGCAAGCAACTTTGTACATACCATAAGTCGGTTCAGGAATTAATACGGAATCCATTTTAGGCTCACAAAATATTCTAATTAACAAATCAATTATTTCATCAGACCCAACACCAAAAAACAACTTGTTTGGGTTAATTGATAAATAGTTGGAAAGTTTTTCTCTCAATAACTTTTGTGCAGGATCCGGGTAACGATTCAATTCTAATTGATATTCATCTTTTACGACACTGCCTAAACTATTCTCATTTGCATCAAGTAAAATACCTTCTAGATATGAATCCCTTGCAGAAGTATATGGTTTTAGATCAAGGATATTTTTTCGCACTAATTTTTCTATCATTTTTCTATCCTGATTTTTACAGCATTAGCATGAGCTTGTAATTTTTCAGATTCAGCTAATGTAATAACTGTTTTGGAAATATTTTTTAATCCGGTTTTTGTTAATTCTTGAAACGTAATTCCTTTCATAAACTGCTCAACAGCAACACCACCAATTGACTTAGCATATCCGTAAGTAGGCAAAGAGTGATTAGTGCCAGATGCATAATCTCCAACACTTTCGGGAGAATATTTTCCTAAAAAAACGGATCCGGCATTAATGATTTTTGGCAATTGAGATTTCATTTTTTTAAAATCGAGAATTAAATGCTCCGGTGCATAATTGTTACTAAAATTAATCGCATCATTAATGGATTTAAATAAAATTATCAGCGAGTTTTTTAGAGATTTTTCTACAAAGGTTTTTCTATCTAATTTAGCACTCTGATTTTTCACTTCAGCTAAAACCTGGTTAGCTAATTCTTTACTATTTGTACACAATATCACTTGAGAATCGATTCCATGTTCTGCTTGCGATAATAAATCCGACGCAATAAATTTTGGGTCTGCGGTGTTATCTGCTATAACCAAAACTTCACTTGGTCCTGCGATCATATCTATTGCACATCCATTCGGATCAGTACTTACCAAAGCTTTCGCGGCAGTAACAAACTGATTTCCCGGTCCAAATATTTTATCCACTTTTTTTATATTTTTCGCTCCGTAAGCCATTAGTCCAATAGCCTGTGAACCACCAACTTTGTAAAATTCATTAATGCCCAAATATTTTGCCACAAATAAAACTTCCGGACTGATATTTTTTGATGTTGGGGAACAAACTACAATTCTTTTACATCCGGCAATAATGGCTGGGATTCCTAACATTAGGAGAGTCGATGGTAATATTGCTGTTCCGCCTGGAACATATAATCCCACATTTTGAATTGCCTTAAACTCTCTTGTGCATTTTATTCCCGGTAATGTTTCAATGGTATATTTTTGCGGTAATTGCAGTTTATGAAATTTTTTAATATTCAATGCCGCTTTTTTAATTGCAGATTTGAAACTTTTTGAAACTAACTTTTCAGAATTCTCAAATTCTTTCTTTGTAACCTTAATTTGCCTTCCTGAAAAATTGTCTAACTTTTTTGCATATTTAATTACACTATTAAGTCCATTTGATTTAATATCCTTTAAAATCGGCTCAACAATTTGGTTGGCTTCCAACATATTAATTAAAGGCCGTTGTAATAAATTATTTTTCTGAAATGCAGTTAGTTTGGTGTAATTACTAAGTTTCATTTTGCACCTTAAAGAATAATGTTCTCAATTGGTAATGACAATATACCTGAAGCACCGGCCTCTTTAAGTTCTTCATTTATTTCCCAAAATTTGTCCTTCTTTATTACAGCGTGAACCGCCAATAGATTCTCATCAGAAAGAGGAAGAACAGTAGGGCTTTTTAGTGAAGGAATTATTTCAATTATTCTTTTCAATGAATTTTTAGGAATATTCATCATAATATATTTAGATTTTCGAGCACTTATTGAAGAACCCATTCTACCTAATAAATTCTCAAATGAAAGCTTCAGTTCTTTATCTTCATCCATTTTTCTGCTTTTTATTAAAACCGCCTGAGAATCTAATACTTTTAAGGACTTTTTTAATTTATTCAACTTCAGTGTATTCCCGGTCGAAACGAGATCACAAATAAAATCTGCAATCCCTAAAGAAGGTGCAATTTCAACAGACCCACTTAGCTCAATAACCTTTGCAACAACATCATTTTTTCTGAGGTAATCTTTTAAAATATTCGGATAAGATGTTGCAATGGTTTTTTCATTTAAATCCTTTACATCATTAAATTTACTTTTTTCCGGAATTCCCAAACTAAGAGAACACCTGCCAAAACCAAGCTGTTTAACAACCTCAACATCTAGTCCCTTCTCCAATACGACATTTTCACCAACTATACCAATATGAGCAACATTGTCTTGCACGTATTCCGGAATATCATCATCTCTTAAAAAAAGTATATCGAGATTAAAATTTGTTGCACTTACAATTAATCTTTCCTGAAAGTTTTCAATGTCTAGTCCACAACTTCTCAATAATTGAAGCGACTTTTCAGAAAGTCTTCCTTTTTTTTGAACTGCTAATTTTAAATTTTTCTTCATTTCATTTTCCTTTAAAAATAAAAAACCCCAACTTTTGTCGGGGCTCTTAAACTTTATTATTTATCAATTTATTTATAACTCACCGACACCCACAAAATGTGTTAAATGGTGATGGTGATATTTATTAGTAATCTTTTTCATAAGCTGTGTTAAAATAAACATTAAACAATTAAAAACAATTATTAAAAATATTTTTTTATAATCACACTATTTAGATAAATACATTTATTCATTAACGTGCATAATATTTAGTATTGATTCTATATCAAATTGTATTTAATCCCAAGTTGAAACGCCTCCTTAGTTTGCGTTTTTAATGATTGAGCCTTCTCATAGATTAAAACAAAATCCAAATTTACCTGTAAGTAAGAATTAATTTTTGATACAAATTTATTATTCCAGCTTACATCCCAGATATCCAGATTTTCGAACCTCGAAAAAAGTCTTAGCTTACTTTTCAATTTAATATTTGTATCGAGCTCTAACTCACCTTTTGTTACAGATTCAATTCCCGTTTCAAATTTAAAATTCTCAATTTTTTTAGTATCTAAATCATCTGAATATTGTTCATGAACATTTGTAAAGGTTTCTTGAAATGCAATTCCGAATCTTGTTGTTCCTACTGACAATTTATCATATGTAAAACCTAAACTTTGTGTCAAAAATGCAGGATCGAAAAAATCAACAATACTTTTATTCGGATCTTTTTCATAATCATAACCGGTAGTAACCTGAGTTCTTAAGGAATTACTAAAAAACGGATCAACAATCCATCCAACATTATATGAAAGAACACTTTCCAGATTTATTTCGTTGTTATTAGTTCTAAAATCAGATTTTCCTAACTTGGTTCTTCCATAAACCGTATTAAAATCATTTTTTAGTGTCCAGTATTTATTTTGATACTTTAATTCAAAATCTCCTAATATTGTCCAGGTAATAGCATTTTCACCACCTTTGGACCAATTGTTAAAAGCAATTTGGCTTAGATTAAAGCCAATCACAAATTTAGGATACCAATTTTTATTTACTTTTGTGCTATCAGAAGGTTTTGCACTTACTAGTGAAAATAACAGAATAAGTATAAAAAAAATATAATTTCGCATGCATTTTCCAATAAGATGAGAATTTAAATTGTGAATTTATAATTTTTTTTATAAAAAGACCAGTTTATTGGATTGGTGAACTAAATCAACCTTTGTTAAATGACTTTACTACTTAGGTAAATATAGAAAGTCGGAGAAACAAAGGGATTGATTTCTTCATATTAAACAGCAATATCTTTAATTGCAGGAAGAAAAGGTGTAACTATTGCTACATTTATGGAATTATAGTATCATAGCAATATGCTCAACAGATGGGTTTTCCTAAACAAGGATAAATTTTAAAAAAATATTAATAATAAAAGATCAATACAGTTAAGTAAAAATAAGATTGTATAATTTTAACAAAAACGCATATTAAATTTTGAAACCCTTGCTTACAATAATATAAAAATCACTGAATATGTATAAGTTAAGTTTATCTGTTCTTTTTTATTTTTTTCAAAAAACTAACAAGCCTCTAATATACTCTCTTCATCAAAACTAAATATTTTATCTAGATCTAATAATATCAAAAGACGATCTTCCAGTTTGCCTACTGCCGTTATATAATCGGTATCTACATTCGCTACCATTGGCGGTGGCGGTTCGGTTATATCCCTTGGTATTCTTAATACTTCACTTACTTCATCTACTATAAAACCTACTGTTCTGCTTCCAAGATCTACTACTACAATTCTGGTTTTGGCATTGTGGTCTACTCTTGGCATATCTAGTCTGCTTCGTAAATCTACTATTGTTATTATTCTGCCCCTGAGATTAACTACACCTTCAACAAAACTTGGGGCATTTGGTACTTTCGTTATTTCCAGCATCCTATTTATTTCTTGGACTTTCAGTATATCAACACCAAACTCTTCTTCGCCTATCTTGAAGCTCACTAATTGTAATAGTTCTGTTAGATCAACTTTCTTTTCGTTTGCAGTTTCCATTTTTATCCTTCTTAATTTTTTTTAACAAACTTTAATAAAGAAGGGAGTGCTTCCACTCCCATTCACCCCCGACCTTAAACATTAGCCAGTTGACCATCCGTTTTTACCGATAGACTACTAGAACTCAACCCTTGTTTTCTTCCTTCTGCTACCTTGAATTGTGATATCAGTTCCTGTAAGTTATCTGTTAATTGATTTAAGTCTTCTGAGGCTCTCGCTATCTGTTGCGTTCCTAAGGCTGATTCTTGAGTCACACTGCTTATGCCCTCTATACTCCTACTTATCTGTTCTGCTGCAGCTGATTGCTCTTCACTGGCTGCCGCTACCTGATTTACCATATCTACTGTCTCTGTCGCTCCCTTTATTATCTCATCCAAACTTTCTCCTGATTTACTGGCCAACTCTTTGCCTTTCTCTACTTCTTCTGTGCCAGAGTTTATCGACCGTACTGCTTCGCCCGTATCACCTTGGATCTTCTTTATCATATCTGCTATTTCTTTCGTTGCTTTTGTCGTTCTCTCTGCCAGTTTTCTTACTTCATCTGCCACCACTGCAAATCCTCTTCCCTGTTCTCCTGCTCGGGCAGCTTCTATTGCTGCATTAAGTGCTAGTAGGTTTGTCTGGTCTGCTATGTCATCTATTACTTGAATGATTTCTCCTATCTGTTCACTGTTGTTTCCTAATTCTAGAACCATTTCTGCAGTTTCTTTAACCACATCTGATATTCTATTCATTCCTTCTACTGTTTGGCGTACTACTTTGCCTCCTTCATCAGCTATTGTAACGGCATTTTTGGCATTACTAGCTGCTGAGGTAGAATGTTTTGTTGTTTCAAGTATAGTACTGGTCATTTGTTCAACTGCACTTGCTACTTCTGTTGCTTGAGAACTTTGTTCTTGTGCACCGGCCGCCATCTGTTCGGCACTTGCCGATATTTCATTACTTGAACTTGCTGTAGCTTGTACTGCTTCTGATACATCCCTAACTAAACCACACAAGGATTCACCAAGATTATTTATACTTTTTTTCATTATTTGGTGGTCACCCTTATAATCGTCTGTTACTCTTACAGTTAAATCGCCTGTTGACATTACTTCCAATACTTGGGCACTTGCTTTAATAGGTTTAATTGTTTCTTCTAGAGTTCCGTTTATGCCGTCGACTAATTCTTTGTAAGCGCCTTCAAATTTCGATGAGTTTCCTCTCACATCCAATTTACCTTCCTTGGCTGCTTCCGTTAAACTATTAGTTTCTGTAATAAGATCATTTATTGTATCGCGAGAATTTTCAAATAATTGGACGCTATCTTGTGTTTGAGAGATTATACCATCTACACTTTGCGCTAAATTTCCAATTTCATCTTTCGCATCCATTTTTAAAAACTCTGTTCCGGTTTCAACAACATATTTTGTATCTCCTACAGCTAAGGCTCCCAAACCTTTCCCCATATTTGTAATACATAACGAACGTAACTGTTCAACACGTTCTGCAACATATTGTATTGGATTACTAATTTTTCTTGCAAGATACATCGATATTGCCAAACCGAATAAAACTGCAAGTAAAGTGGCAATTATAGTAAATGTTATCATAAAATCAGAAGTCGAATCAGCCTTTTCTCTTCTTTCAACATTTAAGCCTGCTTCAAGTCCAACAAATTCATTAACAATTGCCCGCATACCATCCATGTATTGTTTTCCTTTTTCCTTTTGCTGTTCGCCTATTAAATACAACATGGTGACTTCCCCGGCATTTACATCTTTTCGAAGCTGTATCATTGGTTCAGTAACTTGTTCAAGCCATTTATCATGTACATCAACAAGTTTTTCTAAACGTTCAACTTGTGCCGGGTTGTCGCTAACTGTTTGTTTAAGTTCAGTCACATTTTTGTCAAACTCCGCTCTTCCGTTTCTATACGGATCCAAAAAATTATCCTGACCGGCAACTAAGAATCCGCGGAAACCGGTTTCCTGATCGACAAGTAACTTTGTTAAATTATTTGCCTGACCAATAACGTTTTCAGTGTGGCTTACCCAATGAAATGTATCTATCATTGAGTTGGTATTTGTGTATACACCTATAGACACACTGACTAAAAGTAATAGAACTACTATGAATCCAGAAAGAATTTTGGTTCGAATTTTGAAATTGTTGAATTTCATGATATGGTTCTCCAAGTTTTGTTAAAAAGCTATTTGAACACCACCGATTACTTCGCCTGTGGCCTTCATCTCATTTTGATTTATTAGTGTATAGTTTAATAATAATTTTAAGTGATTATTAAACAAATAATATCCGGCACCAAATGAAAAAATGTTTTGAGTCTTATTGCCCAAATCAATGTCAGTATCCCACTGCTCAAAACGAACTGCCGCTTCAATATTGGATTTTACTTTATAATAAAATGTTCCATAATATCCTTGCGCCTTAAAAGTTCCGTCTACTTTTCGTGCAAATTCTCCTATTAATCCCCAATTGTTTTGAGAGAATTCTAACTCAACAGCAAAGCGTTGTTTCTTAACATTACTTTCATTCAATTTTGCGGTTCCAAAATAAATTGATCCTCCAAACTCTAAACTGCTTATTGGTTTGAACACTATGCGTGAGGCAAAATCTTTTTGTTGGTTATCATCAATAAAATCTTGCCCGTTTCCATTTATTACCGCTATTGCATAATTAACAAATGAAATATCTCCGCTCAATTGCACACCAATATCTCTTTTATCCCCAACAACGCTTCCAACAGCTGACCTTTCCGCAAAATGTAAATATTCAGTAGGCGCTAATCCTTCGCGCGTAATTGGATAAAGAAATTGGCCAAATGTAACTTTGGCTTTTTTAGAGAATGTATATGTGAAAAATAAATCTTGAGCTACATTTATTATTTTATTGCTGCCGCCAGTCTCGTTAACCAAAACAGTTTTACTAATTGGGTCAATCATTGCAACATAACCCAGTTTTCCTTTTACTAAGTCACCTGAAACTTTTAATTCCATCCTTCGCATATTAAAAGTACTAGTAGATAGGTTTTGCATACCTTTAGTAGCCCAAACTTGCAATAAACCATTAACTTGCGGAGGAGTTGGTGAAAATTTAGACTCCTGCTCACTGGACTCATTTTCTGCTTGAGTACTTTTTCCTTCGCCATAAACATTCTGAAAAATCAGAATTTGAAAAAGGAATAAAATAAATACAGTTATTTTAATTTTTTGTTTTTTCATTTCTCTAACCCCTTTATAGGATAAAAATACAATCAAATCCTTTATTGAAATATTTTCTAATTTAGAATCGATTCAAATTAATTGTTTTCAACAAAAATATAATGAGCGCGGATATAATAAAATAAACGCGTAGTTTTGATAATAAGTGAGACATTACGAAGGGAAAGTTTTATGAATATTCGTTTTTTTTGAAGCTGTTTAGGAATGAACGGAGGTAATTTCTTTATATGACCAAAACTCTAATTTATTCATGATTCCAATTGAGTTGTTTATCGTAGCTAACAAATTAATAAAAAAGAGGTTGCAGTTTTTCTGCAACCCCTGTATGATTAAGAATTATTAAACAGTTTCTAATATACTCTCTTCATCAAAACTAAATATTTTGTCTAGATCTAATAATATCAAAAGACGATCTTCCAGTTTACCCACTGCCGTTATATAGTCGGTATCTACATTCGCTACCATCGGTGGAGGCGGTTCGGTTATATCCCTTGGTATTCTTAATACTTCACTTACTTCATCTACTATAAAACCTACTGTTCTGCTTCCAAGATCTACTACTACAATTCTGGTTTTAGCGTTGTGATCAACTCTGGGCATGTCAAGTCTGCTTCGTAAATCTACAACAGTAATTATTCTTCCCCTGAGATTAACTACACCCTCTACAAAACTTGGGGCATTTGGTACTTTTGTTATTTCAAGCATCCTATTTATTTCTTGTACTTTCAGTATATCAACACCAAACTCTTCCTCTCCTATTTTGAAGCTGACTAATTGTAATAGTTCTGTTAAATCAACTTTTTTTTCAATTTCTGTTTCCATTTTTTTCCTTCTAATTTTTTTACAAACTTTTATACAGAAGGGAGTGATTACACTCCCTTCATCCCCCCGCCTTAAACGTTTGCTAGTTGACTATCTGATTTGACCGATAAACTACCGGCATTCAACCCTTGATTATTTTCTTCTGATATCTTGAATTGTGATATCAGTTCCTGTAAGTTATCTGTTAATTGATTTAAGTCTTCCGAGGCTCTTGCTATCTGTTGCGTTCCTAAGGCTGATTCTTGAGTCACACTGCTTATGCCCTCTATACTTCTACTTATCTGTTCTGCTGCAGCTGATTGCTCTTCACTGGCTGCCGCTACCTGGTTTACCATATCTACTGTCTCTGTCGCTCCCTTTATTATCTCATCCAAACTTTCACCCGATTTACTGGCCAACTCTTTGCCTTTCTCTACTTCTTCTGTGCCAGAGTTTATCGACCGTACCGCTTCGCCCGTATCACCTTGGATCTTCTTTATCATATCTGCTATTTCTTTCGTTGCTTTTGTCGTTCTCTCTGCTAGTTTTCTTACTTCATCTGCCACTACTGCAAATCCTCTTCCTTGTTCTCCGGCCCGGGCAGCTTCTATTGCTGCGTTTAGTGCTAATAAGTTTGTCTGGTCTGCTATATCATCTATTACTTGAATGATTTCTCCTATTTGTTCACTGTTGTTTCCTAATTCTAGAACCATTTCTGCAGTTTCTTTAACCACATCGGATATTCTATTCATTCCGTCAACTGTCTGACGCACTACTTTTCCTCCTTCATCTGCTATTGTAACTGCTGTTTTCGCATTACTTGCTGCTGAGGTGGAATGTTTAGTTGTCTCAAGAATAGTACTGGTCATTTGTTCAACTGCACTTGCTACTTCTGTTGCTTGAGAACTTTGTTCTTGAGCTCCGGCTGCCATCTGTTCGGTACTTGCCGAGATTTCACTACTTGCATTGGCTGTCGCTTGGACAGACTCGCGTACATTCAATATCATTTTTTTTATATTATCCACTACTCTATTAAAACCATCGAACAATTTTGCTATATCATCACCTTCTTTCTCCGGCTTAACACTCACTGATAAATCGCCTTCAGCAAATTTTTCCATCTCATTAAGAATTGTTTTTGTGGATCTGTTCAAGTAATTCTGTATATCCTTTATTTCTTTAATATCAGCAACATATTCTAATGCCCCTATTATATTTCCATTCCTATCTCTAATCGGTGCTCCTGTATACATAATAGGCAATTCATTTCCTTGCGGATGAGCCACTGTTTCCCTGTTTACATTTCTATTTTGTTTCATAGCCTGGTGTAGTGCACAGTTTTCGGTTCTGCAATCATTAGTTCTAAATTGATCATAACACTTCTTACCTATCAAATTATCTTGACCTTGACCTACAACCTTGGCTCCGTGTTTATTCATATATTGTATGTTAAAATCTTTATCAATTACCATAATCGGAGTGGGTAGGTTTTCTAAATAATCTATTTGCTGTTTAATTTGATCAGCCATACCGTTAAACGAATTTGCAAGGTCTTCAAGTTCATCATTTGTATTTAGATCAATTAATGAATCTAATTCATTATTAGCTAATGCATCTGAAGCTTTTTGCAGCGAATTTAATGGATTTGTAATTTGTCTTGTTATAATAAATCCCATAACTAATCCGGCTATTGTAATAATGCTGCCCCAAATTAAAATCATATTTAATGCGGCTTTTTCATCCTTTTCTGCTTTTAATGCTGATTTTTCGGTAAATTTTTCTACTTCTACTAAAAACTGTTCTATTTTATGATCTATTTCTTCTTCTTCTACTTCAATTTCTTCAGCTAAGTGTTCAGCTTCATTTATTTTACCGTTATTAATTAATTGAAATACTGTTTCTACATGATGATCAAAATCTGCATGCTCTTTTTCAAGTTCTTTCAACACATCCAAAATATGTTGAAATTCTTTTTTGGCTTCTTCAGTATGGGCTTTATTTACAGCTTCTACAGCGATTTTTTCGCCTTTCAATATTTCTTCATCAACTTTCTTTGCATGTTGGTGAAATTTATCAATTGACTCCTTGATTCTTTTAGGAGCGTCTGCTACAGTACCCAACGCATGCGCATATTTTAGTGTTCTCTCAAAGTAAATTGCCTGTTCAAGCTGGTTAGTTTCTATAGTAGTTACAACCTCGGTTAACGGAATATCTTCATTGGCAATCTCGGTAATCTCTTCACCAATGATATTTAATTGAGATATAGCATAAACCAAAATAAATAGAACCAACGTAGTAACGACAACGTAGCCACCTATTACTTTACTTCCTACATTAAGCCGGAATTCAGTTTCTCCGGTTTTTGTTTTTGTTCTCGAGTGATAAATGAAAACTCCTACCATAGCAAGAACAAGAACAAATGCTCCTACGTAAATTAAATGCATTTTGGTGTTGTTTGCTTCTGGTAAAAGATAATATGCTATAGCTAAAACTGCTACCATACCAAAAACTACTTTTGTCAATAAATTGTTCTTCATTTTATTTTCCCCATCGTTTTTTACAAAACTTTTTTGGGACTTATTAGTCAATTTTAAAACCCTAAACCAAAAGTTAATCCGTACGCAAGGGATGAATGACCGTTAATTATATCCCAGTTAAATGTTGGCGTAAGTGAAAAGCCGCCAACGTGAAAATCATACCCGGTTCCAATTCTAAATACGTAATAATTTTGAGTTTCGGTTTCAGCTTCAGCAGAATTTATTTGTGTTTCACCCGAACTCTTATGCAGACCATTTACTGAGTGATGATCCTCGACAACAGCATGAACTTCGTGCTCGGCAAGTGCAAGACCATTTCCAACATAAAATTTTAATGATCCTAAAGGGTGATATATTACACTCCCCATAAATAACATTTCTTTATGTTCAGCTAAAACTACATCTCCAATAAATCCGATCCCTACTAATCCATGGGCAAAAGGAAGACGATATTCATAATCAGCGCCAAGTGTAAAGTCGGTATGTTTTGCATCAAGATTTGAAGTACTGCCTAGAAACAAACCCAGATGATTTTTATGATTACCGGAAGCGTATAATTCATTTAATGATAGACTCATCAAAATTATCAACGGTAATAACAAAACCAGTTTTTTCATTGTTAACCTCTTTTGTTAATGATTACTATGACTATTATTATTTTGGTTCTTCATTTTACTAACCCTTTTATAGGATAAAAATACAATCAAATCTTTTATTGAAATATCTTCTAGTTTAGAATCGGCTTGAATTATTAATTTTCAACAAAAATGCAATAAGTGCGGGTATAGTGAAATAAGCGCGTAGTTTTGATAATAAGGGAGATAATACGAAAAGGAAATTTGAAGAATATTCGTTTTTTATTTCAGCTTTTCAGAAATAAACAGAAATAACTTCTTTATGAGACCAATACAATAATTTATTCCTGATTCCAATTTAACTTTTTATCGCATCAAAAAATCAAAAAGGAAATGGCTGCAGGTTTTCCTGCAGCTCATATATGATTAAAAATTATCAAACAGTTTCTAATACACTCTCTTCATCAAAACTAAATATTTTGTCTAGATCTAATAATATCAAAAGACGATCTTCCAGTTTGCCTACTGCCGTTATATAGTCGGCATCTACATTCGCTACCATTGGCGGAGGCGGTTCGGTTATATCCCTCGGTATTCTTAATACTTCACTTACTTCATCTACTATAAAACCTACTGTTCTGCTTCCAAGATCTACTACTACAATTCTGGTTTTGGCATTGTGGTCTACTCTTGGCATATCTAGTCTGCTTCGTA